>Ga0134124_10000511_pt1 | contig 32659 bp, 11 predicted proteins | sample KB304_FD_96880 | JGI IMG/M metagenome (GOLD analysis project Ga0134124, IMG submission 96880) | Terrestrial soil microbial communities without Nitrogen fertilizer from Kellogg Biological Station, Michigan, USA - KB3-0-4 | ecosystem: Environmental > Terrestrial > Soil > Unclassified ... | reverse complement strand
CCAGATTCCGCCCGCTTCGCGCCAATAGCTTGCCTGGAGAGGTGACCGAGTGGTCGAAGGTGCTTGACTGGAAATCAAGTGTACGGGCAACCGTACCGAGGGTTCGAATCCCTCCCTCTCCGCTGATATTCTCGAATCGTTGTCGCTACTTCAAACCGCCGTGCTTAACGCACTGCCCACCGGCTGCCCAAAGTTCAGCAAATCGATTGCTTCGCAGAGGGCGCTCGGCGCGAGGTGCATGTACCGAAGGGTCATGCTGAGCGTCGAGTGGCCAGCGAGTTCCTGAATTGCCTTCGGTGCCGCGCCCCGCATGGCGAGGTGGGAACAAAAGGTATGCCTGAGCACGTGCGAGCCGATGCTCCGAAGCCCTGCCCGCTTGCACCCGAAGCGAAGCGCCGCCTCGATTGCTGATTGGGTGAAGGGGTTGCCATCCGCGTGGCAGAACACCAGCTCGGATTTCAGGTGCCGATGCGCTTTGAGCGCGCCCAAGAGCCGCGCCGTGAGCGGAACCTTGCGTTCCCGCCCACTTTTGGGCGTGCCGACAATGCCCCGCCAAGAAGAACGCCGAACAGTCAGCGCTCCGGTGACCAAATCCACATCGCCCCATTCGAGGGCGATCATCTCGCCCTGTCGCAGCCCGGCGTCCGCGCCCAAGAGCACGAGCGCCAATCGCTCCGAGTCGATCTTCACCCCCTCGGTGAGCCGAGGCAGCTCCTCGAAGGTGAGAAAATCGAATTTTTGCACGGGCACCTTCAAAAGTTTCACGCGCGGCACGACTTCGAGCAGCTCGACTTCGTGCGCGTAGCGCAGCATTTTGCCGAGGCAGGCCAGGATGTTGTTCACCCGCTTCCGACTGAGCCCCTTGGCGAGCAAGCTCGCTTTCAAGACTTCGATCAGATGCATCTTGATGGCATCGAGCGGCAGATCGCCGAACACCGGAAGCAAGTGATGCTTCAGGATGCTGGCTTTCATCGAACGCTCGGACGGTTTGTTGTTCGCGATCACATACGTTTCCATGAACTCGGTCGCAAAGGCCGAGAACTTCGGCACCTCCTTGGTTACGGTGCGGGTCGGCGCCAAAAGCGCGGTCCGAAGCTGGTGCTCGAAGTCGTCGGCGCCTGCCTTGGACTGAATCGGCGAGCGCTTGCGCACTCGTTCGACCGTGCCGTCCGCATATTGAAATCGAAAATCCGCGTACCATGTTCCGTCAATCTTACGTGCCGCCACCGGTGACTCCCAGATGCGGCACGCGACCGTGCTCGACCAACCCTAGCAGTTCGGCGCGCAGGAAGTAGAGACGGCGGCCAACCCGCGTGGCCCCCGGCAAAGTGCCGCGCTCGGCTTTGGCGTAGACGGCTTTGACGGTGGTGCGGAGCCAAGTGGCGACTTGGTCGGCGGTGAGGAGGTCTGGGAGCGTGCCACCGCCGAAATCGGGCCTCGCTGAGATGCGTTTGTCGCTTTGATTTGCGGCGGCCCTCGGCGGTGTTGCTCGACGTGGCGCGGCGCGCTCGGCGGGTCCTCGCCGGGAGGTTCGGCCTGGGCCACGCGGGCATGGAACAGTCCGCCTTCCACTGGTCGCTGCAGGTAAAGCTCCGCCCGTAAGGGAGGATGCTTCGGTTGATTCAAGTGGCTCGCGGACCGAGGGGGTATCCGACATGGCAGGGTCTCCGTGCGTGCTGACCCTGAACCCACCGCACCGAAAAAACCAAGAATAGCCGCGCTGAATTCTCAGTCATTACCAGAGCTCGAGGCGATTTTGGGTGTAACAAAGTGCTTTCTCGATTCGGCGAATGAGTCCGTCATTACCGGGCACGCGCGATTGTCGTTGGCCAATTGCACATCGGGCCGTCGCGCCACGGGCTTCGTCGCCGGTCGAGATGGCCAAGCTCCCCAGTCGGGTGTCGCGACACCATGTCAACGAGGCAACGAACTACGTGCGCCGGGGCTATGGCCGTACTTTCGCTCTACTTCTACCTCGTATGCGGACGCCATCGAACTCGTCGGGCATGTCCCGAAGCAGGGCGGTTGGCAGGCATCGGGGTAGCTCTGATCGGTGTTTGGAGTCGCCTCTCCGCTCCAGACCCGTCTGCTCGCGTCTACTGGTAGACGGCCATGAGGTTACGCGACGTAGATCCCCTGGCATTCGGTGGATTCTGACCACCCACACCGCGGGTTCTGGCCAACATACGTCAACGGCGTTTAGCTTGGAAGGAGAGGGGCAACCGGCCGCCAAACAGGCTGGTTTCTCGGCCCGCTACGGTAATGTCTAACATAAAACAAAACGAAAATAATTCGGGTTCCTTCGGCCAAGCGAGGTAACGCATCCCCAACCGTTGCCAGTGTATGGTAAGAGGCGACCGCGCCAGAAGAGAGCCGCGCGGTGCGGCACGAGAAAGGGCGAAGGACCACCCGTGCACGCGACTTCGAAAGTGAGCGTCAGGCCCACGCACCGGCCGCTCGCGGAGCACGCCTTCGGTCGCGACAGCAACCCGTTCGGGCTGATCAACGAGCAGCAAAGCGCCAGAGGTGGCCGTGGGTAAGGCGTTCGCGAGCGAGCTGGCTGCCCTGGGGGACACGCTCACGTGGGCGCTGTCGTGCGACGTGACGACGCTCGATCGTTTTGTCGCGCAGGTCGCGGATCTGCCACTGGTGGCGATCGGCTCCGGCGGCTCGTCGACGGCGTGCCACCTGACCGCGCTCCTGCACCGCACGCGCCATCGACGACCGGCGCTGTTCACGACGCCGCTCGACGTGTTGTCGCTCCCGGCTGGTCTTCACCGCGCGGCCGTGTTTCTCGCGTCGGCGTCCGGCAAGAACAAGGACGCGCTGGCGGCCCTCGAAGCGTCCATTGCCGAGGAAGTGCCCGCCGTCGCTGTGGTAACGCTGCGCGCCGAGAACCCCTTGAGCGAGGCGGCCGCGTCATATCCGCGAGCCCACGTGTTCTCCGCCAACACCCCCACGGGCAAGGACGGCTACCTCGCGACGAACAGCCTCGTCGCCACCTGTGCGCTCGTCGCGCGGGCCTATGGTTTTGCGATTTCGCTCTCGAAGGCTCCGCGCAAGACGGTTGATGGATCCATCTTCGAGGACCGCCACATGGTGCAGGTCCTCCACGGTGGCTGGGGCTCGCCGGTCGCCACAGACCTCGAGTCGAAGATCAACGAGTCGGCCCTCGCCGCCGCGCAACTCGCGGACTACAGGAACTTCGGGCACGGGCGGCATCTGTGGCTCTCGAAGCGGGCAGCCGAAACCGTGGTCGTCGCGCTCGTTACGCCAGGAACCAGCGCCATCGCTGAGTCGACCCTGAAGCTCTTTCCGAAGAACATCCGGGTCGTTCGCCTCGAGACCTCCCTTGAAGGGCCGGATGGTACGATCGACCTCCTCATCCAAGCGTTCCATCTCGTCGACCGCATCGGCGTGACGCGCAAGCACGATCCCGGTCGGCCGCACGTGCCCGAGTTCGGCCGCAAGCTGTACCGACTCACGCCGCCGCGCGTTCGGCCGGCCCTCGATGCACCGATCCAGCGAAAGCTCTGGGCGTCGCCTGGGACCGCTGATGATGGCAAGACGTTTCAGCAGGGCCTCAAGCGGTTCCTCGTCCGCGCTTGCGCCGCCAAGATCGGCGCGGTCGCGCTCGACTACGACGGCACACTGTGCACGAAGGACGAACGGTTCGGGGGACTTCGAGACGACGTCGTGGCTGAATGCTCGCGCCTGCTCAAGGCGGGACTCCACCTCGGGATCGCCACGGGCCGAGGGAAGTCGGTGCGCGCGGAACTGCAGAAGGTGCTCCATCGCAAGCTATGGGCCCGCGTCCACATCGGCTACTACAACGGGACGGCCATCGGCGCTCTCGGCGACAACGCCTTGCCGAAGACGGATGAACCGAGCGACGCCGTGTTGAAGCGCGCGCAATCGCTCTTGTCGGACGACGCCTGGTTGACGATGACGGCCAAGATCACGCCGCGGCCGCAGCAGATTACTGTCGAGCCCAACGGCCCTACGAGGACCGACGCCCTTGCGGCCCACGTGATGTCGCGCCTCGCACCGCTCGATGGGGGCGTGCGCATCGTTGTCTCGTCGCACTCGCTCGACGTGCTGGGCGCTCGGCCTGGCAAGGGCTCACTGGTGACCTGGTTGCGTAAGCAGAGCGATGAAACTCGCGAGGTGCTGTGCATCGGCGACAGAGGCGCATGGCCCGGCAACGATTACGCGCTGCTCGCCGAACCGATGTCGCTAAGCGTCGACGAGGTCTCCAGCTTGGACGACGCGTGCTGGAACCTCGCGCCACGCGGCGTCTCCGGTCCTGACGCAACGCTGCTCTACCTCCGTGCGATCAAGGCTCGCGGAGGTGTCGGAACCTTCACGTGGAACGAGGGCTCCGCGCGATGAGAGACGCACTCGCCGAACGCCTGCTCGCCAACGTCATGGCGTGGACGCCCGAGGACGTCGCTCGAGAGCGGCCCGTGCTCCAGGCCCTCGCCGCCCTCAAGTACGACGAGTACCAACAGTTCAGTCCCGGCATGCGCTTCGTGGAAAGCTTCGCGCTGTGGCTCGAGCAGTTCGAGTCGATGGATGAGCGCAACGCCGCATATGCATTCGTCCTAAGTCGGCTCGTCTTCCTATCGCACGCCGAGATGGCTCACTTCTCGGCTATCGCGTACCCAGACGTGATTCGACCGGTGTTCATCGGACAGGCTGCGAAGGATGCGATGCTCTCTCCGTTTCGCGTCAGCCAGGTCCTTGGCACCGAGTCCTTCAAACGGCTCGAGGGATCGAGCCTGTTCTTCGGGCTGAGCGATGGTGCACGGGTCGACCTTTTCCGGCGCAGCAACAAGGAACTGAGCCACGAGCAGATCTTCACCAGCTACGAGATTTCCAAAGAGAAGGTCCACGAGATCCGAACCTGGCTCGACGAGAAGCGCGGCCACAAGGACCCTGCGCCGGCGCTCGTATTGTTGGACGACTTCACGGCCAGCGGGACGAGCTGCCTAACGGCGGACGGTGATGGTGTCAGAGGCAAGCTCGCTAAGTTCGTCGATCGGGTGCGGCAGTCCGAGGCGTGGACGTCGGTCGTCTCGTTTCCGAAGACGCGACTTGTTATCGTGTTTTATGTCGCGACCGCGCATGCGCTGGCCAATATCGAGAGCGGCGCGGACATCCTTAGAAAGGCGTACGGCATCGAGATCACGGTCCTGTGCGTCCAACGCATCGCAAGCGACATCTCTCTCAATGCATCCCAGACCGAGCCGGTGATCGATCTGATCAAGAAGTACTACGACCCACTCGCAAAGCAGAAGCATCCCGAGTGGGGAGGCGATGTCCCCTTCGGCTACAAGGATGGGGGCCTGCCCCTTGTCATCCATCATAACACCCCGAATAACTCTATCTTCGTCCTATGGGCCGAGGATAGCGACACCGTTCAGCCCTTGTTCCCCCGAGTGAGTCGCCACCGGAGGGAAGCATGAAGGACGTCCGCAATCCCTTCCGGCTGCAGACCGCCGAGAGCATCGACTCAGACGCGGATTTCCTGCGCCTGTTCGGATATGGCGTGCTTGACCTACTCCCCGAGGACGCACTTACGGGGCGCCCGCTGTTCATCCGAAGCGCGCCCGGTGGCGGCAAGACGTCGCTCCTCAAGCTCTTCACGCCCTCGGTCTTGCAGCACCTCGTGGCGATGAAGGGCAACGACGCGGTCAAGGAACTCTTCGGCAAGCTGAAGGGGTTGGGCGCCGTCTCGGACCACGACGTCAACGTGCTCTCGGTTATGCTACCCTGCGCACGGACGTTTCCTGCTCTGGCCGATGTGGAACTGAAGCCTGCGCGCGCCAAGCGTCTTCTCCTCGCGCTGATCGACGCCCGCGTCATCCTCGGTGCGGTTCGCGCGATCCTCATTGCCCGAGGTCTTCGCTTCCCCGACGACCTCTCGCGTCTGACACTCGTCGCGCCACCGGAAGACCACGTTCCGGGTCTGTCTTTTCCTTGCGACGGTGTTGCCGTCCAGCGATGGGCCGAGACCGTCGAGCGGGGCGTAGCCGACCTCATCGACACCCTCATGTCAGCAGATGGAGCCGGTCCCCCGGGCCACGAAGCGCTGCTCTCGCTACGGCTGCTCGATGCCGACTGCATCCTACTCGACGGGAAGCCGTTCGAGGCGCGGTGGCTTATCACCTTCGACGACATGCAGAAGCTCGCCCCGACACAGCGCGGGGCGTTGCTCGAAGTCGTCGTCGACCAACGCGCGCGGTCGACGGTCTGGTTGGCCGAACGGTTCGAGGCGCTCTCCACCGACGAGTTGCTGGCGTCCGGCGCGTTGAGCGGTCGTGACCACCTCGTGATCAACCTCGAGCGCGAGTGGAAGAAGGGACGCTTCGAACCCGCCGTGAAGCTCATCGCGGAACGGCGCGCCCGCATGGCGGCCGAATCGGCGGGCGCCAACGCGCCGGATGCATTCGCCCCCACCATCGAGGCAGGTCTTGATGCGCCTGCGTGGCAGGAGAGGACGCAGGCTGCGCTCGATGTCGTTCGGAAGCGCGTCGAAGTCCTTGCAGCCAGCAAGGCTCAGTACGCCGATTGGGTGAAGTCGCGCGCGGACGTCGAGGGCACGCTTCGCCACCAACTCATCAAGTGGCGCACGCTTGAGATCCTGATCGCCCGGCAACAGGGCAAGAAGCAGATGAGCCTTCTGCTCGAGCCGCTCAGCACAGAGGAACTCGACGACAAGGACGAGTCCGATGTTCGCGCTGCAGCGGAGCTGTTTTTGAGCAAGGAGTTTGGCTTCCCCTACTACTTCGGTCTGAGCAAACTCGCGAGCCTCGGCTCCTTTAACGTGGAGCAGTTCATTCGGCTCGCCGGAGACCTCTTCGAGGAGTCCCTGGCGGCCGCCGTTATGCGGCGCAGTCCGCGACTCTCTCCCGAGCGACAGCAGCGCATTCTCGAAGGCGCATATGACACGCGCGTCAAGGACCTGCCGCGCCGCGCGAAGAATGGCCGAGACGTGCTGCGCTTTCTGGATGCAGTTGGTCAGTTCTGTCGCGACGTGACGCACCAACCCAACGCTCCGTACTCACCGGGTGTCACGGGCATCGCGATCCTTATGCAAGAGCGAGAGACGCTTCTCGACCCGACACACCTCGCGAAAAGCCCACCGACAGCCGCGTTCGCGTCCATGCTCGGAACGGCGATCGCTCACAACCTCCTGCACGCGGAGGTTGACTACAAGGTCAAGGGCAACCGCTACATGGTGCTCTACCTCAACCGTCTCCTCTGTCCGAAGTACGAGCTACCGCTGCAGTTCGGTGGCTTCCGCGAGAAGCCGCTGCGCGAGTTCATCATGTGGGCGGAAAAAGGCTACCGAACCTCGAAATCGGAGACGCTGCTATGAGCCCTGATTCGCTACGCTGGCGAGATTACTTCCTTCGCGATGGCGAGGGGTTCGACGAGTTCTGGAAGGCGTTCTTGGGCGAGCGGAAGAGGGACCTGCTCCTCGTGCTCGGACACGGATTCGATGCGCGCATGTGCGACGGCATCGAACGGGTGCTCAGCCTCGATGGAGAGGGCGCGCGCGACGTAGCCTTGATTGCGTTCAATGAGGGCGCGGAGTCGCCGTCGCAGACCTACCTGGCGCAGCGAAAGACGAATGGCGAGCGACTCGAGAAGCTGGTTCAGGGACGCGGCAAAATCGGGCACAGGGACATCAAGATGTTCTCCGATGACAACCGCAGAATCGGCGCTCGTAGCATCGCCCAGGAGTTTGCTTCGTCGGCCGAGTTCCGCTCCTATACCGATGTTGTCGTGGACATCAGCGCGTTGCCTCGGAGCCTCTACATGCCGCTGTTGGCGAAGCTCCTCGCGTTGTTCGACGGCGAAGCCAAGGACGGCGAGAAGCGCAATCTGCACGTCATCGTCTCTCACTCTCCCGCGATCGACGGTGCCATCGTCGAGGAGGGGCTCGAGGAGAGTGCGAGCTACCTCTTCGGGTTTGCGGCGGCTGCCCTGGAGAGTGAGTCGACGAGCGGCCAGCCGAAGATCTGGATCCCCGTCTTGGGGAAACGCCAGCCGGCACAGTTGGAGCGGATCAACCAGTTCGTCATGCCAGACGAGATCTGTCCGCTGCTCCCCTCGCCAGCGCAGGACCCCCGCGAGGGAGACTCTATCATGATTGAGTACCGCGAGCTCCTGTTCGACCAGCTCCGTGTGGAGCCGCGCAACATCATCTACGCCGCCGAGTCCAACCCCTTCGAGGTATACCGCCAGCTCATGCGGTCCATACTTCACTACGACCGCGCGCTCAAGCCACTGGGTGGCTGCAAGGTGGCGCTGTCTGCGATGTCCTCGAAGCTGGCTTCGATGGGCGTGCTGCTCGCGGCGTACGAGCTCGGTCGACGAGATCCGAAGGTGACCGTGGGCGTGGCCCACGTCGAGTCGCAGGGATACCGCGTCGAATCGACTGGCACCACGCCGTCGACAACGCTATTCACGATGTGGCTCTCTGGAGAATGCTATGCCTCGTGATGCCCATCAGCACAGTTGTGTAGGAACGGGATTCATCGTCCTCGACGTCATCCGAAGCTCCGTCGGAACCACCGCTTCCGAGAAGCGCTTTGCAGGCGGGTCCTGCGGGAACGTCCTGACCGTCTTGGCGTACTTGGGGTGGGACGCGAACGCGGTCGGTCGCATTGGCGACGATCACGCCGGCCGCGAGCTTGTGGCCGACCTCGGGAAGTGGGGCGTCAAGACCAAATTTCTGCACGTTGAGGCTGCCCGAGGAACCCCCATCATCATCCAGGAGAACTACCTGGATGCCAGGGGACGCCCTCGCCACCGGTTCTCGCGAGCGTGTCCCGCTTGCGGCGCGACGCTCCCGGCTTACCGACCGCTGCTGACAACTGAGGCGGCGACCATCGCAGCGACGCTGCCCTCTCACTCGGTGTTCTACTTCGATCGCGTGGCTCCCGGCACGCTCGAACTCGCGCAGAAGAGCCGTGCGAACCGGGCGCTCGTCGTGTTCGAGCCGTCGGGTATCAAGGACGAACGGCTCTTCGCAGAGTGCCTGAAGGCCGCTCACGTCGTGAAGTACGCGAGCGACCGGGTCGAAGGTGTCCACGACATGGTGGCGAAGGCGAAGGTCCCGATCGAGATCGAGACACTCGGTGCCAAGGGACTCCGGCTCCGTGTTCGCACCAACGGGCGCGTGGGTGCATGGAAAGACCTTCCCGCGTTCTCTGCGCCCGAGCTGCGTGACGCGGCGGGAAGCGGCGACTGGACCACCGCTGGACTGATCCACGGCCTGATGACCAGCGGCGCCTCTGTCGAGAAGGTGGTGGCCGATTTGAATGTCGTGGTTCTCGCGACTCGCAAAGGACAGGCCTTAGCGGCCCTCAACTGCGGATTCGAAGGCGCGCGGGGCCTGATGTATGCGGCCGACGCGAAGCGTGTTCTCGATCTCGCTGGCGCGATCGTAAAGGGAACGAAGGAGCCGAGCGTGGCCGCCCTGCAGTCGAATAAGCGCGCCAACGGACACAGCGACGACAAGACGAGCCTCACCTGTTCGGGCGCTCGAGCACTTCACCCGTAGCTCTCCCGCACGAGAGGTAATCAGGCGCTCAACGCTCTGAACAGCTTGCCGGGCACGTGAGCTTTGGTTGTCCTGTGCGCCCACGAATGCACTTGGCCAGACATGGTCGATTGATAGCGATGCGAAGACGGACCTGTCGAAGTCCTCGAAAGGCCTATGGAGAGAGCCAGGTAGCGCGCACAAATATGCGTGAAAATCCCGCCGGAAACACGAAGCATGCCGAAGTAGTTCCGCGATCCAAAGTGCCCTCGAGCGGGGCCGAATCAGCGGAAAAATCGTTCCCAATCCTCGGACCAAAAGAAGAGGTGGATCACCGTGCTGGGGTGGGATCGAGTGCATCTCGACTTTACCGGGCGTTGTTGCCAGACTACCGGTGGTTGCGTCAGGATCTGGAAGCTTCCAGGCGGCGTTTCAGATACAGGTGACGCGCCGACTTGAACGATCCGCACTGAAGGCGGAGGACCGTTTGGCAGAAATGTCTTGAAGGGAGTTCATAACAACGCGGAGGGGGTTGCGACACGCACGAATGACTGAAATGCTTCTAGTCGGATTCGGCCGGTGTTACCGCCGCCGGCAGCCATCAACGTACCCGTACCCGTGATAGTTGGTGCGGCAAGTCGAATTGCCCCGCATGAGCGAAACCGGCGCGGCTATCTCCCGGGGCGGGTACACCGCCATTGGTGCTGATTTGCCCGGTCACGTCGATCGACGACGAACTGGCAATCAGAATCGCACGTCCGCCGGCTACACCATTTCCAAGAAGCCTGCCATCGCCTGAACCCCGGTGAGAGGCGCCAAGAAAACGTTGCCTCCGTATCCCGTGCTAGTGTGTAAAACGAGGCGACAACTTCTTCCGTGATCCCCGGAAAATCCGCCAGCACCGTGAGGAGTGGTTCGCGAGCCTGCCGCTGGCTTCGGGTGCGGTTCACATCGCGGGAGTTTTAGATCTGAGCAGTGAAGCGGGAAAGATCGAGCGCATTCCGTCGATCCCCGCCGAACATCCGAACATCGACTCGTGCCACATTTGGAAACCCTCCAGGCGTAGACACCCCGGAGGCGAGCCCGCTCGGACAGCTTTCGCAAGTTTTCTGAGGGGGCTCCTTATTTTCCCCTCAAGAAACTTGATCAGATCCGCACGAGAGCCCCTCTATCGTTCTCGCGGCTGCTCACCCGCCCAGCCTCTGCAACGCCGACTTTCACATAGGTATCTCTTCAGCTTGCAGGCAACGTTGCTCCAGAAAACAGCGCCACGGCATGCCACAGCATGACGTACCCTTCCCCCCCATCGCCCTGTCCGATACGGTCCGCGAATGAGGGACACTGGCGGTGAAAAGATCGCGGCACCTGCGCGTACGTCGAGGTCCAGCACGAGCACGAGCGCAACGACCGATACCGGCGCGAGCCTGCCGTCGCTTTCGCTGCCGAAGGGCGGTGGGGCCATCCGCGGAATCGGTGAAAAATTCACGACCAATCCGGTGACGGGCACCGGCTCGATGTCGGTGCCGATCGCGACGTCACCCAGCCGAAGCGGTTTCGGTCCACAGCTCGCTCTGGCCTACGATTCGGGCACGGGCAATGGGCCCCTCGGTATCGGCTGGAGCCTGGCGCTTCCAGCCATCACGCGCCGGACTGACAAGGGGCTACCAACCTACCACGACGCCGATGAATCGGACGTGTTCGTGCTTTCAGGGGCCGAAGACTTGGTGCCGGCGTACAAGCAGAATGCAGACGGCAGCTTGTTCCGCGACGGGCTCGGCAACCTGGTGGTTGCCCGAGAAAACGTGCAAGGGCATACCGTCCAGCGCTATCGACCGCGCGTCGAGGGGCTATTTGCGCGCATCGAGCGGTGGACGCGTCAGAGTGACGGCGATACGCACTGGCGTTCGATCTCGAAGGACAATGTCCTGACGGTTTACGGTAGTACGCCCGAATCACGCATCGCCGACCCAAGTGATCCGCAACGCGTCTTCAGCTGGCTCGTGTGTCAGAGCTACGACGATAAGGGCAACGCCATCGTCTACGACTACGTCACAGAAAATGACGACAATGTCGTGCGCTCCCACGTCAACGAGCGCAACCGCATCCGGTCCGCGAACCGCTACTTGAAGCGCATTCGCTACGGCAACCGCCGGCCGTTGCTGATCGACGCCGGCCTGCTCAGCTTCCGCCGATCGCACTTGCCGGCGCCGGACTTCAACGCCGCGAGTTGGATGTTCGAGGTCGTGCTCGACTATGGCGAAGGTCAGTACCAGGACCTGCCCGTGACGCCGGAGGGCAGGCATTTCGCCTCGGCGACGCTCCAGCCGCCGGTTGGTGCCAAGTGGCCAGCGCGCTTGGATCCGTTCTCGAGCTACCGCTCCTGCTTCGAAGTGCGCTGGCACCGCCTGTGTCGGCGCGTGCTCATGTTTCATCATTTTCCCACCGAGCTCGGCAGCGACGACTACCTGGTGCGCTCCACCGAGTTCACGTACGAGCAGAAGCCCGGCGGGTCGTTCATCACCGCCGTTGTTCAGTCGGGATTTAAACGGCCTTCGCCTGCTGAGCCGCGCTACCTGAAGCAGTCCCTACCTCCCGTCGAATTTGCCTACTCGCAGAGCCCGCTCGAGAATTCGACGCACGATGAGCTCGCCGTTCGCGAAGTCGATGCGCTGAGCTTGGAGAATTTGCCCGCTGGTATCGACGGCTCCGGCTATCGCTGGGTCGATCTCGACGGCGAAGGCATCGCCGGCGTGTTCAGCGAGCAACCTGACGCTTGGTACTACAAGCCGAACCTGGGCGAAGGACAATTTGGAGCGACCGAATGCGTCGCTACCCGCCCCTCGATCGCGAACTTGAGTAATCAAAGGCAAGAGCTGCTCGATCTTTCAGGCAGTGGCCAGCTCGAGCTCGTGGAGCTTGGGCCGCCGACGCCAGGGTTCTTTACGCGCACGGACGACGCGAATTGGGACCGTTTTCGTACCTTCATCGGTTTGCCCGATATCGACTGGCGCGATCCCAATCTGCGCTTTGTCGACCTAACTGGCGACGGCCACGCGGATGTCCTCGTGACCAACGATCAGGTCTTCGCCACCTGGTACGAATCCAAGGCGGAAGAAGGCTTCGGCGCTGCCCAGCGCATGCCCATGGCAAGCGACGAAGAGGCTGGTCCGCGGCTGGTGTTCGCGGATGGCACTGAGTCCATCTATCTCGCCGACATGTCGGGCGATGGGCTGTCTGACCTCGTGCGGATTCGCGTGAGCGAGGTCTGCTACTGGCCCAATCTGGGCTACGGTCGCTTCGGCGCGAAAGTCACGCTCGACAACGCGCCCTGCTTCGACGACGCGGCATCGTTCGAGCAGCGCCGCGTGCGTTTGGCGGATACCGACGGCACTGGCCCTACGGACATCATCTATTTGGGCCGCGACGCCGTGCGCGTCTACCTCAATCAGCAGGGCAACAGCTTGTCCGAGGCGCGGTCGCTCGCACGCATACCGCGCACCGACAGCCTGACCTCCGTCTCGGTCGTCGACTTTTTGGGCCGCGGCACTGCTTGTTTGTTGTGGTCCTCGGCGCTCCCGGGTGATGCGCGGCGGCCTCTCCGCTACCTGGACCTAATGGGCGGCGTGAAGCCACACCTGCTCACGACGGTGCGCAACAACCTGGGCGCAGAAACGCATATCGAATACGCCTCGTCCACCCAGTTCTATCTCGAAGACAAGGCGGCAGGGACGCCGTGGGTCACGCGCCTACCGTTTCCAGTCCACGTCGTCACTCGTGTCGAGACCCGAGATCTGATCGGCGGCAATCGTTTCGTCTCACGTTCCAAGTACCACCACGGCTACTTCGACGGCGCGGAGCGCGAGTTCCGCGGCTTCGGTCGCGTCGACCAATGGGACACCGAAGAATTCGGCGTGTTCTCTGCAAACGGAGCTGCCGCAGTGGCCACGAATCTGGCTGCGGCATTCCACGTGCCGCCCACCCTGACCAAGACTTGGTTTCATACGGGCGCCTACTTGGCGGGTGCCCGCATTTCGCGGCACTTGGCTGAGGAATACTACACCGAAAGCGACCCGAGCCTGCCGGGCAGTGAGTTGAGCGCGGCCCAGCTTGAAGCGATGCGGCTCGACGACAGCGTGCTACCCGACAACCTGAACGGTGACGAAGCGTGCGAGGCTCTACGCTCCCTCAAGGGTACAATCTTGCGCCAGGAGGTCTACGCGCTCGACCACCAAGAAGCGTTTGCTCGCCCGTATTCGGTATCGGAACGCAACTATACGATTCGAATCGTTCAGCCACGCGCTGCCAATCGCCATTGCGTGTTCTTCACCCACGCGCGCGAGAGCCTCTATTTTCACTATGAACGCAAACTATTTCCGGTTCTCAACGGCACGATCGGCGACCGAGCCGACGCGAACAAGCCTGGCGTCCGTTGGCGCGCGGATCCGCGCGTAACACACGATTTAACGCTCGAGGTCGACCGCTTTGGCAACGTACGTACGTCCGTCAGCATCGCCTACGGTCGCCGTTTCGACGACGGCGATCCGGCTCTGACTGCTAGCGACCGCAACAAACAAAAGCAATTGCTCGCGACGCTGGTGCAGTCGAGCTTCACGAACGCCGTGCTCGAAGCGGACGCCTACCGCACGCCGCTGGCGGCAGAGGCGCGCACCTACGAGCTTCACGCGCTCCGCCCCAGCTCCAATCAGCCCGACATCACCAACCTCTTTCGGTTCGACGAAGTGCTGGGGCACGTCGCGCAAGCGGGCGACGGCAAACACGACCTCGTCTACGAAGACATCGACGCCAAGGGCGCTACGAAACCCGGGGTCTACCGGCGGCTAATCGAACGGGTGCGCACGCGCTACCGCAGCAACCACCTCGAGGGGCTGCTAGCCCCCGAGCACCTCGAGGCACTCGCCCTCCCAGGAGAAAGTTACAAGCTCGCCTTTACGCCAGGCTTATTGAGTAACGTGTATCAGCGGCCCCACGCGGCAGCGCCCGAGCTGCTCTTACCCAGCCCCAGTGTAGTTCTGCTCGCGACCAACAGCGTGCCGTCGGACCGCGGCGGCTACGTGGATCTGGATCGCGATGGGCATTTTTGGATCCCCTCCGGCAGCATCTTCTTCCATCCGTCGGAGACCGCTTCTGCGGCCGCCGAGCTGGCGGAAGCCACGAGCCACTTCTTTCTTCCTCGCCGCTCGCGCGATCCCTTCGGCCACGGCAGTGTGGTCGAGTACGAAAACGATCTATTTCCAGCCAAAACGCGCGACGCTCTCGGCAACACCGGCGCAGCCGTCTACGACTATCGCGTCCTGCGGCCCGCGCAGCTCACCGATCCGAACGGCAATCGTTCGTTCGCGGCGTTCGACGCGCTGGGTCTAGTGGTGGCAACCGCCACACGCGGCAAGGCGAGCGAGACGCTCGGTGATTCACTGGACGATTTCGGCGACTTGGACGCCAATCCGACCTTGGCTCAAGTGCAGCGTTTTCTGGCGCGTCCCGACGCACACAAGGCAGCGTTGCTCAAGAGCGCAACGAGCCGCTTCGTCTACGACTTGGACCGTTTCCGCCGCTGCGGCGCGCCGCCGTTTGCCGCCTCGTTGATGCGAGAGATCCACACGAGTGACCTGCTGCCCGCGCAGGGGCTAGAAATTCATGTCAGTTTCGCCTACTCCGACGGCTTCGCTCGAGAGCTGCAGTCCAAGATTCAGGCGGAGCCAGGCCTCGCGCCGATGCGAGACCCGCCCGCCTTGTTCCCGAGCGGCGACGTTCAACCCGGCGCGCTCACGCTCAACGCCGGCGCACCCGCCCTGGGCGTGGTGAGCCCGCGCTGGGTGGGCAAGGGCCGCACCGTCTACAACAACAAAGGAAAGCCGGTCAAACAGTACGATCCGTTCTTCAGCAGCACGCACCTGTTCGAAGCCGAGCCCGAGCTGACCGATACCGGCGTCACGCCCATCCTCTTTTACGATCCTGTAGAGCGCGTGGTGGCGACGCTGCGTCCGAACCACAGCTACGAGAAGGTGGTCTTCGATCCTTGGCGGCAGGCCACGTGGGACGTCAATGACACCGTGCTTCAAGCCGATCCGAAGAGTGATCCGGACATCGGTGAGTTCTTCCAGCTCTTGCCAACGAGCGACTACCTGCCGACCTGGCACGGCCAGCGCAAGAATGGGCAGAAGGGCAACGACGAAGAAATAGCCGCGAAGCGGGCCGCAGCTCACGCCGCAACGCCCAGCGTGGCCTACCTCGACACGCTGGGTCGACCGGTGCTCACGGTGGTCGACAACGGAATCGATGCGGGCGGCGTGGCTCAGAAGTTCGCTACACGCGTCACGCTGGACATCGAGGGCAACCAGCGCTCCGTCCAGGATGCGAAGGGCCGCGTGGTCATGCGCTACGCCTACGACATGCTCGGCAATCGCATCCAGCAAGCGAGCATGGAAGCGGGTCAGCGCTGGATGCTGAACGACGTCGCCGGCAAGCCCATCCGAGCCTGGGATAGCCGCGACCATCGCTTTCGCACCGAATACGACGAGCTGCGTCGCCCGCTCCGCTCGTTCGTTCTCGGCGCCGATGCGCAGAACCCGAGGCGCGAAATCTGCTTCGAACAAACCATCTACGGCGAATCGCCGAACACGGGCCTGAGCGCCAGCCAGGTGATCCAGGCGAACCTGCGCGGCAAGGTCCATCAGCACTTCGACACCGCCGGCGTAGTGACCAGTGAAGCGCACGACTTCAAAGGCAACCTGTTGCGCGGCAGCCGGCGCCTGCTGGCCGACTACAAGCAAACGCCAGATTGGTCACGACCCGTTCCGCCGGCCATGGATCCGGAGACCTACGCCACCAGTACGCGCTACGACGCACTCAATCGACCGGTCCAGGTGGTGGCGCCTCACGTAAGCCGCCCCGGCGCCAAGCGCAACGTCCTCCGCCCCGGTTACAACCAGGCCAACCTGCTCGAGCGCATGGACGTCTGGCTGGCAGAAGCTGCGGAGCCTCCAACGTTGCTTGCCCCGGCCACGGCCGACTTGCACGCGATCACCGACATTGACTACGACGCCAAAGGTCAAAGGACCCGGATCGCGTACGGCAACGGCGCGCTGACCGAGTACACCTACGACGAGCAGACCTTCCGGCTCGTCCATTTGAAGACGCGGCAGAGCGCGGCGCCTGCTCAAGCAGCGACGCCGTTCCAAGACCTGTTCTACACGTACGACGCCACCGGCAACATCACCCACATTCGCGACGAGGCGCAGCCCACCCATTTCTTCGCCAATCAAGTCGTGCTCCCGCACAACGACTACGTGTACGACCCGAGCTACCGCTTAATTTCGGCGAGCGGCCGCGAGCACATCGGCCAGCTCAGCCAGCCCGAGACCAGCTGGAACGACGAGTTTCGCAGCAACCGGCCGCACCCGAGCGACGGCGCGGCCATGCGCAACTACACCGAGAAGTACCTGTACGACCCCGTCGGCAATTTCGAGCAGCTGATCCACGACGCTGGCGCCGGCAGCTGGCGGCGAACATACACCTACGAGCAGCCGAGCCTGGTCGAGCCCACCAAACACAGCAACCAGCTGAGCCGCACGGTCATCGGCAGGGCAGCCGCCGGCGGTCCCACCGAACCGTACAACTACGACGCTCACGGCAATATGGCGTCCATGCCGCACTTGGCGCGGATGGACTGGGACTTCAGAGATCAGCTGCGCGCCACGGCGCGCCAAGTCGTGAACCTCAACCCGCCACCAGGCCTCGTGGCAGAAACGACGTTCTACGTCTACGACGGATCCGGCGAGCGCGTCCGTAAGGTCACCGAACGCCAAAACGGCACTCGCAGAGCCGAACGGATCTATCTCGGCGGCTTCGAGATATTCCGCGAATTCTCGGCCAGCGGCGACGACGTCGCACTCGAACGCGAAACGCTGCACGTCACGGACGACAAGCAGCGCATCGCGCTGGTGGAGACGCGAACGGCCGGCGATGACGGCTCACCTCAGCAGCTCATCCGTTACCAATTCGGTAATCACCTGGGGTCAGCGAGTTTGGAGCTGGACGCCGCAGCAAACGTGATCTCTTACGAGGAGTACACACCCTATGGCAGTACTTCGTACCAGGCGGTGGACAAGAGCATCAAGGCGGCGGCGAAACGGTATCGGTACACGGGCAAGGAGCGAGATGAGGAGACTGGGTTCGGATATCACGGGGCTCGGTACTATGCGCATTGGCTTGGTAAATGGACAAGCGCGGATCCCGCCGGGATGGTCGATGGCTCAAACCTCTACGCTTATGTTCGAGGCCGGCCGATCCGCGCCAATGATCCGAGAGGGACGGAGGGAGAGGACACGAGCGCACCGCCGCAAGTCAGCGGGCCCGACGCGCGCAGAGACGCCGAGATAGCTCAAGCAATAAAGGATCAGTTGAAGCAGACACCTCAAGACGCGAGTTTGAGCCTGGGTCTCGGCCCCGTCATGATGTCGATGCAGGACTTGGAGAGAGCCCTCGTCGAAAAAGGAGTGCTGCGCCGGCTGAAGGAGGACCATCGCCCACAAGTGGTCATGGATGCTGTTGAAGAAGAACATTCCAATATGGCGGGGCGGCATGTTACTCGGGCACGCATAGGACTCGAGGCGGACATAGAATCAGCGAAAGCGGCCGGTGCAAGCGCTAGGCTCCAGACGGCAAGCGAGGGGCTGGCAGCAGCAGCAGGCGGCGCACGCCGCGTCAGCGGCAACGCTAAGCCAATGGCGGGAATGCGACGGCCCCCTTCTCCGCGCGCCCGTCAACGAGCCCCCGGACCGCCGCCCGCTCGCGCTCCGCAACCTTCAGTCGTCACCATCCATGATCCGGTCTCCGGACTACCTGTCGCGCGCGACTTCAAGATCAAGGACGGTATCGTGTCCGGGTTGGTGAACGTGAAGGGTACAACCGTTAGGGGGCGCGCCGCTTTCAACGCAGCGGTGCGTGAGTTGGAAAAAGGCGGCGCGCGGATGGAGGGCTTTCACGCGGAATGGATCAGCGCGCCTGGGATCGACGACAATTTGAAAACGTTCAACGACGCAATCAAAGGAGGGGCCACGTTGGAAGACGCCGCCCGCAGTACTTTTACCGGGAAGGTACTAAAGGATTACAAAATGACCGAAGTCCATGTGGATCTAAAGAGCGCAACCCGGAACGCTGATGGCACGTTCCAAATCGTTGACGTGCATTTCTCGCGTGCCACAATTCCCACCAAGCCTGGGCAATAGGAGTCGATCCACGAATGGACGAAAAAATCGCGGCGACGAAGTTTTTGCCATTGCCGGCGGGCGAGCACCTAGAGCTTGCTTGGTGTCCCCCGGGTACGTTCCATATGGGATCGGAGCTGGATGGAAAGCATGTCTCTTCGATCGAAGCGCCGAAACACCGGCGTGCCATCAAGCGAGGATTTTGGATAGGACTGCATACGGTTACCCGGAACCAATGGCGAGCAGTCATGGGTGATGAACCTCTTCCGCTGGATCGTGGTGAGATAGCTGACCGACTACCAGTAGTTGGGGTTTCGTGGCTTCATGCGCTGGAATTTGTGGAGCGTATCAATCGATACAACCCCGGACTGAGAGCGCACCTTCCTAGCGAGGCGCAATGGGAATACGCCTGCCGCGGGGGCACTGAGACCTCCTGGTTCTTTGGAGACGAGATGCAGAACCTGGAACGTTACGCTTGGACTCGCGAAACGAGCGCGGACGACATTAAACCCGTGGGGCTCCTCAAACCTAACCCCTGGGGCCTTTTCGACGTATACGGCAACGTCTCTGAGTGGTGCGCGGACGATTTTGAGAAGTATGGTCGCATTGACGACGACACCTCTGCCGTTGTCGAGGGCTCCACGAGCAAGATCGCTCGAGGCGGCTCTTTCGATCAGCCAGCATGGGCTTGCCGGTCATCTTCGCGTGAAATTATTGCGCAGGAGAACCCATTCAACGAGAGCGTGGGACTGCGAGTCGCAGTAGATGCGTCCAAATAGTAGCCGCCTTGTGCGCGGGAGTCGCGCTTTGATTCGTTACGGCTGACGTAGTGCTCTGCCGCTTGCCAGTACGACAACCCCTCAGATCACGACAGAATATCGCACTGCGATCAACAAATCCTTAACGACCTCCACGTTGGGAACCGCCGTCGGTGCCGTGAGCTGAACCTTCCACGTGTTGTCCTCCGGCTTGGCGGTTACTGAAACCGTTACCGCGTTCGACTTCGCGGCCCTGCGGTACAGCCCGGCTTGTCCCGGCCAATCGACGTCGACGGGCACGCCCTGTCCTGGAGTTACCTTGGCCTTGTAGGTCACAGTAGGGCGTGCCTCCTTGAGAATCAATACCGACTGCAGCTCACTGATGGTGATGGTTCCAGTCTGTGCCAACTGCGGGAAGCGATCCTTCGGGATCGTCAGCAGCGCGGTGTGCGCGGCGCCGGTTTTCAGGTTGTGCCATTCGTTGGGGAATTCGTGGCGCAGGCTGAAAAGGCGGAGCAGCGTTCCCTTGCCGGCCGCGTCGAGCACCGTTTGGAGCTCGGTCAAGGCCTGAGGGGCAAGCATCTGATCGCGACGGGACGTGTACTTGAACTGCAGGACTACGTCAGAGATCGTGTCGTAATCGAATGACCGGAACTGGTCTGGTAGTTCGAGCCGCCACTTCGAGATAACGCCTGCGCCTTCGAAGGGCAGGTACTTCTCGTCGCGGAAGTCCAATTGGAACTTGCCGCTATCGTTTTGACCGGTGCTAACCGCGATCGCGTCCACACGGACGTTGTCGGCGCGATAGTTCTCGTCGTCACTGTAGGTGCCCTTGATTCGCGCCTGCTCGCGCACCTTACTGCTCAGCAACGTCAGAGTGGCGCTCAGGCTGGTGTACGGGCCCACCACGGCTGGGACCGAGACGCTGACGGCCTTCAAGCGCCGGAAGTAGTGGCCAGCAAAGTCGAGATCGAACAACCACTCGGGCACGTCGAATTCACAGGCGCCCGACTCCTTTAACTGAATGAGCGCGAGCGGATCGAGCTGCAGTACCGAGATGGACTTCGTGATCTCGAATTCTCTGGTTTGCTGCTCGGTGTGAGCGCGCTCCATCTGTTTCAGCTGCAGATAGAGGGTCTCCCCGGCGAGCAGCCCACGCACGGAGCTGTCCCAGGCGCCGTACTTGACGAACGTCGCGTCGGTGCCGAGCTGATACTGAAAGCAGCGCTGTGCGCCCCGCGCGAGCTCGTAGGCGGCCTTGTAGCATTGGAAGTAGGTGCCGCGGAGCTGGTCTTCCATCCAAGAGTACAACGCCTCGTTCGTGAACTTGGTGCGCAGAAATTCTTCGATGCCGCGCGCGTGCTCGATGGATGTCTCGTGATTTCGTAAATCTGCCAGCGCAATTTCTTTTCGAATCTGCGAGGCGGTCTGCTGGCGCGCAATCTGAGCGAGCTCGCGTTTGGCGTGATCGCGTTGAAAGTGCCAGTCTTCAGCGCGACGGCTGTGGCCGCCGGTGATCGAGGCACGACTCGCTTTGTAAGACTCCGCCGCCGCTGCACTGGCGAAACTCTTGCCAACAGCTGACATCGCTGCGCCAAGGTTCGAGCCGCCGAACGAGGTCAACGCTTCGCTTCCGGTACTGATGTTCGGAATCAGGTTCAGCGCCTGGGCCGATTCCTCGATCGAGCTTGCCATTGCTTGCTGTTGATTCGACTTATCCAAGCTCCCGAGTTGATCCTTTTCTTCTGCGATGAGGCCTTGCTGGATCAGGTTCTCGTAGTACTGCAGGCGGGCGGTGGTCATGCGCGCGCTCTCTTCCAACGCTTGGCGCGACTGCTCAGCCTCGTCGACTTGGAGCTTCTTGTTCGTTCTCACTTGATTGAGAAGTTGCGTTTCGTGCCCGGCGCGCAGCGTCGCTAGCCGTTCGGCATCGTGCTTCTCGAGCACCGAGAGCAACGTGCTTCCGAGAGAGCGCACCTCGCTGCACATGGCGAGGGCTTGCTGGAGCATGTAGCTGAACCGATATCGCGGCAGTGGCGCATACAGGTCGTTGAGCACACTGCCGATGTCGACGCCGTGGGCGACAGCTTCCACCAGCAGCATCGGGTCGATGGGCGGATCGAACAGCGGGAGCTTGCGCACCGTTCCATCGAGGCTCATACAGTGGCGAATCTTGAAGAGGCGATCGGCGATTGTGTCCCAGTAGGCGAGCAAGCGGTCGTTCTGCGGCAAGCAGAAATACGGAGTTTGCGGCAAGTGGGTGAGCTGACCGATCGCTCCCTTGCCCGCGCCGAAGAGCTGGGTGAAGGGTAAGCGCGTTTCGAGGTCGACCTGGGCGTTCGACAGCGCGTCGAGACGTTTGCGCAGCGTTTGATACGTTTCGGGGGCGACGGGGCCCGGCGCAGGAACGCGCTCGGGGCGTGGACCGAGCAGGTTGGCGGCCAGCACGTAGAGCTGCGTGGCTTCGTTGATCGATTCGAAGGTATCGCGTTGGAACAGTTTGTCAGCCCACTCGATCAGGTTGTCGAGGTACTGCATCACCACCGACTTCATGAAGGCCACGTACCTTCGGCGAGCGATCAGGTACGGGTTGAACGGATGCTCGATCCACTCCTGAATGGACGCCAGCAGATTGGCTTGATTCTGCAGCTCCGCTGGATCCTTATCAGAGTACGTGAGCAGGTTGAGCGTAGCTTCGATGGAGCGCGTATCCGCGCCGCGAAACGGCAAAAAGCGCCAAGCGCGTTTTTCGCTGGGGTCCGCGTCAGGAGTCATCGGGTCGAAGACGTAGTGGAACCAACGCAGCGCGTCTTCGTGACGGCCCTCGCGCCGGAGCGCGTTGGCGATGCGCATGGGAGCGTGAAAGAACAGCTCCCAATTGTATTGCGAGTACGAACCCGTCGGGCTGAAGTCCACGGCTTCGACCGGATAGGGTTGAACAACCTGGGCTCGATCGGGTTTGTAGGTAGAATCGAATTTGTTAGCGATGAACGTCGTCAGCGGGCCGCCGATCACGCCTACGATCATCAGCTTTGCATCAGTGAGGCCTTGGTTCTCGAGGGTAAAGAGGCCTGGCAAGCCTCCGCTATTGAGGGAGCCGATCAGCGGGCAGGTGTACGGATGCCAGTGCGGTGTGAAGGTATATTCTGGGTAGACCTTTTCGGCTGGTTGGAAGAATTTGTCCCCCTGGGTGAGGCCTTCCTTGGCTGTGAAGGAGCCCGCGATCTGGTCCATGACGAGTAGCGCCTCCGGGCGCAGGGCCGTCGGCAGGCCGGGGCCGCCCGCCCACCTGACGAGCGAGTTTCGCGTCCAAGGATTCACTCGCAGCGCTGCCTCGGGGGCCAGCCCCAGGCGGCGGTCTACAACGCTCTGGAGGCCGGTGGCACGCTCCTCGACCCCAATACGCTTGTCGAGCTGTGTCTCTGCTGCAACCTTTCGTTCAAGATGCCGGTGTTGGGTGCGCGTCACCAGGTAGCAACGTTGGTCGTCTTGATAGAAGAACGGGGAGCTACTACTAAAAGCGCCGCGGTTGTCGGAGTCGATAACTCCAAATGTAGTCGGAGCGAACCCGAGAATAGACGTCGTGCTCGCTGACAACTGGAACGACGGATCGACGCCTGTGGTTGCACCGATACTACAACGAAAGCCCATGAAGGCGTTGGTCGTAGCAACCGGTCGCTGCAGGCTGTTGTAGTTGCCCAACGAGCCTCCCCCAAAGGCTTGAGGTTCTGCGAGACAGGCTTGGAACCGAAACGTTCCGACACTTGAGAAGTCGCTGTTCGCCCTCGGCGGTGCAGGCTTGTCGTCCTGTGCCCGCTCCTTGCGATCCGTGCGCTCCCCTGAACGCACCACGACCGCGGTGTCTTGCACCACGGTACGCACCTTTCCGTGCAGCACGCCGAGCCCTCGGCGATTTACTCGAACAAGTAGCACTGACCCTTTGATCTCAGCCTCGAGATAGTGCTCGGCTTGCGCGGGAAGCCGAGAGAGAAATTCAAAAGCGACTTCGCTATGAACGTGAAAAGCAGAGTCGCCAATTGCTGATAATTCAATACCCGCGAGAAAAGTGTCCTCCTTTTCGGTAATGACATGCTTTCGTGTTTCACGCTTTGTCGAGGAGGTTACGTTGCCGCTAACACCAATTGGCAACACTGGGTTGAATGGATTGAGGCTTATTCCGAAGTCCACCGTCGTCGTCGTAACGTCGACAAAATCGGGTCCAAAGCGTTGCACGTCGATATTCGGTGTCGAGCGATGCTCCGTCGATGCTTCGGAAACCAGATATGGGGTACCGACCTGCTTCGGCAACCAACGACCGTCCTGGTATTCGCTCCAGGCCAACTTGATGTGCCAGCAATTGATGCCCTCGAACCCATCCGGCAGGGCTGCGATCGTCGCGGTATCCGACTTCTGCTCGAACACCGGCCAAAACAGATACAGCCGCCGATGCCAGACAACGGGCAGCAAGTGCGCGCCGCTATCGCGGCCGTCTTCTGTCGTCGCGACGTCGACGGGTACCTTCTGCCACGGCGTCCAGGTTCCTTCGGGCCAAGCCAGGCCACGGCTATTGTCGAGCGTGCGGTGATAGAATTCGAACGGCGTCGTCGAAGTACGCCCGAACACGTGCAGGATGCCCTTTTCGCTGTCGATGCAACTGCCGCAGACGATCAACTTGGCAACCTGATCTAGCTTGTGCAGGTAGTGGCCCATCGCGCGCTCCGCGTTGGCGTCGTTTAGCTCCCCCTGAAGCAGCTCCGACTCTAGCTCCTTGAAGATGGGGGTCTTGTCGTCGCGCAACTCGCCTTCGATATACGATTCTGGGTAGAGGAACACCTTGCGATTGGCTTCCCAAACCCGATAAGCCTTCATCCACTTCCAGCGTTCAGCGTCTGCGCGCGAGGGGGGCAGCTCGGGGGACTCTAGATTGAGCAAGATGCGCTGCACGAAGGTTTGCACCGAGCAGTAGGCTTGCACGATGCGCGACGTCTCGGTGCAGGGCCCCATTTCGACGTCGATCAGCAAGAACTCGAACAGGCGATTGGCGTCGGTGACGCGGGCGCGCAGCATGTCCGGCAAAGCCAGAATGTACGCGGTCAATGCTGACCGGCGGCCGATGCGTAGCGCGTCGTTCAGCGCCTGGGCTTCGGTGCGCCAGCGGGCGTCTTCGTAACGGGCGCGGACGAGGTCTTTGGCGGCTTGTGCGAGGTGGTCGTTGTCGGGGCGGCGGTTGGTCTTGCTTTCGTCGAACGCGGTCCAGGTGTGCCAGACCGTTTCCGGGCCGGCGGGTGTTTCTGTGATCTCGCGCACCCTGGCCCAGTCCAGCAATTGCGCGGGGCGTGCGCCCGTCTGGTTCACCAGAGCCAGTGTCTCGGCGATTCGCCGCCACGATATCAGCTCGCTCAGATCGGGCGCGACGGTGGACCACGTCAGCGTGACGCTGTCGACCGCGCGCACGGTCAGCGTTTCCACGATCACCTCGACGGCTTCCGAAGGGGTACCCGCAAGCAAAGAGAACAGCTCGATTGCTTCGGCCGGCGTCGCTGCGCCCGTCACATCCAAGAGTGAAATGTCGCCCGTCGAGTAGCGGTCACGCAGTGACGCAAAATCATAGAGCGCGCGCCACTCTTCGAACATGGCTTGCGCCGTCGGGAGCGGGGCGGGCGGACCGACCGGCATGCGATCGAGCTGGAGCTTGCCTTGCTCGCCCAACAGCCGCAGATCGCGCGCCGTCAGCTCGAACGGCGCCAGCAGTAGAGCGAGCTTGTAAATGCGCTCGATCCGCTCGAGCAGGGATTCGACCCGCGCGGCGGTGTACAGAGACGCTCGCGGAATATCTGTCGCGGCGATAGCAGGGCTGCCCCAACCTACCTCGAGCAGCGCGTTGCCCGTCTTGTTGTAGTAGTCGACTTGAATCGGATAGAACTGACCGCCATCCAGTCGCAGCGTGGCGTTAAACTCCGCTTCCGCTTGGTCTTGCCACTCGTCGATGACGAGCACTCCGTTTACCGTGAGCCGCATACCATCCGTGCAGCGCACGTTGAAGTCGACCTCACCTGTCGCGGGCACGTACAGACTCCCCGTCCAGCGCACGCTGAAGTTGACGGCAGGCACGCTCGGCCCGGGCGCGGCGCCCTGCAGGTCGAAGCCGATCGTTTCGTCAGTGCGCGCAAGCACCGCGCCAGGAAGGACGTCGGGATTCGAAAAATATTGCGCGTCGAGGCCGTTGCCCTCGAGAATTAGGTAGTCGTCGAGCGCCGGTCCTCCCCCGCCAAGTGCCGTCAATACCGCGCTGTTTTCGAGCAGCACCTCGACGCTGTCTGGATTCAACCCCGTGGCAGTGGCGAGGGTCTGTTTGATCAAGCCGCGGCTCAGGGCGTTGCGCCGGCGCACGAGCAAATCCGCGACTTTGGCGTCGATCGCCAGAGGGAGTGGCTCACCCGATCCATCGAGCGACGAGACGTTGATCAACAACGCTTCTGCGTCCGTCAGGCTGAACAGGGCGGGCAAGACGCGGGCCGCGAAGGCGCGGGGTTGGGCGGCGAGCGCGTTGATGGCGCGCGCGTAGTCCTTGACCAGGGTCGCTGGTGCTGCCGGACTTGCGGCGAGCAGTAGCCCTAAGTCGGCATTGCTCATGGCGCCGCGCAGCGTGAGTTCCTTGCGTGCCACGTCGTATGAGATTCTGCCGCTGAGCGACGCGGGAAACGCAAAGCTCGCGGGCAAGCCGACCAGCCTGGCCGTGTAGGTATCGCGGCCATAGACGAGCTCGGTCGTGGCGCGCGCGTCGTCGGCGCCGAAGAGCGAGGTCAGGCGAGCAATCAGTTCTTCGCCGTTGGAGTCGTCTACAAGCGGATCTTCGGAGGCAATCGCGTGGAGGCCGTCGATCAGTGCGGCCAGCGTGCGGCTCCAGACACTCGGCAGCGTCTCCAGCGCCCCCGCGGGTTGTGGCACGCATCTGCACAGATACTCCAGTACGGCGACCTTGACGCCCGACGCCCGGACACTGTCGACCCGGTCGACGAACAGCAGGGCCTGGGCGTCGAGGACCCGATCGGGCCGCTCGAAGACTCCGACGACGGCGGCGAGGTCGAGGAGGGCCAGCAGCTCACGCACCGATAGCCGCAGCGAGCGCGCCAACGCCACCGGGCGATAGATGGCCGAAAGCGTGGCGAGCGTGAGCGGTGGGCGAACAGGGGGCGCGACGCTGAGATCATCGGCGAGCCCCCCGGCGGTGCGCACCAGATCAAGCTCTTGCGCGGTCAAGCGGAAGGCGGCGAGCAACGGACCCAGATGATCGGACAGCGCGGGTGGAGTCGCTCCCATTGCAGACAATAGCTCAGTACGATCGCGGTTGAGCTCGAAGATAGGGTCACTGAGCTGGGCGGCGCGGTTTCGCAGCAGCTGATCGTAACGAGTAGGATCAGCGTGTGTCGGGATCGTTTGCCAGAGCGTCACCAGGTCGGCGACCGGGCCGTTCGTCCGCGCGCGCAGCAGCTTCACGTTGGCGAGTAGCACGATGGTTCCGAACACGCCGCCGCCGTCGAGGCTCGACGGCTCGATGACGTGATCGACGTCCTCGATGCTCCAGCCCAGCTTGCGCCACAAGCGGATGAACCGGAACAGCCTGACCAGCTCGTCGGGCAACAGCAACGTGCCATCGAGGTGCATCAGCGTCTGGCGATCGAGGTCACACGGTGCGTCGAACGCGGTATTGATTACGACCGAGCGGCTGCGTCGTTTCACCCACTCCGCAAACACGAGCGGGTCTTCGCCCGCGGCCAGGACTGCCGTCTCGATCGGTGCTGGTAGCGGCGGAAAGCCGGCTTGGATCCAGACCCGGATATCGAAGGCGGGGATACCGAGTCGACTGAGATAGTCGAAATCGCCCTCGCCTTGCAGCGTTCGGTTCATGAACCGGGTCTTCACCAGCGCGACCAACTCCCCGTAGTCGAGGCCGCTGCGCTCGAGAAACATCGCTACGGGGCACAGCATTACCGACAGCGAAGGCATGCCGTCGGCCTCGAGCGCGCCCCAGAACACCCCGTCGGTTCGGCCGTTGGGAACGGCGCCCTTGGAGGTCAAGAAAGCGTTGACCGCCGCCTCGGTGGCCGCGTCGTATTCGTGCTCGCCGGGAACGGGGATCGGTGCGGCCGACAACAGGTCGAGCACGTTGTGGAGCGAGCGAATCAACGCCCTTCGCTCGTCTGGCTTAGCGGGATTGCGCTCGAATTCAGGCGCGGCGTGATTGAAGGCGGTCCTCGGATCGGAGGTCGTCGACAGCCCGAAAAACTCGTCGACTGTCGCCGGCCGCTGCGAGCTAGCGCCGCCCAACTTTGCCCCGGTGATGAGCTCGAATTCTTCGGGCGACAACATGAGAATCTCCGCTGCACGCGCCATCACCGTGTCGAACGAGTCGTCACGCTCAAAGTGCCGCATCAACCGTGCACGGCTCACGCCCAGGTGCTCGAGGTACGCGCGCGTCGTCTCGAGCGGCAGATTGAGCGGTAAAGACAGCGGGAAGGCGGCCTCTTGCAATGTCGCGTAGGCTTGTCCCGCAAATGTGGCGGACGCTTTCGTCAGGTAGACAGGATTGACGCGCAGATCCGCCGCCGCAGGGGTTGGCAAGCGGCGATTGGGCGCCCCGGGAGGCTGATTGAACGCCACTGGGTGGCCGTTGGCCACGAACGCCTCCAGCACCTCGGTGACCAGATCGACGTAGGGAATCAGCGTGTTGGTATTCTCACACGTGAGCTGAATGTGGCCGAGGTCGGGACGGCGGCGAAACAAAACTTCGACCGGATTCGGCAAGCCGGGCGAAGGCTTGTCGAGCATGTGCAACAGATCGACCAAGTACGCGGCGGGGCTATAGAAAGACTGACAGTGTCCGCACTCGCACAGCTTTTGAGAGCCGAACAGCGCGCGGTAAGCTGGCAACTCTTTCAGTGCCGGGATTTTTTCTGGCTCCCACGCGGCGCGAATCGCCATCGGCTGAACCGCGTGCACGCCTTGCCACAAATCCGTGTGCAGGTAGAGCACAGTGCCGGCGATCTTTTCGGCGCGCCCGTAGGTGAGCGAGGCGCGCTCGGCTCCCCCGAGTCGATCGCCGAACTGGGCGACAAAATGTTCCGGCGACGAGCGCGTAATTCGAAACGCCGAATCAAGCCCCAAATCGAGCAGCGCTTCCGTCTGGGCTCGATCAATCCCGAGGCGAAACGCTCGCTGTAGGCGCTGCAGTTGCGAGGTAAGCAGCGCCCGATCGTCGGCCTCGAGTCCCGCAAAGACCCGTTCGGCATGCGTCTCCAGGTAGGCCGTAACAGGGGAGGTTCGCATATCGAACCCCTCGGCGAGCGCCACCTCACGCTCGAAAAATCCTGCCAGCAGATGCCGAGCTGCTAGCAACTCGGGGTCGCGCGACGTCGCGGCCAGCCGCGCCAAGGTCTCCGTGGGGTACGTCGCGGCGACGCTAGCCGTGATCGCCTCAACCGTGCGGGCAACTCGCTCGCCGGGCGTAGCGCCAGGAGCGTCCGGAGACGTTCCGACCTGCTTGACGAGGTCGGTCCATTCAGAATGCTCCAGTTGCACCAGAGCTCGAGGTTCGGTGATGCCTCGTTCACCGAGTCGCGCGAGCAGGGGCAGGTCGTAAGACACCACCTCCGCAAGCTGGAGCGCAGCTTGCACGCGACGGACATTTTCCGGGTGCCAACCGAGTCGCTCGGTGACAACCTCCCTCCAAAACGTCTCCATGGATCCGGTGTGCCTGTGGTAAGCGTCGAGTAGACTGCGCTGATTTTCGGCTGGCACGCCGGCGTGTACGAGGACGTCGCTGATGGTTCCGCGGCGGCCATCACCCAGCTTCGTCGCGGCGTCGACACGCAGCTCACGCAGACGCCCGAGGTACATCTGCAGGTCGCCATCGATGATGCGAAGCGCGACAGAGTCCTCCAGCTTGGGGCCAAAGCGCGCGTCCTGGTCGAGCAGCTCAGCGAACGTCACCGCCACGAGCGGCGCGACTTGCGTTGGCGGCCCCTGACGAAGCAAACCGTAGATCGTCTCGGCGAGCAGCTGGGGTTCGCGGCTCCCGGCGCGGGCGAGCTGCCAGGCGCGCACCATGGTTTCGATCAGCGCGCGATCCCAGCCGCTTTCACGCGCTGCAAGATCGACGTCGCGACAATTTTCCTGGTCGAAGTCTGCCGGCGTTACGCGCTGGAGCAGCAGCGGATTGAGGGCGAGCATCAGCCGCGCGTATTCGCCCAGTCCTTGCTCGCCCGGGCGTCCCACCAAGACGATTCGCACCTCTTCGAGCTGAGCCGCCTCGAAGCCAGCCACCAAGTCGGGGACACGCTGCTCCGTTGCTACGTCTCCTCCTGCAAAGCGCCGGAATACAGCCATAATCTCGCGTGGGCCTTGCTCATCCGCCGCGCTGACCTCGAAGACCAAGTCGGCGTTCGGGCCTCTCGACCCTTCTCCCTCCGTCACCTCCCGGGCGCGGTAGCGAATCGCGGGAAAATTGCCTTCCCCATTCGTGACAGCGGGTTTATCGAGGTTGCCAAGTTGCACACGGTGCCGCCCGATATCGCGGTCGAAGGCGTCAACGCGCAGTCCTTGTCCTGGGGTGCCGTCTTCGAACTCAACGCGACCGAGAATCAGAAAGCGGTCAGGCTGCTCGCGCGCGAAGGCGCCCAGCTCTTCCAAGGCCCGGTTCAGTGCCTGAGCGATTATTTCATCTACGCGCGTGCCGTCGCCCGGGCTACGTCCTAGTGCGTCGCGCTGTGCGCGTTCGAAGCGTGCAACGGCCTCCGTCGTCACCTCGCCGTAGACGCCCTCGCGCTGTTCGGCCACTAGCTGGTCGATGAACCGCGCGCGATCTCCCTCGAGTATTTGCGACCCAGGCTCACCCAAGATCAGCACCAAGCCGTCCTGCAAGTTGAGCACCGCGCTGCCGCGGTCATTCCGGACGATCGTAGCGATGATGCGATCCATTGGTCTCCTACCCGTGGGCCCTACCGAGTTCCCCTTGTAAACGAGAACATCGCACGCCGTACAAGGACCCGCGCAGTGTGGCGAGGCGGTTTCCGACGCGATGTAGCGGCCGACTGCTCAAGCTTGGTCAAGCCAGCCCCGAGCGCTAACCCGGCGGGAACGGTAGACGCTGCAGTTCCAACGCGATGTAGGTATTTCGTTTGGATCCGTCACGGCGAGCCGACAGCCACACCTACCGGCCGGTTGGGCGCCACCACGACAAATGCTCAGCGTCAGCAGCATCGCGCTATCCGCAAGACGCGCGAGTTCAGTGAGAGGCGTTGTGGAACAATCACCCATTCCGTCGCGGCCTGGACGCACGTACCAACGTCGTGTGACCAGGACATTCGCTAGGGCAGCCTTTTGCGTGGCAGGCCTGCTCTGGCTTGGCGCGCTGCCAACGGCTTGCTCGCCAGCAACGCTCACGGCGACCGACCCAGCGGGTACGAAAGTGCCCACCTTGAGCAAGCACGCGCTGACTTTTGGAAAGAGCGAGCACATCTGCCAACTCACAGGCGACACCGATTGGGAAACTAGAGCGCCAACTAGCACCTTGACGCAAAGTTTTGGCCTTAGCGGGACGGACTTGGGCTACCCGGTCGAACACGACGGCGGCCTGGCGCTGCTGTTTGGCGATTCCAGGCCCAACCCAAGTAGTCATGCCAACGAAGCTGGTCCGCCCGACGACGCGGTTGGTTGGATCACCTCGCCCTTGCCTCCAACCAGAGCAGTGTGCACGAATCTGGTCATCAACCACGGCCCCTCGTCCTTCCTCCCCGCCCGCATCGAGTCCGCGCCGCCCATCAAACAGGGGCTGTTCAACGTTCCGTCCGGGGGTGTGAGCAAGGACGGCTTCCTGTACGCGTTCTTTTGGACTGACCATTGTTCGAAGCGCGAAGAATGCCCGCAGAGCGAGACGCTCAACGAAATCGGCCGCGGTGTGCTGGCGCGCTCGGAAGACCGCGGCCGTACCTTTGGTCATGTCGTCCCAATGCCGCGCGCCTTCGTGTATTCCACGGCCGCAGACTCGATTGATGCCGCCATGCCCCCGGCGCAAAAGCTTGGCGTCTACGTGATTGGGGTTCCCCAGTATCGCGCCAGCATTCCGAACCTGGCCTACGCTCCTCGCGGGAAGCTCGATCGCCCTGAGGAATGGCTCTACCTCGCGGGCCGCAAGCCCAACAACGACCCCATGTGGGTATCCTCCGAAGTCTGGGAACGGGGCTTCGGAAGCACGGCACGCCAGCAGGAGCTCTTCGCCGCCGAAGGAAACGACCGTTGCGTCGGCGAGCTCGTTCACATGGAATCGAGCGCTGCACGCCTGGCTACTCCTTTACAACTGCGCTCAGGGACAGCTGGGTCAGCGTATCATTGCGCGTGTCGCCGAAGCGCCCTGGGGACCTTGGTCAGACGCAGAGGTCCTCCTCGACCCCACCGAAGACCGGTTAGGATGCAAGCTGCTTATGGACCGTAGCGGCTGCGACGGTCGGGTAAACGACTGGATCAGTACGACCGAAGACCCAAACGGGAAGTTGTACGCGCCGTTCGTGATGGAGCGCTTCACGAAAGCCGAGCCATCCCCGCAGCTCGGCCATCGCCGAGCCTCCATCTACTGGCTCGTCTCCACGTGGGCCCCGTACCAGGTCAGCGTGATGCGCACCTTGCTCGACTTTCGTGGAACGCCCACGATCATCACGCCGGACGTGACCAAGCCCACACTTCACTAGCGCCGCCCGCGGTTGCTACTTTCGGCATCCCGCGGCCGCCGACCAGGACAGGCCGGGAGCTTGGGCCGCTGCCCATTTTCTGCCCAAACCCAGTCGATTCACGTCGACTCACGTCGACCAGCGGAGAGAAGGATCCGAACCCATTTCGCGTTTCGTTTCACGGCGTTGGCTCGCAAGATCGCGCGCCGCTTAGGGTTATCGCCAACGCCGCCCGAGGGTTCGAATCCCTCCCTCTCCGCAAAAAATACGACTAAAAAGTCGAACTCCCTCGAAGCTGCGCCGAGCTCCGCGGGAGGGATTCGAACCTCAGAGACCCAATGGGTCAAAGCGACGGCTTGCGAGCGGCGGTGACGGAGGGCTCGCACCGAGCCGTCT
>Ga0134124_10000510_pt1 | contig 32662 bp, 25 predicted proteins | sample KB304_FD_96880 | JGI IMG/M metagenome (GOLD analysis project Ga0134124, IMG submission 96880) | Terrestrial soil microbial communities without Nitrogen fertilizer from Kellogg Biological Station, Michigan, USA - KB3-0-4 | ecosystem: Environmental > Terrestrial > Soil > Unclassified ... | reverse complement strand
TTCATCGGCAGCGCCATCTCGCACCCCGCGAGCTCGCAAAGCTTTGCGAGGCGCGGTCCCATGCGGTCGTTGTGCACGGCGCGCGACGTAAGCGTGAGCGGGCCCGCTTGCTCGACGAGCGCGCGCACGATTCGCGGGTGGCGGTGCCCCTGGTTCAGCGACGAGTACGCGCTGATGCAGTCGAGGTATTTGCGGCCCTCGACGTCCCAAGCCCAGACGCCTTCGGCGCGTGCGATCACGACGGGCAGCGGCGAATAGTTCGGCGCGCTGACGCGCTCGGTTTCTGCGATCAACGTGGCGCTCGAGCCTGGCCGGTCGTCGTTCATAAGCTATAGCGGCCCGGGACCGCACTGCGCGCGAGGATCTCCTCGCCGAACAGGCTCTCGACGAGCTCGACGCAGAGCTCGGCCGTGCGGTTGCCTTCGTCGAGCGCCGGGTTCAGCTCCATGATGTCGAGCGAGCGCATGAGCCCCGAGTCGTGGATCATCTCCATGCAGAGCTGCGCCTCGCGATACGTCGGCCCGCCCGGCACCGTCGTCGGCACGCCTGGCGCGATCGACGGGTCGAGGAAATCGACATCGAAGCTCACGTGTAGATGCGCGCCGCGCGCCGCGACGTACGCGAGCGCTTGGTCCATGACGGTCCGCATCCGAAGCTCGTCGATCCGGCGCATGTCGTAGACGACGAGCCCGCTGCCGACGACGAGCCGTTTCTCGATCTCGTCGACCGAGCGGATGCCGCTTTGGACGATCTTGTCGGCGTCGAGCATCGGCGTCCGGGGCGAAAGGGCCGTGAGCTCTGCCGGGCCATGACCGCAAATCACTGCGACCGGCATCCCATGGAGGTTTCCGGACGGCGACGACGACGCGGAGTTGAAGTCGGAATGCGCGTCGAGCCAAAGCATCGCGAGGGTTTGCCCTTGTTCGGCGCAAAACCGCGACAAAGCGGCGAGCGAGCCGATCGCGAGGCTGTGATCGCCGCCCATGAGGAGCGGAAACTCGCCCGCGGACAGGCTCGAATAGACGGCGTCGCGAACGTTGCGGCACCAAATCTCGACCTCGGCGAGGTGCCGGTAGCCGTCCGCGCGCAGCCCTTCGGGGTTGATCGGTCCCGCGACGTTGCCGCGGTCGCGCACGTCGCAACCGAGCCGGCGCAGCGATTTGTCGAGACCTGCGACGCGCAGCGCCTCGGGGCCCATCGACGCGCCGCGCCGCCCCGCGCCGATGTCGGTCGGCGCGCCGATCAGCGCAACGGTGGGTTGCGGCGCCGTCAACCGAACTTGCGAGCCTCCTTGCTCATTTCTACCTCGCCAGGCTTGCGCAGCATCTTGTCGATCTCGTCGATGTGCTCTTCCTCGGCCTCGATCAGCGTGCGCGCGTACTCCTCTAGCGCGACGTTCTCTCCGGTCACGAGGTCGAGCAAATCGGTGTAGAGACCGAGCGCGACGTGCTCGGCCTGCAGCGTCTCGCGCAGGATCTGGCCGATGTCGTGCTCGTGCGTCTCGAGCAGCGGCCCGATCGCGAGCGACGGATGGCCGCCGAGCCGCGTCACCATCTCGCCGGCCTGCTGGGCGTGCGCGAGCGACTCGGTTGCCTCCGCCTGGAACCACGCGACGATCGGTATCCGGCTATAGCCGAAGATCATCATCGAGTAGTGCGTGTACCGCACGACGCCCGCGAGCTCGCATTCCAAGATGCGATTCAATTGGGCGATGACCTTTTTCTTATTGAGGCTCATGGGACGCTCCTTGCTGCGGCGCGGGCGGGGTCGATGCGCTCGGAGTGTCGCACGCGGTCCCCATGAAGGAAACTCGCAATCGCGGCCGAAGTCGCGCACGCGGGGCGGGGTAGAATACGGCACCCCTTCGAATGAGCACCGCGGTGCCGACGCACTCGAAAGTCTGGTTGAAGCGCGGGCGTGAGAAGTCGCTGCTGCGCAAGCATCCGTGGATCTTCTCCGGCGCAATCGAGCGCGTGCAAGGCGAGCCCGGGTCCGGCGAGACGGTGGAGATCGTCGACGCTGCCGGTGCATTCCTCGCCTGGGCTGCGTACTCGCCGGCGTCACAGATCCGCGCTCGAGTGTGGTCGTTCGTGCCGGAGGAGACGGTAGACGCGGCGTTTCTGCATGGTCGGCTCGCGCGATCCATCGAGTCGCGCCGCAAGCTCGGGATGCTCGGCGTCGACACAGCGTGCCGGCTCGTATTTGCGGAGTCCGACGGTTTGCCGGGGCTCATCGTCGATCGTTACGCCGACTTCGCCGTCTGCCAGTTTCTCTCGGCCGGAGCGGAGCGCTGGCGCGCAGAGATCGCGGATGCGCTCGCCGAGCTCTGCGGCTCGCGCGGGATCTACGAGCGCTCGGAGGCGAGCGCGCGGCGCAAGGAAGGCCTCGGATCGCGACGCGGCGTGCTCCGGGGCGAGGCGCCGCCCGCGGAGATCGAGGTCCGAATGGGGGCCACGCATTGGCTCATCGACGTCGCGAACGGGCAGAAGACCGGCGCCTACCTCGACCAGCAGCGGAATCGCGCCCGCGTCGCCGAGCTAGCGGCCGGCGGGGAGCTACTCGACGCGTTTTCGTATACGGGCGGGTTTGCGATCACGGCGCTGACCGCGGGCGCGTCGATCGCAACACTCGTCGAGTCTTCCGCCGAGGCGCTGCGCACGGCGGAACGCGAAGCGGCGGCCAACGGCGTGGCGGACCGCTGCCGATTCGTCGCCGCGAGCGTGTTCGACGAGCTGCGAGTGCTACGCGACGAAGGGCGCCGCTACGATCTCGTGGTCCTCGATCCGCCCAAGTTCGTCCACTCGGCGGAGCAGGTGAGCGCGGGCAGCCGCGGCTACAAGGACGTCAATATGCTCGGTATCGAGCTCGCGCGGCCCGGCGGGCTGGTCGCGACGTTTTCGTGCTCGGGGCATGTCGACGCCGCCCTGTTCCAGAAGATCGTCGCGGGCGCCGCGCTCGACGCGGGCCGAGACGCCCAGATCATCGAGCGGCTGTCGCAGCCGCCCGACCATCCGATCGCGATCGAGTTTCCCGAGGCCGAATACCTCAAAGGCCTGATCCTCCGAGTTCATTGAGCGGGTGGTCGACCGCGCTCGATGTCTCAAAAGGTGGCTCTAGCGTGAGCAGGGCACCGAGCGCGGCCGACGGCACGCCCGGCAGTTGCATATACGGCTGTTCAAAAACAGATATCGGTGTATGCTTTGGGGCCGTGAAGCCGCGAACGACGAGCCACCGCTCGAGCCCGCGCATCGCGCGGCGCCGCGAGCGAATGAAGCAATCCCTGCTCGCCGCCGGCGCCCGGCAGTTCGCGAGCCGCGGAGTCGGCACCGTAAGCGTCGAGGAGCTGATCGCCGAAGCGGATGTGTCTCGCGCGACCTTCTACGGCTTTTTCTCAAGTAAATATAGCCTCTTAGAGCACATTCTTAATCCAGTTTTCGAGCGGGCCACCGCCGCGGTGCGCTCGCTCGAGCGCCGGCGGCCGCTCGATGCGATCGACGGCCTCATCGACGTCTATCTCGAGCTGTGGCGTGACCATCGCGACGGGTTGCTGTTGATCCCCACGGTGGATCCGAAGACCTTCCGCCATTTCGAGTCGCAACATCGGGCGCTGAACGACGCGCTGCTCGACGTGCTGCGCGCAGCCGAGCGAGCCGAGGTTCTGCGCAACGGCAGCGCGCAGTACTCTCTCAAGGTCATCGCGCGCACCGCGATACCGCTGCTGAGGGTTTACGATGGCCACCCCGCCGCGGAGCCGATGTTCCGTGACGCCGTCCGCGGCCTCTTGGTCCGCGCGCATTGATGGCTTCCGGCTCTCCTAGGACCGTGCTTGCGCTGCTGTTCGTCGGCGTGCTCGTCGCAGCGCTCGACATCGCGATCGTGGGTCCGGCGTTGCCCGCGATAGGCGATACGTATGGCGTCGGCAGCCGACTGCTGTCCTGGGTGTTCAGCGTCTATGTGCTGTTCTACGTCGTCGGCGCGCCGCTGCTCGCGAAGCTGTCGGACCGGATCGGGCGGCGGGGCGTATTCGCGCAGAGCCTGGGACTCTTTGCGGCCGGGTCGTTGCTCGTGGCGGCGGCGCCGACGTTCGAGGTGCTGCTCGTTGGTCGCGCGATCCAGGCGTTCGGCGCGGGAGGGATCTTCCCTGTCGCAAGCGCCGTCATCGCCGAGACGGTGCCGGAGGAAAGGCGCGGCCGGACGCTCGGCCTGATCGGCGCCGTATTCGGGCTCGCGTTCCTGCTCGGCCCGTTGCTGGGCGGGTTGTTGCTGCGCTGGAGTTGGCGTTGGCTGTTCCTCGTCAACGTGCCCATTGCGGCCGTGCTCATCGTCGCGGGCCTCCGCCGTTTGCCCTCGGACGCGGCCGCGCGCCCACGCGCGTTCGACGCCGCGGGCGCGGCCACGCTCGCGCTGGCGCTAGCGGGAGCGGTCTGGAGCTTGAGCCAGGTCGACGCTCCGAATTTGCCCGCGAGCCTCGCCTCGATCCGAATCTGGCCGGTTCTCGTCGTCGCGATCCTGGCCGCAGCCGCGTTTTGGATCGTGGAGAAGCGCGCAGCGGATCCGGTGCTGCATCCCGATCTCTTTCGCTCGCGCCAGCTCCGAGTCGTCGGCGCGATCGCGCTCGCCGCCGGGATCGTCGAGGCGGGCATGGTGTTCTTGCCGGAGATCGCGGTTCTCGGTTTCGGCGTGAGCTCCTCGGCAGCCAGCCTGATGATGCTGCCGCTCGTGCTCACGCTGGCCGTCGGCGCTCCGATCGCAGGCCAGCTGCTCGATCGCAACGGCGCGCGGCCGGTGATCCAGAGCGGTCTGATGCTCACGATCATCGGGCTCGCGCTGTACGCGTGGTTGCCGCTCAACCTTGCGGGTTTCTATGCGGCGGGCGCGGCGATCGGGTTCGGGTTGTCGGCGCTGCTCGGCGCGCCGCTGCGGTACGTCACGCTGCAAGAGGCGGGGCCCGAGCGGCGCGGAGCCGGTCAGGGGCTGCTCACGCTCTGCGTTAGCGTCGGCCAGCTTCTCGGCGCCGCGATCGTCGGCGGCATCGTCGGGTCGAGCGCGACCGAGCTCGGCGGCTATCGCCATGCGTTGCTCACTCTCGCGTTCGCTTGTGCGATCGCGCTCGTGCTGAGCCGGTCGTTGCACGGTAGAGTGGCAGCCGGCCGCACGGCCGACGTATGAGGGCGCGCTTGAGCGCATTCGGATGACGACCGCACGCGAACCGAAGAGAGAGCACTGGATCGCACCGTCGATCCTTTCCGCCGACTTCGCGCGGCTCGGCGAGGAGGTCGACGCCGTGCTCGCCGCGGGCGCGGATCTGATCCACTTCGACGTGATGGACAACCATTACGTGCCCAATCTCACGATCGGTCCGCTCGTCTGCGAGGCGCTACGCAAGCACGGTGTGAAGGCGCCGATCGACGTGCACCTCATGGTGAAGCCCGTGGACCGGATCATCCCCGATTTCGCGGCCGCGGGGGCGACGTATATCAGCATCCATCCCGAGGCGACCGAGCACGTCGATCGAAGCTTGCAGCTGATCCGCGAGCACGGCTGCAAGGCCGGCCTCGTGTTCAATCCCGCGACGCCGCTCGACTGGCTCGACCACGTTCTCGAGCGTCTCGATCTCGTGCTCGTGATGTCGGTGAACCCGGGTTTCGGCGGCCAGCAGTTCATCGACGCCGCGCTCGCGAAGATCGCGACGGCGCGCGAGATCATCGATCGCTCGGGGCGGCCGATCCGCCTCGAGGTCGACGGCGGCGTGAAAGTCGCCAACATCGGTCGCGTCGCGGCGGCCGGCGCCGACACGTTCGTCGCGGGCTCCGCAATCTTCGGCTCGAAGGACTACCAGTTGACGATCGCCGCGATGCGGCGCGAGCTCGTGTCCGCTCGCTGACGCGCTCGGCGTCGCTCTCCGCGCGACGCGTCGCACTCGATTAAGCGTCCCGTTCTGCTATGCTCGCGCCCCCAAAACCGCGGGCTGGCTGGCCGTCTCATGGTCTGGACCGTTCACAAGTTTGGTGGCACGAGCGTAGCCGACGCTGCTTGCGTGCGTCGCGTCGCCGGCATCCTCGCGAAGGAGCCCGACAATCTCGGTGTCGTCGTGTCGGCCATGAAGGGCGTAACCGACGACTTGCTCGGGCTCATCGATCGCGCCGCGCGCCGCGAGAGCGTCGACGCGCAGCTCGAGGCATTGCGCGAGCGTCACAAGCGCTCGGCCGTCGATCTGCTGGGCGCCACCGGCGCGAAGCCGGTGCTCGCGCAATTCGAGCGCGAGCTCGAGGACATCCAGAGCATCTTGAAAGCGTTGTCGCTCGTGCGTTCCGCGTCCGAGCGCAGCCGCGACTTGATCTCGGGTTTCGGCGAGGTGTGGTCCGCGCGCCAGATCGCCGCGTTCTTCAAGGTCGAGTTCGCGAAGGAGCGCGATGGAGCAAGGGGCGTCCCAAGGGACGTCATATTCATCGACGCGCGCGACGTGCTCGTGATCGACAAGGGCGAGATGGGGCCGGTCGTCGCGTGGGATGCGTCGCGGCCGCGCTTGAGCGCGCTGCTTCCGGCAGGTTTCAACGGCATTGCCGTGATCACGGGCTTCGTCGGCTCGGACCGCCACGGCCTGCCGACGACGCTCGGCCGCAACGGCAGCGACTACTCGGCGTCGATCTTCGGCGCGTTGCTCGACGCGACAGAAGTCCACATCTGGACCGACGTCGACGGCGTGATGAGCGGCGACCCGCGGCGGGTGCCGGAAGCGAAGATCATCGACGAGATGTCGTACAGCGAAGCGATGGAGCTCGCGTACTTCGGCGCGAAAGTGATCCACCCGCAGACGATGGCGCCCGCGGTCGGCCGCGGCATCCCGATCTGGATCCGCAACACGTTCAACGCGACGCATCCCGGCACCAAGATCTCGGCGTCGACGTCGCATCGCGACGCGGGCGTCAAGGGCATCAGCGGCATCGACAACGTCGCGCTCGTGAATCTCGAAGGCGCCGGCATGATCGGCGTGCCGGGCACCGCGGACCGGCTGTTCGGCGCGCTGCGCGAGGCCGGCGTGTCGGTGATGATGATTTCGCAGGGCAGCTCGGAGCATTCGATCTGCTTCGCGGTGCCCGAGAACGCGGCCGAGCAAGTCCGCCGCGTCGTCGAGCGCGCGTTCGCGGCGGAGCTCGCGCAGGGTCAAGTGCAGCGCGTCGGCGTGACGACGGGCTGCGCGATCATCGCGGTCGTCGGCGACGACATGGCCGGCATGCCGGGCAGCGCCGGCAAATTTTTCGGCACGCTCGGAGCGGCCGGCATCAACGTACGTGCGATCGCGCAGGGCGCGTCCGAGCGCAACATCTCCGCGGTCATCGATGGGAAGGACAGCGCGCGCGCGATCCGCGCCGTGCACAGCAGCTTCTATCTGTCCGCCAAAACAATTTCGATTGGTGTGCTCGGCCCGGGCCACGTCGGCGGTGCGCTGCTCGACCAGATCGCGCGCGCGGCTCCCGGGCTTCGCGAACGGTTCGATCTCGACCTGCGGGTCCGCGCGATCGCGGGCAGCAAGAAGATGCTGCTCGAGCCGCAGCGCGTCGACCTCGACCATTGGCGCGACGCGCTCGGTGCCGGAAAGCCGCTCGACCCGGTGAAGATTGTCCCTGGCGTGGCCGACCACGTGCAGACGGACTACCTGCCGCACTCGGTGCTGATCGATTGCACCGCGAGCCAGCCGGTCGCAGACCGCTACGCCGAGTGGCTCGGCCGCGGGATCCACGTCATCACGCCGAACAAGCGCGCGCACAGCGGGCCCATCGCGTACTACGAGGAGCTCAAGCGTGTGAGCCGCGCGGCGCACACGCATTTCCTCTACGAGGCGACGGTGGGCGCCGGCTTGCCGGTGATTAAGACGCTCAAGGACCTCGTCGAGACCGGTGACGAGATCCGCAGCATCAGCGGCATCTTCTCGGGCACGCTCGCGTACCTGTTCAATCTCTTCGACGGCAAGCGCGCGTTCTCCGAGATCGTGCGCGAGGCGAAGTCGAAGGGTTACACCGAGCCCGACCCGCGCGACGACTTGTCGGGCATGGACGTCGCACGCAAGGCCGTGATCCTCGCGCGCGAGGCGGGGCTCAGCCTCGAGCTCGCCGACGTCGAGGTCGAGAGCCTCGCGCCGTCGGCGCTCGCAAAGGCGTCCGTCGACGAGTTCCTGAAGCGGCTGCCGGACTTCGACCGGCCGATGCTCGAGCGCGTGCAAGAGGCGCAGCGCAGCGGCCAGGTGCTGCGCTACGTCGCGGAGATCGACGTCCGCGCGCGCAGCGCCGCGGTGCGCCTGCGGAGCTTTGCGCCCGCGCACCCCTTCGCGAACATCAACCTGACCGACAACATCGTGCAGTTCGTGACGGGCCGCTACTGCGACAACCCGTTGATCATCCGCGGCCCGGGCGCCGGCCCGGCCGTGACTGCGGCCGGCATCTTCGCCGACCTGCTGCGCCTCTGCAGCATGCTCGGCGGACAGCGCGGCTGAGCGGCGTCGCGAGGGCTCCGCGATGCGTTTTCTGAGCACCCGCGGCGGAGAATCCGTCGGCCTCGTCGACGCGGTCATGCGCGGGCTCGCGGCGGACGGCGGCCTCTACGTGCCAGAGGAGCTGCCGCGTTTCAGCGCCGGAGACTTCAAGGGCGAATCGCTGGCGGAGATCGCGGCCGACCTGCTCGCGCCATTCTTCGCGGGCTCGGCGCTCGAACGCGAGGTCCGGGCGATCTGCCGGCGCGCACTCGACTTCCCGGTGCCGCTGCGTCCGGTGATCGACGCGCACGGCGAGCTCTCCGTGCTCGAGCTGTTTCACGGGCCGACGGCCGCGTTCAAGGACATCGGCGCGCGGTTCCTGGCCGAGCTCATGGAGCGAGCGCTCGCGGTTGCGGGGCGAGAAGCGCGTCCGCTCACGATCCTCGTCGCGACCTCGGGCGACACGGGTGGCGCCGTGGCCGCCGCGTTCCATGACCGCAGCGGCATTCGCGTCGCCGTGCTGTTCCCGAAAGGACAGGTCTCGCCGCGCCAGCAGCACCAGCTCACGTGCTGGGGAGACAACATCCTCGCGATCGAGGTCGACGGCGTGTTCGACGATTGTCAGGCGCTCGTGAAGGCGGCGTTCGCCGATCCGGGCTTGAACGAGCGCCATCGTCTCACCGCGGCCAACAGCATCAACATCGGCCGCTTGCTGCCGCAGGCCGCTTACCATGCCGCCGCGAGCCTTTGGCACTGGCGGAAGCACGGATCCGCCTCGGGCTCGATCGTGCCGACGGGGAACCTCGGCAACGGCGTCGCGTGCGTCTGGGCGCGCGCAATGGGGCTGCCGATCCGCGAAGTCGTATTCGCGATCAACGCGAACCGCACGGTCGCGGAGTTTCTCGCGACCGGGCACTGGCAGCCGCGGCCGAGCCAGGCGACGCTGGCGTCGGCAATGGACGTCGGCAACCCGAGCAACATGGAGCGCTTGCGCGATCTCCTACCCGAGCTCGGCGCTTTGCGTGAAGCGGTCGAAGCGTATCCCGTTGACGACGACGCAATCCGCAGCCAGATTGCGAAGGACTATCAGCGTTATGGCGAGATTTGGGATCCGCACACAGCCACGGGCTTCTGGGTTTACGATCACTTGCCGGCCGCGCGCAAAGCGGCGAAGCCGTGGATCGTGAGCGCGACCGCGCACCCCGCAAAGTTCGAGGGAGTGGTCGAGCCGTTGATCGGCCACGAGGTCGCGGTCCCCGCGTCGCTGCGCGCGTTGCTGGAGCGGCCGACGAGCTATGTAGCGCTCGCGCCGAAGTTGGGCGAGCTCGCCAAAGAGCTGGACAATTGGTGATCTAAAATTTATATAGAACAATAGAATACAAAGCGAAGTTTAAGTGACGCAGGAATATTGGATACCGCTCGCCGCACTGATCGTGGTGGTTCTTGCCGCGGTCGCGATCGTCATTGTTTGGCGGCGGCGACGCGGTCCGCGATTGAGCCAGGCGCTGCAGGAGGTGTCGATCGACCGGCTCCAGAACGTGCTGGTGCCGGACGGAATGGGTGGACAGATCCAAGTCGAGCACCTGTTGCTGACCGCGAACGGCCTCGTCGTGATCGACGTCAAGGAGTTCGAGGGCAAGATCTTCGCGGGCGACCGGATGGCGGAGTGGACGGTGATCGGTGAACGCGGCCGCTTCACGTTCCCGAACCCGCTCGGCACGCTTTACGACCGCGTCGCGGCGCTCAAGCAGATCGTCCGCGACGTGCCGGTCGTCGGCCTCGTGCTGTTCGGCTCCGGCGCCGACTTCACGAAGGGCCGGCCGAAAGACGTTTTGCTCCCCGCCGAGCTCGTCGAGCGCTATCAGAAGCCGGATCAAGTCGACCGCGAGCGCCTGATCGTCGCGTTCGCGCCGCATTGGGAGCGCGTAAAGGCCGCGATCGAGCCGGTCACGCGCGGCGCGCGCGAGAAACTGCGCAGTTAAAGGCCGAACAAGCGTTCCGCGTTCGCGGTGGATGCGCGCGCCACTTCCTCGGGCGTGCGCTGCATCAATTCCGCCACGCGCCCGACCACGTGCGGCAAGAACGCGGGCTCGTTACGACGGTGTGCCGGTTTCGGAGCGAGATCTCGGGGCAGAAGGTACGGCGCATCGGTCTCGACGAGCAGCCGGTCGAGCGGGATCGACGGCACCGCTGCGCGCAAGTCCGCGCCGCGCCGCTCGTCGCAGACCCAGCCCGTCACGCCGATGTGCAGCCCGAGCTCGAGATACGCCTCGAGCGCAGCCGGGCCGCCGGTGAAGCAGTGAGCGACGCCGCCGCGCGCGAGGTCCCGCGCGAGGGGCCTCAGCGCCGCGACGAAATCGGCGTGCGCGTCGCGCTCGTGCAGGAACACGGGCTTCCCGATCGCAGCCGCGAGCTCGACCTGAGCCTGGAACGCGCGCCGTTGCGCGTCGCGCGGCGAGAGATCGCGGAAGTAATCGAGCCCGCATTCGCCGACCGCGACGACCTTGGGTTCGGAAAGGAGCTTTCCTAGCGCCGCGCTCGTGTGTGCGTCGAAGTCTGCCGCATGATGCGGGTGCACGCCGGCCGTCGCGTAGAGGACGCCGGGGTGCTCGGCCGCGAGCTCGAGCGCCTGAGCGCTGCCGGTCACGGACGCGCCCGTCACGATCGCTCGCCGCACGCCGGCCGCGGCGGCGCGCGCCAGAACTTCGGCACGGTCGCGATCGAAGCTGTCGTGCGTCAAATTCGCGCCGATATCGATAAGGTCCAGCATCGGCGCAGATTGTGACGACGGCCGGAGAGGCGGGCAACGCAGACGGCTAAACTACGAGGTCATGGCTTTGACAAAACTCACCGCCGCCATCGCGCTTGCCGCTTGCTGCGCGCTTGCTCCGAGCGCGCGCGCGGAAGTGACGCCGGAAGTCGCCGACCTCGCGGGCCGCATCGACTACGGCTTCTACGTGGGGGACGCACGGGCGATCACGGACGCGGCCGCTGCGCTCAAGAGAATGAGCGACAGCGACGCCGGCGTGCGCTACTACCGTGCGTTCGCGGCGTTCCGCCTCGCGCAGCTCGGCGGCGAGCGCGCCGCGACCGACGCGGAGAATTGCGTGAAGAACGCGACGATCGAGGAACCGACCGAGCGCCTCACGCGCGCCGCGGCCGAGGCGCGCGCGCGTGCTTCGGTGGAGTCGTGGCTGCTCGTCGCGGTGTGCTCCGGTCTCACGGCCCACGCGGACCCCGGCAAGGGGCTCGCGCACGACAAACGTCTGCTCCAGGCGCTCGCGCACGCGCGCGAGCTCGAGCCGAGCAATCCGCGGATTGCGCTGCTCGATGCATGGCTCGTGAGCGTACGCCCGGCGCTCGCCGACGCCGCGGTTCGCGACGAGGCCGTCAAGAAGCTCGAGGCAGCGGCCGACGCGTTCGCGGCCTGGACGCCGCCGCCGGACGCGCCGGGGTGGGGCGAGGCCGAGGCGCTCGCCGCGCTCGCAGAGCTTCATCTCACGCGCGGTGAGCTCCGCGAGGCGCGTGATTTGATCGAGCGTGCGCTGCTCGTTGCGCCCGGCTACAGTTTCGCGGTCGAGCTCCGCGCTCAGCTCCAAGGCTCGCGCGCTGCCGCGCGCTGAGCGTTTCCCACGATCCTAGTCGTTCCGCCGAGTTGCGTTCCTGCGCGGCCTGGTATTCGATAGCGCGCTACGGGCGCGCGTGGGAAGCATGGCGCAGCAACTCGGTCTCTTCGACAACAAGCGCAACGCGGACGCGATGGCGGCGCCTCCGTCCGCACTGCGGTCCTCCGCGCCGCGCGCGCACGCGCCGCTGCGTGTCCGCGAAAGCCGGCGGGCCCGCCGGCTCACGCTCAGGATGCTGCCGCCCGACACGCTCGAGCTCGTCGTGCCGCGCGGAACGCGGCCAGCGGACGTCGCGAGCTTCGTCCGCAAGCACACGCGTTGGATCGAGCGGGCGCGCAGCGAGATCGCCGAGCACTATCCAGAAGGGCGGGCGTTACCCGAGCTCGTGGATCTCACCGCGGTCGGAAAGTGCTGGCCGGTGCGCTACGTGCACGATGCCGGTGCACGTCCGATCTGCCGCGTCGCCGACGCGGCGCTGCTCGTCCGCACCCGCGACGCCGAGCGCCGTGACGCGCCGGATCTGCTGCGGCACTGGCTGATCGAGCAGGCGCGCTTCTACTTGCGGCCCTGGCTGCTCCGTGAGGCCGCGGTCGTCGGTGTTGCTCCGACGGGCGTCCGCGTGCGGCTGCAGCGCACGCGCTGGGGCAGTTGCTCGAGCGCGGGCAGCATCAGCTTGAATGCCGGGTTGCTGTTCCTCGCGCCGGAGCTCGTGCGCTATCTGCTCATCCACGAGCTCTCCCACATGCTCGTGCTCAACCACTCGCGCCGTTTCTGGCGTGCCGTGGAGCGTCACGAGCCGGATTGGCGCGAGCTCGACCGGCGCTTGAGCGAAGCGTGGGGCGTCGTGCCGATCTGGGCGCACGAGCGCGCGGCGCAAGGCGATAACGCGTTCGATATCGAGTAGGCGCGGATGGACCCCAAGCCGATCTTTAACTCGACACTCTTGCTCACGGCGGTCGTTTACGGGTTCGTGCTCTGGATCGCGTCGCATGCGATTTGGGTCAGGCTCGGCCCCGGCTGGATCGGCTTGGGCCCCGGTTTCCTGATCGGCTTCATGATCACGCTGTCGCTGTTCCGGTTTTCATACCACGTTCTGCGCGAAGTCGCGCTCGGCCGAAAGAACATCACCCCGCCCGATCTCGAGTCGACGAATCCCGTTGGCGAGACGTCGCTCGCGCTGCATGCGGCGCTCTACACGCTGTTGCCGATCATGTTCTTGCTGATGCCGCAAATCATCTATGGCCCGAGCGGAGAGTCTATTCGCGCGCTCGGGCTGGTCGTCGTTGTTGGCACATTTCCGGCCTCGGTCGCCGTCATGGCGATGACTCACAACTCGTCGGCCGCTTTGAACCCCGTATCGATCGGCTCGGTGATCAAGGTGCTGCGCGTGGACTACCTGTTGCTGCTCGGCTGGTGCGGGGCGGTAGGGGTTCTAGCCGCGCTCGCGTCGCTGCTGTTCGGCGGCGGCATCGGAATCATCGACGATATCATCGCAACCTGGGGCTTCCTCGCGTTGTTCGCGCTCGTCGGCTCGGCGATTCGCGCGCATCGCGCGGACTTCGACTACCACGACGTCGAGGAGATTCGCGCGCAGCACGCGGAGGACGACCGGCGCCGCGCGTGGCACTCGGCCGTCGATCGCGCTTACGCCTCGATCCGCAGCGGCTTCGTCGATCAGGGGTACAACACGCTGAAACAGATGATCGCTGCGGAGGGCGACAGCCTCGAGGTTTACCATTGGGTATTCAACCGGATGCTCGATTGGCAGGAACAGAAGTTCGCACTCGATCTTGCGCGCCGCTTCGTCGTGCGCCTCGTCGAGGAGAAGCGTGAGTCCGCGGCGCTCGATTTGATCCAGCAGTGCCGGCGCCTGTCGCCGACGTTCGAGATAGCACCTGAGATCGCGGCGAAGCTCGGCGCATACGCTCGCTCGATCGGCCGGCCGAAGCTCGCCGAGGAGCTTGCGGCTGCAGCGGCCTCGAGCGCCGTCGCAACGCCCGTCCCCGCGTCGACCGGGACATCGGCCGTCAATCCGCGTGCACCGACCCTGTGATCAAGCGCGCGCCGCGCCCGTAGGTCAGATACTCCCAGAGCCAGCGCAGCGACACGACCACCGGGCTCGGCACGCCGACGAGGAAGTAGATGTGCGCGAAGCCCCAGATCCACCATGCTAGCCAGCCGCGCAGCGTGAGGAACGGGAATTCGATCACCGCTCGCTGTCGACCGATCGTCGCGAGGTTGCCGGCGTCGTGGTAGACGAACGGCGGCGGGGCTGCGCGGCCGACTACCCGAGCCGCGATCGCGTGCGCGACGTAACGGCCCTGTTGCTTCGCGGCAGGTGCGACGCCCGGCACGCGCTTGCCGCCGGTCTCGACGAGCGCCGCGTCGCCGATGACGAAGATCGCGGAGTCGCTCGCGATCGATAGATCCGGGCGGACGGGCACGCGTCCCGCTCGGTCGGTCGGCACGCCGAGCCAGCGGCCTACGGGCGAGGCCGCGACGCCCGCCGCCCAGAGCACCGTTCCGGTCTCGATGCGCTCGGCGCCGAGCGCGACGCCGTTTGCGTCACACGCGGTCACCGCGGCGCCGAGCCGGACTTGAACGCCGAGCTTCTCGAGCGTGCGTGCCGCATACGCCGATTGCGGCTCGTGGAACGCAGCGAGCAGCCGCGGACCGGCCTCCACGAGGATTACCTTCGCCGCGCTGGGATCGATGCGCCGAAAGTCCTTCGACAGCGTGTGGCGCGCGAGCTCGGCGATCGTGCCCGCGAGCTCTACGCCGGTCGGGCCGCCGCCGACGATCACGAACCGGAGCAGCCGCTCGCGTACTGCGGGATCGTCCTCGATTTCAGCGGCCTCGAACGCGCGCAGGATACGGCGGCGAATCAGCGTCGCGTCGTCGATGCTCTTGAGGCCCGGCGCGAGCTTTTGCCATTCCTCGTGGCCGAAGTACGAGTGCGTCGAGCCGGTTGCGATGACGAGATAGTCGAACGCGAGCGTCCGGTCGTGCAGCTCGACCTCGTGCTTCGCGACGTCGACGCCCGTAACCTCCGCGAGCAGGACGCGCACGTTGCGTTGACGGCTCAAGATCGAGCGGATCGGCCACGCGATGTCGGAGGGCGGCAAGCCCGCGGTCGCAACTTGATAGAGCAGCGGCTGAAACAGGTGGTAGTTGTGCCGGTCGACGAGGGTGACGTCCGCCGCGACTTTCGCCAGGGCGCGCGCGGCGAACAGCCCGCCAAACCCGGCGCCGAGGATCACGATGCGCGGCCGTGCGGTGCTCACGGAAGTGCACCATAGCAGCATTCGCGGGAGCCCGCGGCGCCCCCGAAGCGCTGAGCTTCAGCGCGCTGCGCTCTTGCGCCGCTCGAGCTCGACTCGCGCGCAGTCACCCATCACTGTGAGGAAGTTCTGGTAGCCGTCCGTGCCGACGACGAACGGATGGGCGGCGCCGGGTTTGCGCGCCGCAAGTTGCGCGAGCTTCGCCTCGAACCCGTCGTAGAGCGGATGGTTCTGGATCTCGACGTCGACGCCGAGCTGCCGCGTGACCGCGGCGAAGTGCTCGACGGAGCGCACGTATTGCTCGAGCCCGGCGTCCGGTATTCGCGACGACAGTAAGATCGAGCCGCCAAAGAGTGCCGCCGTGTGTGCGCGATCGCCATCCACGACCTTGAACACGAAGCCGAGCGAGCCCGGCGTGTGGCCGGGGATCGCGACCGGCGTAAACGAGACACCGCCGAGCTCGAGCGGTTGGCCGTCGATCACGATGATGTCTCGCTTCGGCGGCGGCAGCGCGGCCAGTGCAGCGGAAGGCGAACCAGGTGGTGAGGGCGACGCGTTCGCAGCCGGCGACGGCGCGGTCGTCGGCGGATTCGTCGCCGGCGGGGCGGCCGGCGGGTTCTGCATCAAGTCCCAGTCCGCGGCCGACAGCGCGACGCGTGCACCGAGGCGCTGAAAGTACACCGCGCCGCCGAAGTGATCCGCATGACCGTGCGCGAGCAGCACGAGCTTGACGTCGGTGGGGTCGAGTCCGAGCTTACGCAGGCCCGGCAGCACCACGGACTCGACCTGATCGGGGTACCCGGCGTCGATCAGCGCGATTCCGGCCGGCGTCTTGATCGCCCAGATGACCGTGCTCGTTCGCCCGAGCGCGTAGAGGTTGTCGAACACGCGCGCCGGCGTGAGCTCGGGATCGTCCGCGCGATTGGCGCGCGCGGTGTCGCGGCCGCAGAAGAAGTCGACGGTCTCCGCCCACTGCGTTCCCGCCGCTGCCCGCGCATGCGCGACGAGCTCGCCGACTCGGGCGCTATCCGCCGCCGGCTTGGCGGCGGGCGGCGCTTGAGCCGCGCCGGTTCGTGCCGCGAGCAGCAGGACGAGAGCGAGTGCGGACGAGATTCGAGTCATGAATGGGCGGGCGTCAGCGGCCTTGCGACGACTGCAGATAGCGGAAGAACTCGGACTTCGCGTCGATCATCAGCGTCGTGTTCTCGCCGAGCGTCGAGTAGCTGTCGAGAGTCTTCGAGAGCGAGTAGAACGCGGGATCCTGGCCGTAGGCGTCGCCGTAGATCTTGGTCGCCTCGGCGTCCGCGCGGCCGCGAATTTCCTGCGCCTGCCGCGCAGCTTCGGACGCTATTCGTTGCAGCTCGCGCTGCATGTTGTTGAGGATCTCTTTGCTACGGCCTTGGCCCTCCGAGCGAAAGCGCGCCGCGATGCTCTGGCGCTCGGCGATCATCCGGTCCTCGACCTGCTTGCCGACCGAGTCGATGTAGTTGATCCGCTTGATCCGCACGTCGACGAGCTCGATGCCGATGTTCGGCATCTGCTGCGTCGCCGTCGCGAGGATGTCCTTCTCGAGCTGGCCGCGGCCCTTTTTCGGCTTCGCGAGCTCATCGGCGCCGATGGCCGCCACGTCTTCCTCCCGTAGCTGGCTCTTGTCGACCTTCCAGTCCGCCGAGCGAACGATCTCGGCGAGCTCGGAGCCCGAGACCACGTCGCGAACCGCCGAGTCGAGCACGTCGTCGAGCCGCGTGCGCGCGCCGTTCTCGCTCTGCACGGAGCGCAAGAATTGGAGCGGATCGGAGATGCGCCAGCGCGCGGTCGTGTCGACGATGATGAACTCGCGGCCGAGCGTGGGAATCTGGCTCACGTCGCCGTCCCAGTCGAGCAGGCGGCGGTCGAAGGGGCGCACGTTTTGGATGAACGGTATGCGCCAGTGCAGCCCCGGCTCGCTGATCACGCCGCCGACGGGCTCGCCGAACTGCACGATGATCGCCTGCTGGGACTGATCGACTATGAAGGCCGACCTGCTGAAAACGAGCAACAAGAAGACCGCGACTAGGGCGAGGTAGGTTATATTTTTCATCGGGTTGCCTCTGGTTTTTGAGGCAATCTCTGACCATCTCTCAGATTCAAGAGCGGCAAAGGCGTGGCCTGGCCGTCCTGGACGACGACCACGGAGCCGATCTTCGGTAGCACCTTGTTGAGCGCTTCGAGGTAGAGCCGCGTCCGCGTGACCTCGGGCGCGCGCTTGTACTCGGCGAGCACCGCGCTGAACGCCGCGACGTCGCCGTGCGCGCGGTTCACGCGCTCTGTCGCGTAGCCTTCGGCCTCGGCGACGGTGCGTTTTGCGGTGCCGTCGGCCTTCGGAATCGCTTGGTTCGCCTCCTTCGTCGCGTCGTTCACCATCCGCTCGAGCTGTTGGCGTGCCTCGTTGACCTCGTTGAACGCCGGCTGCACGCGGGTCGGCGGCAAGACGTCCTGCAGCTGCACCGTGATCACCTTGATGCCGTTGTCGTAACGCTCCATCGCGGCTTGGATCTCGTCGCGTGCGGCGCTCGCGATCTCGATGCGCCCAATGGTGAGCACGTCGCTGCCGATTCGGTTGCCAACGATCCTGCGCATCACGGACTCCGATAGATCGCGCAGCGTCTTGGTCGTTAACCGCATGCTGTAGAGGTATTTCACCGGGTCGTCGATCCGATATTGCACGACCCATTCCACCTGAATGATGTTGAGGTCGCCCGTGAGCATCAGCGACTCGTCCGGATTGCCGGCGGCGAACTGCGTGCGAGCGCGGTCTGCCTTCTCGCTGCGGAACCCGAACTCTTCCTTCTGCACGCGCTGGGTCGGGACCACTTGGACGGCGTCTATGCCAAACGGCAACTTGAAGTTCAAGCCGTTCTCCGCGATGCCGATCACGCGGCCGAAGCGTGTGATCACCCCGCGCTCGTCGGGTTGCACCTGATAAAGCGAGCTCGCCGCTGTCCAGAGCACGATCAGGGCCACGATCCCGGCAATCACCGCCTTCCAAGAGATGTTCGGCGGACTCGGCGTGATCGTGCGCGGGCCATTCGGGCCCCGCGGTCCCCGCGAGCGCCTCAGCAGCTGCTCGATAATGTCGCGCGCATCGCTCATTACGTCTCCTCGTTCATGCCTTGCGCAGATGCTTCGGCCAAATGCCGTAGCGTCCGGCCGACAGTATGCCGTTCGGATCGACCGCGTCCTTGATCGTCTCGTGCAGCTTGCGCAGCGAGTGATCGTTGAACGAGTACGCTGCAGCGCAATCGTCCATGAAAGCGGTATGGGTGCGGTATTCGCCCCAGCCGTGCTCCGCGGCGACCTTCACGAGCCGCTTGAACACCTCGCGGGTGCGCTGATTGATCGCGACGTCGTGCATCACGTAGAACATGATCAGGATCACGAACGTGCGCGGGTGGTACGACTGCGGGAACACGTTCACCGCAACGTTGGTCCCGTATTCCTGGAGGATCGTCTCGAACACGCGTTGCGACTCGATGACGGCTTCGCCGGTCATCGGGATCACCGGCGAGAAGCCGAGATGGCCGCTCGTCGCGGGTGAGAAGTTCGAGCGCGCGCCGATCGAGAACGTGTCGAGCGTCGGCACGCCGAAGTCCTGCGCGTCGCGCAGTCCCGGAATCTGATCGTCGGCGAGTGGAAATTTGTAGAACGGCCCGTCGACGAACTGGATGCCCGCGATGTCGCTCATTCGCTTCTTCGCGTAGGCCCACTGCCCGCGCACGACTTCCTCGGGCCCGTAGAACTTGAACCAGTTCGAGTAGAACGGGATCTTGCGCTCGGCCGCGAACGCGTTGAGCTGCGCTATCGCCTCGGGATCGCTTCGGGTCAACAGCTTGCGAGCTTCCGGGTTTGCGCCGAGCGCGAAGCGAATCGGCGACTGCAGATTCGTGCCGCAGTTCTGTATGCCGGCGTTCATCAGGTATTTCATGTGCTCGACGAGCGGGATGATGTCGTCGTGCTTGAACACGAGGGCCTGGCCTTCGATGTAAGCCTCGGGTTCGGGCATGAGCCAGACGCCCATCTTCGTCACCACGCCGAAGTTCGACTGCGAGAAAAGCCCATCGACGTGCGGCCCGAAGCCGTACTTGAAGTGCTGCCAGGTCTTCGAGCCGGGCAGTGCGCCCATCCCGGTGCGCACGAGCTCCCCGGCGCCCGTGACGACCTCGAGCCCGCAGTGCCCGTCCCAATGGTCGCGGTAGGGATTCATCGTGTAGCCGACGCCGTGGTCGAGAGCGTTGCCGATCACGCTACCCCACCCGGGGTCGGGACAATCGATCCAGACCTTGAGCTTGTGCTCTTTCACGTACCGATAGAGATCGAAGTAGCTCACGCCGGGCTCGACCAGCGCGTAGGCGTTGCGCTCGTCGACCTCGAGGATCTTGTTCATGCGCTTCAGGTCGAGCACGACGCTGCCCGAGAGCGCGGGCGCGGCGCCGCCGTAGCCCAGGTTGCGGCCCGTCGAGATCGGGTAGAGCGGCACGCGGAATTCGTTCGCGATCTTCACGATCTCGCGAACCTGCTCGGCGGAGTCCGGCGCCACCGCGGCCGAGGCGACCTTCTCGTCTTGCTCGTTCCAGAGCGGGGAATACGCGTCTTTGTACAGCGCCAGATCCTCGGCGCTCGTGAATACCCACGCGTCGCCGGTAACCGACTTGAATCGCGTCAGCGCGCGCTGAAACGCCTTGTCGTCGAGGCCCGGAGGAACAGGCATGAGTCGAGCTCCTTCAAGTCAAACTGCGGCGCTCACGGCACGATCGGGCTGCGTGCAGCGATGTCGCTGGAATCCCCCGGCTGGCGCTAGCCCGCGATTTTGCCTCATGCGGCCCGCCTCGGTCACGCGAGCCGTCGCGCGCGCCGATCGAAGGGCGCTCTTGCTCGGTTACGTGAGAGCGGGGGTTCTAGGGCTGGTCAATCGCTGCGCAGCGCGGCCATCGGATCGACGCGCGCGGCGCGCAGCGCGGGCAGCCAGCTCGCGACGATCGTCACTGCCACGAGCACCAACGCGACGCCGCCGAGCGTCGTCGGGTCCATCGGGCTCACACCGAACAGGAACGAGCCCAAGAATCGCGTGACGGCGAACGCGCCGACGACGCCCAGCGCGACGCCGATCCCCGAGAGCCGGAGCGCCCCGCGGAGCACGCCGGCAACGACGTTGCCCGTTTGCGCGCCGAGCGCCATCCGCAGCCCGATCTCGGCCGTACGTTGCGCGATGGTGTACGACAGCACGCCGTAGAGCCCTACCGATGCGAGCAGCAGCGCGAGCGCGGCGAACGCGCCCACCAGCGCGAGCTGCGTGTTGCGGCTTTCGACGTCGCGGTCGAGCACGTCTTGCATCGTGCGCGTGCTCGCGACGGGCTGGTTCGCGTCGATCTCCCAAATGGCTCGGCGCACGGCGGCCGCGAGTGCGAGCGGCTCGGTCTGCGTGCGCACGAGCAGATAGCCCGGCCAGAAGAACGGCGACCGCATGACGTCCTGGGCCGCAGACAGGAAGAACTCCGGCTCTGGCGCGACGTCGAGTCCCATCTGATGCACGTCGCCGACGACGCCGACGACCGTGAGCCAAGGGTTGTCCGCCTGCGGCCCGCCGATCTTGATGCGTTGCCCGATCGGGTCGCGGTCGCGCCAGAAACGCTTCGCCATCGTGTCGTTGATGACGACGGTGGGAGCGGCGGCCGATCCGTCGCGCGAGTCGAACTGCCGTCCGCTCAGCAGCGGCACGCCGAGCGTCTCGAGATAGCCTTCGCCCGCGACGCGATCCGCGACGATGTAGCGCGAAAAATCGGCTTGCGACGGCGGCGGCTCGCCTTCGATCGACACGTATGCGCGGCCGCCCTTGAACACGAGCGGCGGGAGGTTCACGTAGCCCGCGCTCGCGACGCCGGGTAACGCGCGCACGCGTTCGAGCACACGGCGGTAGTTGTCCGTGCGGTCCTCGATCTTGCTGTACTTCGACGGTGCGAGCGGCGTCTCGACGAGCAGCAGGTGATCGGCCCTGAACCCCGGATCCACTGCGAGCACCGCGGCGTAGCTGCGCAGCAGCAGCCCCGCCGCGGCGAGCAGCACGACGGTGAGGGTGATCTCCGCGACGACGAGCCCGTTGCGCATCCGGCCGGAGCGCCGCGCTACGCTCGCGCCGCCCGAGCGCAGCGCATCGTTGAAGCCGCGACGGGATGCGATCAATGCCGGACCAGCGCCGAACAACAGCACGGTGAGCACGGCGAGCGCGATCGCGAACCCAAGCACGCGCCAGTCGATCGCGAGACCCGAGCCGACCGGAAACATCCGCGGCACGAGGCGCGCGAGATAAGCGAACGCGAGCGTCGAGAGCGCGACGCCGAGCAAAACGCCGCCCGTCGCGAGCACGGCGCTCTCGGTGAGCAGCTGGCGCAGCACGCGCGCGCCGGCTGCACCGATCGCTTTGCGCACCGCGAGCTCCTTGTTGCGTTGCGTGCCGCGTGCGAGCAGCAAGTTAGCCACGTTCGCGCAGGTGATCAGCAGGATCGTCGCGACCGCGGCGAGGAGCATGTAGAACGTCGGCCGCACCTCGCGCCCGAGGTGCTCCTGCAGGCGCGCGACCGTGAACTTCGATTGGCCGGCACCGTTCGGCCTTTCGCTCTGCAGCGCGAGCGCGACCGCGTCGAGCTCGGCCTGAGCGGCGCCGAGATCGACGCCGGGGCGTAGGCGCGCGACGGCGTAGTAGTTGTATGCGTTCGTGTTCGCGAGCTCCGGGGGCGAGTACGCGGCCGGCACCCAGAGCGACGTGTCGGTGTTCGGAAAGCGAAAGTCTTGCGGCACGACGCCGATCACCGTGCGCGCGAGCCCGTCGAGCACGATCGTCTTGCCGATCAGCGCCGGGTCCGCGGCGAAGCGGCGCGCCCAGAGCCGCTCGCTCAGCACCACCACGGGCGGCGCGTCGGCTCCTTCGTCGTCCGCCGCGAACGTGCGGCCGAGGATCGGGTGCAAGCCGAGCAGCGCGAACAGGTTCGTGTCGGTGCGCACTCCCTGGAGGCGCTCGGGCTCGCCGTCACCCGTGAGGTTGTACGGCTGCGTCGCGAGCATCGCGATTCCCTCGAACGAGCTCGTGCGCCGCTTCCATTCGACGACCGTGGCCGCCGCGGGCTCGACGCGATCGGGGCCCTTGATCGCTGTGAAGTCTTCCCAGAGAAGCACGAGCCGGCTCGGCTCCGCGAACGGCAGCGGCTTGAGCAGCACGGCGCTCACGAGGCTGAAGATCGCGGTATTGGCGCCTAGCCCAAGCGCGAGCGTCAGGATCGCGATCGCCGTAAATCCCGGGCTCGCGCGCAACGTGCGAAGTGCGTAACGGAAGTCTTGGCGGATGCTGTCGAGCGAGGGGAGGCGGCGGCGAGGCGCCGAGGTCGATGTGTTCATGACCCTACGATGCGGTCGGGTCGCAAAAGGTCGCAGGGCCGCTGCTCAGTGCTTCTGTGCGTACTTCGTGATCCCGCGCAGCACGTTCTCGGCCGTGTACAGATTGCCGGCGGCGTCGGTCACCACTCCTTCGCCCGCCGCGCCGTTGCCGTCGTCGGTCTTGTGGCCTGGCACGAACGCGGTGACCTTACCGTCCTTCGCGCTGCCGATCCAAACGCCCTTCGTCCAGCCCGCGGTGTTCGTCATCGGGCTCGAGTCCGCGTCGATCGCGTAGAGCGTATCCTTCGCGTCGATGTAGAGGCCGCTCGGCCGTCCGAACTGGGGCCACTGCGCGATGAACTTTCCGTCCTGATCGAATATCTGGATCCGCGAGTTGCCGCGGTCCGCGACGAACAGCCGACCCTGCGAATCCATCGCGAGCGCGTGCGGGCTGTGGAACTCGCCCGGGCCCGTGCCGAGCTTGCCCCAGGCCTTGATGAACTTACCGTCCTTCGAGAGCTTCACGATCCGGGTGATGTAATCGGGCGCCGCGTCCGCGCGCAGCCCGGAGTGCCCATCGGCGACGAAGATGTCGCCGTTCGGCGCAGTGATCACGTCGCACGGCTCCTGGAAGTGGTCGGGGCCGCCGCCCGCGACGCCTGCGGTGCCGAGCCGCATCAGCACCTGACCGTCAGGTGCGAGCTTCACGACCTGCTGGCCCTTCTTGCCGTCCTTGCTGCTCTGCGCATCCGTGACCCAGATGTTGCCGTCGCGGTCGACGTGCAGGCCGTGCGGAAATACGAATAGCCCCGCGCCGATGCTCTGCATGGGCTTGCCGGTCGCGAGGTCGAGCCGATTCACTGGCGCGATCGGCGAATCCTCGCAGCTGTTCGCGCCGCAGCGATCGATCGCCCAGATTGCGCCGCGCGGACCGATCTCGACGCCGGCGGACGAGCCCCATGGATGACCGTCCGCGAAGTTCCCCCAATGCGGAATCGGCGCTTCGTACGGATCGGGCAGATTCTTCAGAGGCTGCGTCGCGGACTGCGCGAGCCCGTGCGCTGCGGGCAGGGCGGCAATGGCGAGCAACGCGGCGACGCGAACGTTCATGATCCCCCCGAAGTCAATCGTCGTTGTTGCGCACGTGTATAAAAGGAACGCGCGGCGGTGGCAAGCGCCGCGAGTTGACGCGTTGCAGCGTCCGCTCTACGGTGAGGCGCTGGAACGCGTCACGTCGTTACGCGGCCGAGGGACGGCCCGCGGCGGCTGAGCGAACTTTGTTTGGGGGAACTCTCGTGCGAATCGTCACGCCGCTCGCGCTCGCGTCGCTTCTGCTCGCGTCCTCGAATCTCTCTGCGCAACCACCTGCCGCACCGGCTCGGCCTCCGTGCCCGGCGAACGACAGCAACTTTGCGTGCACCGGAACGCAGACGGGGCCAGAGGACCTCGAGGTCATGGCCAACGGCAAGTGGGTGATCGCCTCGTCGATGTCGGGTAGTGGCGGCCTCGCAGCGATCCGCGCGAGCGACCGCACCGTGACCAAAGTGTATCCGTCCGCAACCTCGAAAAACGCTCGCGACGATCGGCTCTACAAGGACTGCCCGGGCCCGCCGAATCCGCAGAAGTTCACGACTCACGGCCTCTGGCTGTACAACGTCGGCGGGCCGGTCGAGCGTCTGCTCGCGGTCGGCCACGGCGACCGCGAAGCGATCGAGATGTTCAACGTCGACATCCGCGGCGACGTGCCGCAAGTCACTTGGGTCGGATGCGTGATTGCGCCAGAGCCGATCGGCCTCAACTCGGTGCGTGGCTTCCAAGACGGCGGATTCATCACGACGAATTTTCTCGCGCGAGGCGCGGATGCGGACGCGCGCACGAAGATGAGCAACGGCGAAAAGAACGGCGAGCTCTGGGAGTGGCATCCGAACGGCAAGTGGCAGAAGGTGCCCGGCAGCGAAGCCGCCGGCGCGAACGGCGTCGAGCTGTCGAAGGATGGCAAGACGATCTACATGGCCGCCTGGGGCAGCCAGTCGTTCGTTCGCTTGTCGCGCGGGGACAAGAAGGTCAGCCGCGACGAGGTGAAGCTCGGCTTCAGGGTCGACAACATCCACTGGGCCGACGACGACAAGACGCTGATCGCGGTCGGGCAGGGCCAGGGCCGCTGGATCGCCGTGAGGATCGATCCGATGACGCTCGCCGTAAGCGAGTTGCTGAACCGCGAGGACGCGCCGGGCTTCGCGGCCGGCACCGTCGCGGCCGAAGTCGGCAAGACCTTTTGGATTGGCTCCTACATCGGCGACCGCATCGAGATCGTGCCGGCGCCGTGAGCACTCGCGCATGCGTGCGCTTTCGTCGGACTAAGGAACGAACAATGAAAAGAACGTCGATGCTGCTCGTGGCTCTGTCGATCGCCGGGCTCGCCCAGGCGCAGGCTCCGTCGCAATCACCCGCTCAGCAAGCCCCGCCGGCCGGTCCCGCACCCACGGGCCTGATCGTCGGCAACGGCAACTGGTTCAGCCCGATCGTCGCCGATCTCGACAAGGCGCTCGCGTTCTATCGCGACGGGCTCGGCTTCGAGACCATGGGCGCGCCGGGCGAGGCGACCGGCACCGCGCCGCTGATGAACATGTTCGGCCTGCCGCCCGAAGCGAAGCTGCGCTACCAGATTGCGCGCCCGCCCGCGTCGCGTACCGGGGTCGAGATCGTCGAGGTGTCCGGCGCCGGCGGCAAGCCGCTCGATCGAAGGCTGCAAGACCCGGGCGCGTTTGTGCTCATCGTGCTCGTGCGCGACATCGACGCGGCGCTCGTGAAGGTCAAGGCGGTAGGCGCGCCGGTGCTCACTCGCGGCGGAATGGCGATGACGGTTCCCGGTGGCGCGCATCCGGCGCGCATGGCCGTCGTGAAAGATCCCGACGGCCACTTCGTCGAGCTCGCGCAGCTCGATCCGTTGCCCGAGACCCAAGCGCCCGCGAGCGCGAACGTGATCGGCGTGCGCGTGCGGCTGATCGTCGACGACGTCGACAAGGCGATGCACCTTTACCGCGACGCTCTCGGCATGAACATGACGCTCGCACCGAGCTTCCGCGACGACTCGGGCGTGCTCGCAGGTCTAGGCATGCGCGAGGGACAGTACCGGGCTGCGATGCTTCAAGTACCGACGACCGGCCTCGTGTTCGAGCCGATGGACTTCAAGGACATCGACCGCAAGACGGTTCATGGCCGGATCCAGGACCCGGGCTCCACGCGAATCCAGCTCCAAGTGCGCGACGTCGACGCGGCGATCGCTGCGCTGAAGCAGGCGGGCGGCACGGTGCAGACGACGGGCGGCAAGTCGATGGATCTACCGGCCGGCCCGAACACGATCAAGGTCGCGGTGGTGCGCGACCCCAACGACTTGTTCGTCGTTCTGATTCAGGCGCCGCCACCCAATCCATAAACAAACCCATGAGCAAATCCATGAACAAAATCAACAAAACCTCGCTTGGGCTCGCGGCCGCGGCGCTCGGCGCCGGCCTGCTGATCGGCAATGCGATCGCGCAGCGCGGACCGAAGCTCGAGGCGCAGGACTACGTCGACATTCGCCAGCTGATCGACGGCTACTCGCGGATACTCGAGAACTGCACGAACAACGGCAACGACTACGCGAACATGTACACGAACGACGCGCAGTTCGGCGTGTCGTCGACTTGGGGCAGCGGCGTGAAATGGTGGTTCAAGGGCCGCGACCAGCTCGCGCGCGCGGGCGGCGCCGGGCCAAACGGCATGTGCCGTCCGCCGTTGCCGAGCCCCGAGTATCACATCGTCGCAAATCTCTTCGTCGCGCCGACGGCCGAGGGCGCGAAGGCCACCTCGACGCTGCTCACGATCCAGAACAAGACGACGAAGTACGGCGACCCGATCCACTGGGAAGGCGGCTACGAGGACACGCTCGTTAAAACCGCGGACGGGTGGCGCTTCAAGTCGCGCGTGCACGTGTGGCCCGAGATGAAGTGGACCGACCGGCCCGAGGACATGCCGCCGCGCAAGCTCGAGGAAGAGTAGGCGAGTCACTTCGCGGGTGTGCGGCGATTCCCGCGAGCGACAGTAGCGCCGACTCGTCGAACGGAAGTGCACAGATGATCGGCAATTACCTCCGCCTCGCGGCGCGCAGCGTGCCGCGTGCGGGCCCGTTTGTGCTGATCAGCATCGTGGGGCTCGCGATCGGTCTCGCCGCGGCGCTTCTGATCAGCCTCTACGTGCACGACGAGTTCACCTACGACGCCTGGCTCGCCGATAGCGACCGCGTTTATCTGTTCTCCGTTCCCGCCCCGGACGGCGGTGTGACGGATGGCAGCCCGTCGGATGTCGGCCATTGGATTGCGTCCGACTTTCCGCAGTTCGAGGCGGTCACGCGGCTGTGGCGCCAAGCCAGCTTCTTCAAGCGCGGTGCGCAAGAGTTCAGCGAAACCTTCATGTGGGCGGACTCGAGCGTGTTCGACGTGCTGCAGTTCCCGGTCGTCGCGGGCACGTTGAAGGGCGCGCTCGACGAGCCCGACACACTCGTGCTCACGCGCCGCCTTGCGGAAAAATATTTCGGCCGGTCGAACCCGATCGGCGAGACCTTGCTGTTCGAGGGCAAGCGGCCGATGAGTGTCAAGGCCGTGATCGAGAACTTGCCGTCGAACACGAACTTGAGTCTCGACCTGCTCGTCGCGGGACACTCCGAGGACTCGCCGATCGTCGACCAGGATGCTCGACCGATGACGGTGGTCGGTGGAAAAAGCTGGGGCTTCCGCACCTACGCGCTGCTCAAGCGCGGCGAGTCGATCGAGCCGCTGCGCGAGAGCATTCGCACGTTGCCGGACCGCCATTCGCAGCCCGCGGCCGGCGGCCGAGCCGCGAGCGAGATTTGGCCGCTGATCGTGAGGCATGTCCAGTCGATCCATCTCAGCGCGCGGGAGCGCGCGTTGCCGGACAGCGAGGACTACAGCCGGCTCTACGGCGCGATCGGCATCGGCGCGCTCATCGTGCTTGCGGCGGCGATCAACTTCGTGACGCTGCGAACGGCGCTTGCGCTGCGCCGGTCAGTCGAGGTCGGCGTACGAAAGGCATGCGGTGGCAACCGGCGCGCACTGTTCGCGCAGTTCATGACCGAGGTGCTCGTGCACGTCGTCGTCGCGACAGCGCTTGGCGTGGCGTTTGCGATCGCGGCGCTGCCAGCGCTCGACGCGTTCCTGAATCGAACCATCGAGTGGCACACGTTGCTCACTCCGACATTTCTTGGCGGCATCGTCGCGCTCCTCGTCACGGTGACGCTGCTCGCCGGGACCTATCCCGCGTTCGTGCTCGCGTCGTTCCGGCCGAGCTTGATCACGAAGGCACGCTCGACCGGCCGGCTGCAGAGCGGCGTGCGGGAGGGGCTCGTGGCGCTGCAGTTCGCGATCGTGATCGCGGTGCTGATCGCAACGGTTGTCGTACACCAGCAGACGGCGTTTGGCATGCGCGAGTCGCTGCGGATGATCCAGGATCCCACCGTGTTCCTGTTCTCGGATTGCAAGGAGGCGCTCAAAGACGCGATGGCGCGCGTGCCGGGCGTCAAAGGCGCCGCGTGCTCGGGTGGCATCCCCCTGGTGACAGGTACCGATGCTTCGGGGCCTGTGATCTACAACGGTGGCGAGCGGCTTGTAATCGGCGAGGTGAATGTCGACGTCGGTTTCTTCGAGCTATTCGGAATCGAGCTCGCCGCCGGTAGGTACTTCTCCGAGGAGTTCGGCGCCGACAAGACGCCGAAGGACGTCAAGTGGACCGTGCCGGAGTCCGTCGTGCTGAACGAGGCGGGCGTTGCGAAGCTCGGTATCGTGTCGCCCGAGGCCGCGATCGGGCAGACGATCACGATCGACCATCCGTCTGGAATCGTGCGCACGTACTCGGGCGAGCACACCGCGCAGATCGTCGGCGTCGTGAAGAATTTCCAGATGGGCACGGTGCGCAACGACTACACTCCGGCCGTTTTCTACGTTGACCCGCAGTATTTCGGCGGGATCAACTTGAAGGTCGATGGACGTTCGACTCCCGAAACGCTCGCCGCGATCGACCGCATTGCACGCGCGATGGGGCCGCCCGGGCCACCGGCATACCGCTTCTTCGAGGAGACCGTGCAACGCATTTACGGCAACCTGCAGCGGGATTTTGGGCTGTTCTCCGTGTTCGCGAGTGTCGCGATCCTGATCTCGGCGCTGGGCCTCGTGGGGCTCGCGGCGCATGCCGCGTCGGCACGCACGAAGGAGATCGGCGTGCGCAAGGTGCTCGGTGGCGGCCGTGCCGGCATCATGGGGTTGCTTATGTGGCAGTTCGCGCGGCCCGTGTTGCTCGCGAATTTGATCGCGTGGCCTGCGGCGTATCTCGCGATGAGCAGTTGGCTCGCGGGCTTTGCGCGCCGAATCGCGCTCGAGCCGTGGATGTTCGTCGCTGCCGCGCTCGCGACGCTCGCGGTCGCGGCGCTCACGGTGGCGGCCCATGCGTGGACGATTGCAGGCGTGCGGCCGGTCGTCGCACTGAGGCACGAGTAACATGCTTCGCCACTACGTCGCCCTAGCACTGCGCAACGTCGCGCGTACGAAGCTCTATGCGGCGATCAGCGTCGTCGGCCTTGCGATAGGGTTCGGCGCCGCCGCGCTGATCGGGCTGTACGTCCACGACGAGCTAACGTACGACGGTTGGCTCCCGAATCACGAGCGGATCTTTCAGGTCTCGGCCGCGAGCTCCACGGGCCAGCCGTCCGGCGTCGGCCCGTCCGATCTCGGCAAATGGATGGAGGAAGAGTACCCGCAGCTCGAGCACGTGACGCGTCTGTTTCGCGACCAGGCGTTCTTCGTGCCGAGCGACCGCACCGACTTCAAAGCGAACGAGCCGATGGTGTGGGCCGACGCGAACGTGTTCGGCGTGTTCCAGTTTCCCGTCGTCGCGGGCAGCCTCGACGGCGCGCTCGACAAGCCCGACTCGCTCGTGCTGTCGCGGCGCACCGCCGCGAAATACTTCGGCAAGGCCGAGAGCGCCGTCGGCAAGACGCTGCTGCTGAATGGCCAGCAGCCGATGGTCGTGACCGCGGTGATCGCGCCGCTGCCGTCGAATACGGCCCTCGGCACGATCGACGTGATCGGGGCCGCGCACGCGCCGTACTCGCCGACGGCGCTTCAAGACCGCACGCCGATCACGATCTTCGGCGGCAAGCTTTGGAACTCCGCGACTTACTTCCTGCTGAAGCCGAACGAGCGGATCGAGCCGGTGCGCGAGAGCATCAAGACGCTGATCGACCGGCACGCGCCGATGTCCGTCGACGCGAGGCGCAAGCCGAGCGAGATCTGGTCGCTCACGATACGGCCGATCGGTTCGATCCACCTGAGCTCGAACGATCTGAAGGATCCCGACGGCCAGGCGCTCTCGGCGGTCTATACCGTGAGCGCGATCGGGTTGCTCATCGTGCTCGTCGCATCGATCAACTTTGTAAATCTGTTGACTGCACTTGGCGTGCGTCGGGCGCTCGAGGTCGGCGTGCGCAAAGCACTCGGCGCGCAGCGCAGCGACCTGTTCAAGCAGTTCATGACCGAGTCGTTCCTCTACGTCGGCGTCGGCGCCGCCGTCGGGCTCGGGCTCGCTTGGCTGGCGCTCAAGCCGCTGAACGTGTTCCTCCAGCGCACGATCGATTTGTCGATGTTCGCCGAGCCACGCTTGATTGCCGGCACGCTCGTGTTTCTCGCGGTCGTCGCGTTCCTCGCGGGGCTCTATCCCGCGCTCGTGCTGTCGGCGTACCGGCCCGCGACCGTCACGCGCGGCGGGCGCGTGAGCGCGGGGCAGGCGGGCGTGCGCCAGGTGCTGGTGGTAGTGCAGTTCGCGATCCTGATCGCGCTGCTGATCTCGACGGTGGTCACTTATCGGCAGATGAACCTCGGCATGCGCGAGGCGCTGCGTCAGAGCACGGATCCGATCCTGCTCGTGCGCGGCTGCAACGATTCGCTGAAGGCCGAGATGCTGCGTGCGCGCGGCGTCCTGGCCGCTGCGTGCTCGATGGGCGCGCCGCAGTGGGGTTTTCAGCTCGGCAGCGCGATCAGGCGCGCGGATCGCGAGCCAACGCCGACGCGCTATCTCGGGCTCGACTTCGGCTTCTTCGAGCTCTTCGGCATGCAGCTCGCGGCCGGACGCTATTGGGACCCGAGCCTCGGCACGGAATCGTCGCCACCCGACAACGTCTGGAAGGTGCCCGAGGCGATCGTCGTGAACGAGACCGCTGCGCGAGCGCTCGGCTTCGGCAGTCCGGCGGAGGCGGTCGGGCAGGTCGTCACGTTCTCCCACTTGTTCCGCCAGCCTGCGACGTTCACGCCCGCGCACGACGCAAACATCATCGGCGTCGTCGAAGACTTCCAGATCGGCAGCGTGCACGATCCGATTCCGCCGGCCACGTTCTATGTCGACGTCGGCAACGCGAACTACACGAACCTGAAGCTCGACGGCCGCTCGACTCCCGAGGCGCTCGACGCGGTCGACCGCGTGTTGAAGGCCTACGGCGGGCCCGCGCCGCCGCAGAAGATTTTCTTCGCGGCGTCCGTGCAGAACATGTACCTCGGTCTCAAGCGCCAGACGACGCTGTTCTCGATGTTCGTGGGCGTCGCGGTGCTGATCGCCGTGCTCGGGCTCGTCGGGCTCGCGGCGCACGCGGCCGCGTCGCGCACGCGCGAGATCGGCATCCGCAAGGCGCTCGGCGGCGGACGCTGGACGATCACGCGGCTATTGCTCTGGCAGTTCTCGCGGCCCGTGCTGCTTGCGAACCTGATCGCGTGGCCTGCCGCGTATTGGGCGATGAGCGCGTGGCTCGCGAGCTTCGCGAAGCACGTCGCGCTCGACTGGTGGCTATTCGCGGGCGCGGGCGCGCTGACGCTCGTGGTCGCGATCGCCGCGGTAATCGTGCATACGTGGGGGATGGCGGGAGTGCGTCCTGTGACGGCGTTGAGGTATGAATAACCCATGATCGGGCATTACCTGCATCTCGCCGTGCGCAACGTGCCGCGCGCCGGTCCGTTCGTGCTGATCAGCATCGTCGGTCTCGCGATCGGCCTCGGCGCCGCCCTGCTGATCGGGCTCTACGTGAATGACGAGCTCAGTTACGAGCATTGGCTGCCGAACAGTGATCGCGTTTACCTGATCTCCGTCCGCTCGCCGGACGGCAGCATGACGGACCGCAGTCCGTCCGACGTCGGCCGCTGGGTTGCCGCCGACTATCCGCAGTTCGAGGTCGTCACGCGCCTGCAACCGAACGGCGGCTACTTCAAGCGCGAGGAGCGCGCGTTCAGCGAGAACATCGTCTGGGCAGACGCGAACGTATTCGACGTGCTGCGCTTCCCCGTTGTCGCGGGCAAGCTCGAGGGCGCGCTCGTCGAGCCGAACACGCTCGTGCTCACGCGCCGGCTCGCCGAGAAGTACTTCGGCCGGCCCGATCCGATCGGCGAGACGCTGCTATTCAACGGCGAGCGTCCGATGAAGGTCACAGCCGTGATCGAGAACCTGCCGTCGAACACCCACCTCTTCATCGACGTGCTCGCGGCCGGGACTTCGAGCGACTCGCCGATCACGGAGCAAGACGCGAAGCCGATGACCGTCGTCGGCGCGAAGAGCTGGATGTTCCAGACCTACGGTCTCTTGAAGCGCGGCGAGTCGATCCAGCCTCTGCGCGAGGGCATCCGCACGCTGCCGGACCGGCACTCGCAGGGCGCGGCCGGCGGGCAGGCCGCTAGCGAGGTGTGGCCGCTGATCGTGCGGCAGATCCGCGCCGTGCATCTCGGTGCACGGGACGTCGCATCACCGGACACCGAAGACTACGGCCGGCTCTACGGCGCGATCGGCATCGGCGC
>Ga0134124_10000507_pt1 | contig 32837 bp, 30 predicted proteins | sample KB304_FD_96880 | JGI IMG/M metagenome (GOLD analysis project Ga0134124, IMG submission 96880) | Terrestrial soil microbial communities without Nitrogen fertilizer from Kellogg Biological Station, Michigan, USA - KB3-0-4 | ecosystem: Environmental > Terrestrial > Soil > Unclassified ... | reverse complement strand
TCGCAGGCGGATGCAGCGCTCCAGTGCGCATTCTGGCGCTGGTGCGATAGCCGGATCGAGAGCAGTCAAATCCTGTCTGATAGCTGAAAGTCAGTTCAAAGGCAGCCCGATGCGACGCCGCTAACCCTGAAGCTGATTACCGGCGTGCAATCGCTCAAACACTAGGTCTGATTCCAAAGACCCGAGAAGAGAGGAATCGAGGGGATAGGCTGTTCGAGATGCCTGCGCGCCGGGCTGCAGCAGCTCCCTGTACAGGGCAAAGATTTCAACCTCAATGCTGGCGGTCGGGACTTTCTGGCACCGCCGCGTGGTTTCATTGGAAATTCCCAGATGGAGTCGGGCGGGCTGAACACTCCGAAACAGCAACTGTCTGGAAATTTCTTGTCCACGGTAGTTTCTTCGTTGCGCACTTCGGGTTGATCACGCAAAGTGGTTGTGTGGCGCGGGCGCCCTCGCCCGCGAACATATAAGGACGCCAATCCACCAGACGAAGACCCGGAGACGATGATGAGCGATCCGCGTTATCCCATCGGCAAATTTACCTACGACGGTCCGCCGGACGAGCAACAGCGTCAGAAATTGATCACCGAGATCGAACAGACTCCGGCTGCCTTGCGAGCCGCAGTCAAAGGACTTTCGCCGCAGCAAATCGAAACTCCTTACCGTGACGGCGGATGGAGCGTGCGTCAGGTCACCCACCATGTGCCGGAGAGCCACATGAACGCGTTCATCCGCTTCAAGCTGGCGCTGACCGAAGAGGCGCCTACCATCAAGCCGTACATGGAGGATCGTTGGGCGAACCTGCCGGATGTGCAGTCCACTCCCTTGGAGGTTTCGCTGTCACTGCTCGACTCGTTGCACAACCGCTGGGTACATTTGTTGCGGTCGCTCACCCCGCAGGACTGGAAGCGCGTCTTCAATCATCCGGAGCTCGGGACTATGCCGCTCGAAAAGAACCTGGCCTTGTATTCGTGGCACGGACGGCACCACGTCGCCCACATCACGGAGCTGAGGAAAAAGATGGGATGGTCGTCATCCTGAGCCGATAGGTTGCTTCGCGAAGCGAAACAGTGTCCCAGTGGAAGGACCCCGATGAGCTCGTGGGTCGCGAGAGACCGATTGGCCTTTCTAAAGATTGATTGAAGATGCAGGCGAATTCCAAGATTTCCGCGCACGGTAGCGCTTAAAGGGGTCGTTCGAATCCCGGGGGAAAGCTCGTGAAACGAACTTTTCCCTGCGCTCATGATGACCATTACCCCGGGATATTCAGCTTCCACACCAGATAACTGGCGGCTTCGCGCAACACTGCCACGCCGCGTTGCCATACCGACCGGGGGCGAGAGTCCGGTCGAGGCGCTACGTAGACCTGCACTCCTTCGTGCTCCAGCAACTTGCGAATGCGGAATACATGGTATTCGTCGCTAACCGCCACGCAATTGTGCATTCGGTTGGCGCTCATGATTACGGCGACGCGTTCCGCGGACGATGCGGTGTCAGAGCCCTGGGTTTCGGCGATCAGCTTGGATTCGGGAATGCCACGGCGCATGAGGTAGTCGTGGCCCACTCCGCCTTCACTGAACGTGGGATCGGCGCCTGATCCTCCGGTGGTGATGACTACGGGCGCAGCGCCGCGTCGAAACAGATCGTAGGCGTGATCCAGCCGGGCGCGGAAGACAGGAGATGGCCGTCCGGCATATTCAGCCGCGCCGAAGACGACGATTGCGTCGGCGCGATAAACTTGCTGCAAACCGGCTTCGTGTATGATGCGGACGCTGGTGATCCCGAGAAAGGCCGCGACCGTCGCCGCCGCCAGCGCCACTACCCATAAGGGCCATGGGTTGGGCCGCCGCTTTGCTGCTGGGTTCATCCTTGCGCGAAAAACTCGGAAATCTCCTGGGCCGGGATAGCGCCTTCCCGCATGATGCGCCAGCGCGCCTCTTCGTCGGTGAGATCGATGATCGTCGAGGCCACTTCGCGGGGAGAGGTGCCGCCATCGACGATGATTGCGATGCGGTCCTGAAGCTGATCGCGCACCGCCACCGCAGTCGTGCACTCGGATTCGCCGCTGAGGTTGGCGGATGTGGCGGTAATCGGAATCTGCGCCGCCTGCACGACTGCCAGCGGAATCGGAGCTTTAGGCACCCGTAACGCGACGTTGCCGGTGTTGGCTGTTACTTTCAGCGGAAGCCGCGAAGAAGCTTTCACGATGATGGTGAGGGGGCCCGGCCAAAAGCGCCGCGCCAAAGCGTAGAACTCTTCCGGCAGGGGCTGCGCCAGCTGTTCAGCCTGGTCCACGTCGGCGATCAGCAGGGACAGCGGCTTGTGCCGTGAGCGCGATTTGATGTCATAGACGCGGTCCACCGCGCGCAGGTTGAAAGGATCGGCTGCCAGACCATAAAAAGTGTCGGTGGGCATGCCGAGAACTTCGCCGGCGCGGATCTGGTCCGCCGCATAGCGGATCAGTGAAGGTTCGGGGTTATCGCAGTTAATCTTGACAATCTCTACACGCACTCCAGGTTGTCCCTTCCCGTCCCAGGGGTTGAAATCGCGAAAGCTAACATAACATGGGAAAGCGCAGAAAGCCGAGAGGAACAGGTATGATTCTCGGCGAACGCGCGCGCACATGAAGGAAACCACAGGCACTGGCGGCCGCAAGGCGAATGCCCGATTGCGCCGCATCGAGGGACGGCACAACGCGCTCGTGAAAGAACTGCGCCAGGCCTTTTCCCGCGGTGAACTGACCTCCGACGGCTATTGTGCCATTGAAGGCTTCCGCATCCTGGACGAAGCTCTTCGCAGCAGCCTGCGATTTCGTGCCGTCTTCTTCAGCCAGTCGGCTGCGGCGCGAGCGGAAAAGCTGCTCTCCCAGCTCGGCGCTCAGGTCGAGACGCTCCTGTTGCCGGACAAGCTGTTTGCCAGCGTTGTCCCCAGCGACGCGCCTCAGGGCGTTGCAGCGTTGGCGCGTTGGAAGAAATTCTCATTCGAAGACGTTCTGGCAAGATCCAAAGCCGGACCCTTGCTGGCCATTGCGGGGGTGCAGGACCCGGGAAATCTGGGGACAATCCTGCGATCGGCGGAGGCCTTTGGCGCCGGCGGAGTGCTACTGGGAGAAGGCACGGTCAGCCCTTTCAATCCCAAGGTTGTGCGGGCTTCGGCAGGTTCGCTTTTCCGGCTGCCGGTGGCGCGAGCACGGCTATCTGATGTTCTGGGCCCCCTGAAAGAGCTCGGCGTACGCTTGGTGGCGACGGCATCGCACCAGGGGACGCCGCTTGACCAGGCTGATCTGAGCGGGCCGCTGGCCATCTTTATCGGCAGCGAAGGCGCCGGATTGTCCTGCGATCTCATCAAAGAAATGGATGAAGGGGTGGCCATTCCGCAAGCATCGCAGGTGGAATCGCTGAACGTGGGCGTGGCAACGAGTATCGTGTTGTACGAAATAATGAGGCAAAAGCAGTGAGGCTTATCACCACAGAGACACAGAGAAAATCAGAGTTTTTAGAAATCCCGAGTCTCCTCTGTGCCCCCGCGTCTTGGTGGTGAATTGGTTTGTATGAGTCTGTTCCAAACCATCCCGAGCGGCGATAACCCAGGCGATCGCACACGCCCGCTTGCCGACCGCATGCGTCCGCGCACGCTGGACGAATTTGTCGGACAAGAACACCTGGTCGGTTCCGGCAAACCGCTGCGAACCCAGATTGAACGTGATGACATCGGCTCGCTCATTTTCTGGGGACCGCCGGGCACCGGCAAAACTACCCTGGCACAAATCATTGCACGGCTGACCAAGGCCGAGTTCGTCGAGTTCTCCGCTGTGCTTACCGGCATCAAGGAAATCAAACAGGTCATGGCTGACGCCGAGCGGGCCAAGCAATACGGCACGCGAACAATCGTCTTCATTGATGAAATCCATCGCTTCAACAAGGCCCAGCAGGATGCGTTTCTTCCCCACGTGGAGAAGGGCAACATCCGACTGATTGGCGCGACCACGGAGAATCCCTCGTTCGAAATCATCTCGGCGCTGCTTTCGCGCAGCCGGGTGTATGTACTCAAGCCGCTCACGCAGGAACAGATTGTCGAGCTGCTGAAGCGCGCGCTGACCGACGAAGAACGCGGTCTGGGAACGATGAAGTTGCGGGCTTCCGATGACGTTCTCAAAAAGATCGGGGCATATTCCAGCGGCGATGCCCGCAGCGCTTACAACGTGCTGGAGGTCGCCGCCTCCCTCGCGCTCGGCCGAGTGGACAAAAAAGGCGGCAAGGAAGCCGGTGCGGAAATTTCCGACGACCTGGTGCAGGACGCCCTGCAGAAGCGGGTGTTGCGCTATGACAAGGCCGGAGAAGAGCACTACAACCTTATTTCCGCGCTGCACAAATCGGTGCGCAACAGCGATCCTGACGCCGCGCTCTACTGGTTGGGCCGCATGCTCGAGGCCGGAGAAGATCCGCTTTACATTGCACGCCGCGTGGTACGGATGGCGGTGGAAGACATCGGCCTGGCCGATCCCGGCGCACTCTCGCAATGCATGGCCGCACGCGACGCGGTGGATTTTCTCGGCATGCCGGAAGGGAACCTGGCGCTGGCGCAGGCCGTGGTCTATTTATCCGTGGCGCCCAAATCGAACGCGCTCTACACGGCCTACAGCGAAATTCAGGGCGATGTGGAACGCACCGCTGCCGAACCCGTCCCCTTGCACCTGCGCAACGCGCCCACGGGTCTGATGAAGGGGCTGGGATACGGCCAGGGTTACCAGTACGCTCACGATCTCGAAGACAAGGTGGCAGACATGCAGTGTCTGCCCGACAACCTGACCGACCGCGTCTACTACCGGCCCACCAGCGAAGGAGTGGAAAAGCGCATCCAGGAGCGGCTGGAGGAGATCAAACGGCGGCGGTCCAGGAAGGGCGCTTCCCGGGCACCGAAAACAGAATCCGGCGCCTAGGCCCGGGCATCCAACAGAAGGTAAGTCTCTCTCCCTGCCCCTAAGTTTCTCAAGGAGGTTAGATCAACATGGCCGCAAGCCCAAGACCTCTAGTTTCGGACACGACAGCCGTCCGCCCCGTGCAACTCGATCAGGTCGAACATCTCCTCAAATTGCAGAAGTGGTCGCAGAAGATTACCTCCATTCTCGACCTTGATGAGCTGATCACCAAGATTGTGGACGACGTGGCTGCAGCATTCTGTTGCGTGGAAGCAACCATCTATCTGCATGACGAAGAGAGGGGCGAGTTGGAGATGGCCGGCGTCCACGGATGCACGCTGCACGGCAAGGGATCGCGGTTGAAAGTTGGCAAGGAAGGCATGGTGGGTTACGTTGCGTCCACCGGGCAGATGCGCTACGCGCCCGACGTGCGGAAGGACCCCTACTACATCGCCTGCGAGGAAGCCGCGCTCTCCGAAGTGGCCATTCCTCTGCTGGTGGACGGCCGGCTGGTGGGCGTTTTCGCGGCTTCACATCACGAACTGGATGCCTTTACGCGCGAGCATCTGCGATGGTTGCAGGGACTGTGTGAACACGTGGCGGTCGCGGTGCACAACGCGCGCCGCTTTCAGCATGAACGGCACCAACGTCAGAAGATGAGCCAGGAGGCCAGCGAAGCGCGGGCCATCCAAGAAGCGTTGTTGCCCAAGAGTTCTCCTTATATTCCGGGCTTTGCGGTTTCCGGCCTCTCGATTCCGGCCGGGGCCGTCGGCGGCGACTGGTACGACTTCATTTCGTTCGACGACGGCTGCTGGGGACTTGTGCTGGCGGATGTTTCGGGAAAGGGAACGGCTGCCGCTCTGCTGATGTCGGCCACCCGCGGCATGCTGCGCTCTCTGGCGCAAACCTGTAGCGGTCCGGGAGAGGTGCTGACGCGCCTGAATCGCCTGCTGGTGGAAGACTTTCCCTCCGGCAAATTTGTCACCATGCTGTTGGCGGTACTCAATCCGTCAACCCGGGAGTTGACCTTTTCCAGCGCTGGCCATCTGCGGCCGCTGCTGGTGGATGAGTCCGGCGCGCGCTTTCTGGACAGCGAACGCGGAATGCCGCTGGGCCTCGGCACGGGAGAATTTTCGGAGAGCCGGGTGCAGCTTTCCAAAGGTTCGCGGTTGGTTTTCTACAGTGACGGAATTACCGAAGCGACCGACGGCTCCGATGAAGAGTACGGCGCGGGCCGGATGCGCGACCACGTCCTGCAACCGGGAGCTTGCGCGGAGAGCATCTTGGCGGATGTTCGGGCGTTCGCGAACGGCGAAGGCTTGCATGACGACGCGACGGTCATTTTCGTGAGCGCGTAAGAGCATGAACCACGAAGCCCACCAAGTACCACGAAAAAATCCCATGCGAGGGGTTTTTCCCTCGTGGTACTTCGTGGTTTACGCCTTGGTGAGGGCGAGACTTACCCGAAGCGGGCGCGGTGTTCTTTCAGGATGCAGCGGTCCATGACCACAAGGATGCCGGCCGCGCGGGCCTTCTGCGCCGCGTTCTCGTGAACCACTCCCTCTTGCATCCAGATCACAGGTACCTTCAGCCGGATTGCCTGGTCCACAGCTTCTTCCACGAACTCGGGCCGCCGGAAGATATTGACGACGTCAACTTTTTCCGGCACTTCCAGCAACGATGCATAGGCTTTCTCTCCCAATGAGCCACGGATCTTCGGATTAACTGGAATAATGCGATAACCGTGCGACTGCATGTACGCCGACACCCCGTGACTGGGGCGCAGCGGGCTGTTGGAGAGTCCCACGACCGCAATGGTGCGAGAGCGCTTGAGCAAATCCGTAATGGGATCAGACTCCGGCAAGGAAGCCATGCATGGGATTGTAGTGCGTCAGTCGCCGCGAAAGCCAGCAGAGGCTGCTTTGGAACAGGCCCGGCCGTCCGGCGGAGCAAAAGCCGAGGGCGCTGCCCTACGTGGTCCGTGGCAAAATCAGCGCTTGTTGTTGCTCTCCACCTTTTGCTTGAACATCTTCGTGGCCAGCTTGCGGACGGTGTCCGAAATCTCTTTGTTGCCGGAAAGGTTGCGAAGATCGCCGACCAGGAGGTTCTTCATGAGCGTAAGTGAAAGATCCAACGGGGTGCGCGGGTTGAACACCAGATTGCGCACGACCGCGTAATTCTTCGCGAATCGCCGCTTCATAGGAATGCCGCGAAGCACAGCTTCGAGCACATTCTTCTGCGTGGCAAATCTCTCCACTTCACCGTCGCTGATCTTGGGCGATTCCAGGACGGCCAGGGCCACGATCTTGGTGCCGTCGCGGATGAGCAGGGAACGCTCTTCCTTCGAGCCTTTCATGGCCAGCTGAATGCGGCCTTTGATGTCCAGCTTGGCAATTTTCTGCAACGCGCTCCCCCGTTCCTCCTTGGGGGACAATTGGGCCTTTTTGGACGGCGCCTTCTTGGCGGCCGCTCCCGCCCCGCCGCCGGTGGATGCGGTGGCTGCGGCTGTCGGCGCCGCCGCGGGCTCGTGAGTGCCTGAGAATTCTTCGTGAACGCCGCCAATCGGCTGATAGCCGTGGTCGGCCTCGGCGGCGATCTCATTCGCGTGCTCAGACATATAGGCCATTACGCCCTCATCGAGCACGTCTTCACCCTCACCGACCTCGTTCGCGGGCGCCGCCTGAAAAACTTCTTCCGGGCTGGCCGCCACTTCCACCGGCGCAGGGTCTTCCGTGGGTGCATCGACGTCGGGAACAATGGTGGCCGGCGCGGGCTCGATTTTGCTTCTGATGCTCTCCGACTGGATTCCGCTCAGATTCGGATTCGAGAACAGCGCCTTCAAGATGGCGACAGACCCATTGACCCGCTCGCTCTTCAACATGATCTCGACCACATCGCGTCCGGCGCCCGGTGCCATTTCAAGTATCGATTCCTCCGAAACCGACGGGTTCGTCAGCAACGCCGGCAGCAGCGCCGGCCGCAGGTTTTTCGGAGAAATCAGATAGTCCAAAACTTCTTTGGGCGTTTTTGGGTCATTGGCCGCAGCCCGTGATGCTGTTTCATCCCAACCGGCGAGTGTGAGTTGTGCCTGCTCGCTAAAAACCCTGTTGTGGACGGCCAGATAGACCAGAATTTCGATCATCTCCTGGGGAGGAACCGAGAGCGATCCCTTGGCGGCAGACTGCATGAGGTTCGACGGCACCGCCGACGAGCGAATTAGATCGACCATGCGGGCCATAATGCCGAACTCCTCCTAAGCTACGCCTTGTTCACGTTCTGCTTTTCGCCCCGCCGCATGCGCAAATAGGCGCGGATAAAGGGATCAATGTCGCCATCGAGCACCCGATCCACGTCACCGACTTCCATCTTCGTGCGGTGGTCTTTGATCATGCGATAGGGCTGCAACACGTACGAACGGATCTGCGATCCGAAGTCAATGTCGAGTTTGGAGTCTTCAATCTTGCGCGTGACTTCGCGCTGTTTCTCCAGTTCGAATTCGTACAGCTTGGATTTCAGCATGCTCATGGCCCGTTCGCGGTTCTTGTGCTGCGAACGCTCGTTCTGGCAACTGGCTACCAGTCCCGTGGGAATATGGGTGATGCGAACGGCGGAGTCGGTGGTGTTCACGTGCTGCCCGCCTTTGCCGCTGGAACGGTAGGTGTCCACGCGCAATTCTTCCGGCTTGATTACGATTTCAATGCTGTCGTCTATTTCAGGCGAGACGTATACGCTGGCAAACGAGGTATGGCGGCGTTTGGCCTGATCGAAGGGAGAAATTCGCACGAGACGGTGGACGCCAATCTCACTGGTCAGCAGACCGAATGCGTACTCGCCATTCACCGCGAAAGTCGCGGATTTCAGTCCGGCTTCTTCACCCGGCTGGTAGTCATAGAGAACGGTTGGGAAGCCGCGCCGTTCCGCCCAGCGAAGATACATACGCAGCAGCATGTCGGCCCAGTCCTGCGATTCGGTTCCGCCCGCCCCGGGATGAATGGTCACTATCGCGTTGCGGCCATCGTTTTCGCCAGACAGCAGGCTCTCGGTTTCCAGCCGATCAACCAGATTCCGCAGCGCGTCAATCTCACGCCGCAGGTCGGCTTCGACGTTTTCCCCTTCACGGCCCAGATCGAAGTAAGCGGATATGTCGTCGCCGCGCCGTACCAGGTCAACCTCGGTCGCCAGCACATTTTCCAGGCGCTTCTTCTGCCGCATGACCTGCTGCGACTTTTGTGGATTCGACCAAAGACCTGGGTCAGCCGCCTGCTTGTCGATTTCCGCTAGCTGTTCACGAAGTTTGCCGGCGTCAAAGGTACTCCCGAAGATCGCGGACTTGGTCCTTCAGGCCGGTGTATTCGTGTTCCAGTTCTTCATTCATGGCTAGATTTGGTCCTGGCGCGGAACCGGAAATTGAGCGGCAGTCCCGCCACAGAAATTATCGCACACAGGTAAGCGAACCAGTCGCCGTGACGGGTGTAGAACGTGGTTACGTTGGTGAGGGCGTAGTGGGCATCCATGGCGTCCCGAACCTTGCGGGGCATGCTGGAGACAACTCTCCCGTATGGGTCGATCGCCGCCGTGACACCGGTGTTGGTGTCGCGGAGCAGCCAGCGGTCATTTTCGACGGCGCGCATACGCGCTTGCTTCAGGTGCTGGGCGTATGCCCCGCTATCACCGTACCAGCCGTCGTTCGAGAGGTTCACAAAAACCTCTGCGCCGTTGGCAGCGAGTTGACGGATTTCATCGGGAAAGATCGACTCATAGCAGATGAAAACTCCGAGCTTGCTGCCGGCCTGAAGCGCCGCCCGCGAAGTGCCCGGAGAGAAATCACCCACTTCCTTGGTCAGGCCGCCGGCAAAACCGAAAACACGCTTGAAAGGCACATACTCGCCGAACGGGACCAGGTGCATCTTGTTGTACCGCTCTCCCCACTCGCCGGCCGGGTTGACCAGGCTTCCGGAGTTGTAGAGTTCGGTGGCGCGTTCTGGTGTCTCGCCCGCGTTACGGATACCAAGGCTTCCCACCAGCATCCAAGTTTGGGCCTGGCGGGCGATATTGCTGACGGCCTCCCGGAACATGGGATCCGTGCTATAGAAAGGCGCTGGCGACTCCGGCCACACAATCAGGTCGGGATGCTCGGACGAAGCTGGCGGTTGATCCGGGCCAGAGGAGTTCGCGCCCGGAGCGCTCAAGCTGATTCGGCTCAAGTCCCGCAGTGTGCCCTCAAAATACTCCTTGGTCCAGTCCCCTCCCTGCAGAACCGGGATGTTCTGCTGCACCAGGCGGGCAGTGTGGTCGGTGGGCACAATCGGCGGACTGATCAGTCTTCCGGCTTGCAGCACAACCATGGCGGAGACGGTCGCCAGCAGGAGCGGTTTACGTTTGCTGCGCTGGCCTCTCTCTGTGCGAAGCACGAAAGCGGCGGCCAGCGCCGTGTTGACCACCATGATTTCGAAAGACAGCCCGTATACGCCGGTCACCGTGGCAATGTGAGAGAGCGGGATGTTGTCCACCTGGGAGATGCCCAGCAGGTTCCAGGGAAATCCCGTAATGCGGGTGCGGGCCAGTTCCACCGCGACCCACGCGAACGGGGCGAGAAGAAGGGCCCGGCGGTTGAAGTGATTAGTGCTCTCGCCATCGCCCGGACCTGCCAGCAGGCTGATCAGCAGGCCAAAGACGCCGTGATAAATGGCAAGATAGAGACAGAAAAGAAACAGCAGTCCGGCGGCGGCGAGCGTGCCCACGCCCCCGTACTGGCGCATGGTGTTGTAAATCCAGTAGCAAGTCCCAGCGTACCAGAGGATGCCGCAGGCATAAGCCAGAAGAAATGCCTGACCCGGCTTTGCGGGAAGCAGTTTAACTCGTGCCAGAAGTTGCAGAGTGTCCGGTTCGCGGGCGCTCAGAAGCGCAATCAGCAGAGGAGCAACGGCCACCCAGTCCAGAAAATACAGATTGGGCAAGGGAAAGATCACAATCTGTAAGCCGGCCGAAAGCAGAACGAGCAGCCACGCGCTTTTATGAATTCGCAACAAGCTGCAAGCATAACAAAGGTCAGGCTTCGGACCTCAGACCTCAGACCTTAGCGAAGTGGAGCCTGCACAACGTTCGTCAGGATCTACGGTTCTAGGGCCGGAGGTTGAAGTCCGAAGCCCCAGGTCCGTTTCTACCGATTAGGACTATTCGATTTTTCGATCCCCGCCACCGTTGCCCCGTGGGCTAACATGTAGGGCTCGTATGGGGCCTCTCCTCCGGGATAGAATTCTTCTGCTACAGTTCTTATGCACCATAGGAGCACCCGGCCCGGGAATTGTGTCGGTCCATGACGGCGCGAACCACAGAAATATCAAGCCGCCGTTGAACCGTACCGATTCCGGTACGCATATCAGCTAGCCCGCCTCGCGATGGCATCTCCTCGACAACCCGCAGACTCAACCAGTAGCCGCGTTCGCATCGTGGTGGCAACGTCAGTGATGCTGACGTTCATCTCGTATTGGCGAGCGGCGGCGATCGTGTTGAACGACCTCGGCTCGTCCGCTTTCTATGCCGCAGGTATCGCCGAGCAGGCCATCGGAAAATCGGCCCCCTGGTTCATCCTGGCGGTGATGCTGTTCTCGTTCGCGGTGCGCGCAGTGTACGTGGAGAGTTGCTCCATGTTCGTCCGCGGGGGCGTCTACCGCGTCGTCAAAGAGGCACTGGGCGGCACTCTGGCCAAGATCAGCGTCTCGGCCTTGATGTTCGATTACATCCTGACCGGCCCGATTTCAGGAGTTTCTGCCGGACAATACATCGCTGGATTGATCAACGACACATTTGCCACAGCCGATGCCCATGGCTGGGTCCCGCGGGCCCTGCACAACATCTTTCATGGGACGCCGCACGTTGACGTCAACTGGACTTCCGTCGTCTTTGCCCTGATCGTCACCGTCTACTTTTGGTGGCAGAACACCAAGGGGATTCAGGAGTCCAGCGAGAAGGCGCTGCGTGTGATGCAGATCACCACGGTGATGGTGGTCATCCTTTTGGGCTGGTCGGCCCTGACCCTGGTGAAGCAGGGATACCAGTCGGTACCGTTGCCCACCGCCGACAATCTGAAGTTCAGCGAGGAAGCCCTGGGCTTTCTGAAACACACCGATCTGGCGCACGGGCTGGCTTCCAAGTTCGCAATACTGGGCATCCTGATCGCTTTCGGGCACTCGGTGCTGGCCATGAGTGGCGAGGAGTCGCTGGCCCAGGTCAACCGCGAACTGGCGCATCCCAAGCTGAAGAACCTGAAGCGGGCCGCCATCATCATCGCGGTTTACAGCTTCGTTTTTACCGGACTCACCGCGCTGCTGTTCGTGATGATCATTCCGGATTCGGTGCGGGTCCCGGTCTACAAGGACAACCTGATCGCCGGGCTGGCCATGTATCAGTACGGGCCCCTGCTGCTGCGGCTGGCTTTCCGCGCGTTCGTCGTGGTGGTGGGTTTCCTGATTCTTTCGGGCGCGGTCAACACTGCCATCATCGGTTCCAACGGCGTCCTCAACCGCATTTCGGAAGACGGCGTTCTCACCGACTGGTTTCGGCAGCCGCATCCCCGCTTCGGCACTACCTACCGGATCGTGAACCTGGTGGTGATACTGCAGATTTTTACCATCCTGGTGAGCCACGGCAATGTGTATCTGCTGGGCGAGGCGTACGCCTTCGGAGTGATCTGGAGTTTCACCTTCAACAGCCTGGCCATGCTGGTGCTTCGTATCAAGTACAAGGGCGAACGCGGCTGGAAGGTTCCGCCTAACATCACGATCGCAGGCTACGAGTTGCCGGTGGGCCTGTTCTCGGTCTTTTTGGTTCTGCTTTGCACTGCCATCCTGAACTTGTTCACCAAATCGATCGCCACGGTTGCAGGCCTCGGTTTTGCCGGCGCGTTTTTCCTGATTTTTACAGTTTCAGAACGCCTCAATCGAAATAAACACGCGTTGGCCGAGCAGCACATGAAAGAACACTTCCAGTTGCTGCAAAGCGATACGGTGGAGCGCACCGGATTGGGGATCCGTGCCGGGAATGTGATGGTGACGGTGCGCGACTACAACACGCTGAACCACCTCAGGTGGGCGCTAGAGCGCATTGATACCAAGGAGCAGGACATCGTCGTTATGTCAGCGCGAGTGAGCCAATTCGGCTCCGCGGCCTACGATCTCTCGACAGAGCAGATCTTCAGCGACTACGAGCAGCAGCTGTTTACGCGCGCGGTGTCGGTGGCTGAAAATTTTGGCAAACACGTGTCGTTGCTGGTGGTGCCCGCGCGCGATCCCTGGTCGGCGATTGTGCAAACCGCAAACAATCTGGAGGCTTCCGCCGTGGTCTCAGGCATATCGAGCAAGATGAGCGCCCAGGAGCAGGCCTTCTATCTGGGGCATGCGTGGGAAGCCATGCCCGAGCCCAAGCGGCAATTTATTTTCCAGGTCGTTTATCCAGATCTTAAGGTTGATACCTTCCACATCGGTCCGCACACGCCATCGCTGAAAACCGAGGACGTCCATCTGGTCCATCGGCTGTGGTTGAACATCACACGCGAGCCGGGCTTGGAGAAGCTGCATCACCACGATATTCTCACCGAGGCCCTTACCCGTTTTGCGCGAGAGTATGCCGGTCACGACCGGCAGGACATTCTGCGAGAATTGCGCAAGCAGTCAGGCGTCACGGTGACGACTCGCGCGTTGGGCGACGATGGCGGAGGACTCACAAAAGCAAACGTTCTTCCCCTCGGCACACCTGAGCCCGAAACTAAAAAGACCGACGACGGTCCCCCCAGCCCGCCAGTGGTCGGACCATAAAATGGAGGACGGGCGTCCTCGGCCCGTCAGGCAATCGCCTGGGCTCGACGGGCGATGACGCCCGTACTCCACCTGTTCCTGTTTGGTCTCAGGTACGTCGGTACCTTGCTCCCCGCACAGCCCTCTTCTATGATCGAACCGGCAGGGTCCTCTATGCCCGATAAGAAGCCTCCCAAGCCACCCGTCGCGGAGAACCCGATCGCCGATGTGTTCGACGGGCGCCATCCTTCCCCGGGCGAAACAGAGTGGGCGGAAAAAACGCTTCTCCGGACGCTGGAAAAAGCGCCGGAAAAGCCGATCGGCGCAAACAGCGGAATCAATCGCGACGAGCACGGGCGCGCCCGCTTCACCACAATCTCTGGCACTCCGGTTCGCCGCCTCTACACCCAAGCCGATCTGCCCCAAGACTGGAGTGCGGAAAAATATCTTGGCTATCCCGGGCAGCCGCCCTTCACCCGCGGCATTCATGCCAGCGGATACCGCGGCAAGCTTTTCACTATGCGGCAATTTTCCGGCTTCGCCTCGCCGGAAGAAACCAACCAACGCTACAAATACCTGCTGGAAAGCGGCGGCAGCGGGCTGTCGGTGGCCTTCGATCTCCCGACGCTTATGGGATACGACTCTGACCATCCGGCGAGCGAAGGTGAAGTGGGCAAGTGTGGCGTCGCTATCGATTCGCTGGAAGATATGGAGATTCTGTTCGGCGGCATCGATCTGGAAAAAACATCGGTCTCGATGACCATCAATTCGCCTGCGTCGGTGTTGTGGGCGATGTACCTGGTGGTGGCCGAACAGCAAGGTGCGGACTGGAACAAAATTTCCGGAACGCTGCAGAACGACATCCTGAAGGAATACATCGCACAGAAGGAGTACATTTATCCGCCGGCGCCTTCGATGCGCCTGGTGGTGGACACCTTCGAGTTCGGCTCCCGGTTCACACCCAAGTTCAACACCATTTCTATCAGCGGATATCACATCCGCGAAGCCGGTTCGACCGCGCTACAAGAGCTGGCGTTCACTCTGTACGACGGGGTCGAGTACGTGGAGTGGGCCCAGCGACGCGGCCTCGACGTGGACGACTTCGGTCCGCGCCTAAGCTTTTTCTTCAACGCCCATAACGATTTCTTTGAGGAGATCGCAAAATATCGCGCCGCTCGCAAGATTTGGTACCAAGTGATGAAAGACCGGTTCAAGGCCAAGAACCAGCGCAGCTCAGTCTTGCGCTTTCACACTCAGACCGCGGGAGTATCGCTGCCGGCGCAGCAGCCCATGAATAACATCGCTCGCGTGGCGCTGCAGGCCATGGCAGCGGTGCTGGGTGGAACCCAATCTCTCCACACGGACTCCTACGATGAAGCCTTGGCGCTGCCCACGGAAGAAGCGGCGCGCATTGCGCTGCGCACCCAGCAGATCATCGCCTACGAATCGGGAGTGACGCAGACCGTCGATCCTCTCGGCGGATCATATTTTCTTGAAACCTTAACCCTCGATATGGAAAAAGGCGCCTTCGACTACTTCGGCAAGCTCGACGCCATGGGAGGCATGGTCAAAGCCATCGAACGCGGATATCCCCAAAAGGAAGTGGCCGAGGCCTCGTACCAATACCAGCGCGCCGCCGAAGCCAAAGAAAAGGTCATCGTGGGTGCCAACGAATTTGTGATCGAGGAAGAACCACCGCACACCCTTTACATTGATGAAAGCGTGGCCCGTCAGCAATCGGCAAAGCTGAAAGCCCTGCGTGCGCGGCGGTCGAATGAGGAAGTCCAACGACGCCTCGATGCTTTGAAAAAAGTTGCGGCGCAGGAGCCAAGATCGTCCTCAAACCAAGATATCTCTCCGGCCAACACCATGCCGTGCATCGTGGACGCAGTGCGAGCCTATGCTACGATCGGCGAAATCTGCGGAGCCCTGCGCGAAGTGTTCGGAACTTACACCGAAGTAAGCATCACTTAGCTAGCCTGCGTGGGGCGGGCGCCTCGCCCGCCCGCTTCCAGCTCACCCAATGGTTGAGGCCACAAATTGTGACATCAAACAGGACCCTATGAATCTTGAGGTCGCAAATTGTGACCTCAAAACAGGCGCTATACTTTTCCTTAGCCCTATGCCCAAACGCCAGTCCCAACTCACCATATCGGTAGAGTCGCGAATCCTGATCCTTCGCCACCAGAGGGTCATTCTCGATAGCGAACTTGCCGAGCTCTATGGCGTCACCGCCAAGCAGCTGAACCAGCAGGTAAAACGCAACCGCGACCGGTTCCCAACGGATTTCGTGTTCCAGCTTACGGCCAAAGAGGATCGAATCTTGAGGTCACAAATTGTGACCTCAAGTAACAAACACGGTGGCCGCCGCTACCCACCTTATGCCTTCACTGAACACGGCGCGATCATGGCGGCAACCGTGCTTAATTCGAAGCAGGCCATCGAGATGAGCGTGTTCGTCGTCCGCGCCTTCGTCCGCATGCGCGAGATGGTGGCCAAGAACCGCCAACTGGCAGCGAAGATAAATGAGCTGGATCGAAAGCTGGAGACCCACGATACCGCGATTCAGGAAATCATTGAAGCCATCAAGGAACTCATGGTCCCGGAGGGACCCTCGAAGCGTAAGATTGGTTTTCAGTTGCCACCCGGCAAGACCTGAGGCTCTCGCGGCGAGTCGGCTGCGGTCACACTATGCACGAATGACTACTTGCGGCGCTGCCGGTACAGAGTCCCGTCTACCTGCTTTGCCATGGCCTCGACGTCCAGCGGGACTTCCAAAAACTTCACAATGGTCTCCGCCGTCTTGTGGGGTTCGCCTAGCACGGCGTGATATTGCATTCGGCTCACTTTTACATGGGGTTTGCCGTTGAGCCAGCCATAAACGTCCGACAGGTGGTCCTGAAACGCCCGCGCCACCACGGAATTGTCCTCGCCCGGATCAAAAGTTCCGCGCCGCCGGAGCATTTCGTCCTGTGACGCCATCACTTCCGGCAAAGGACGTTGCATGAAGATGACCCGATACTCATGCTGTGCAGGGAGCGAAAGCAGCAGCTGCGAGATCACTTTCACTGCCTTGCCTTCGGCTTCCGCAATGCAGCCCGGGTTCTTGGGTAACTGCTTGATACGCTCCCACTCCAGATAGCCTCGCGGATTGTCAACGTCAGCCCGGCGTTCACCGTCCGAGAGAATGCTCATGCCGCCCGCAGCCAGCATCTGCATCATGAGCGAAGTGCCCGAGCGCGGCAGTCCAGAAACAATGGTGATCATGACTTCCATAGTAAACGGTGAGGCATCCCTGTGGGGCGGCTCCCCTGCCGCGTGCAAGCCTTCGCCAGAAGTGGGTAGACAACGCTGTCGCCATCGGGTCGCCGAGCATTCGCACCAATCTTCCTAAAGCAAGAGACTCGAAGCCGGACAACTGTCGGCATCATGAAACAGCACGGCGACAAAGGTTATCGCTCGATGGAGTGGGGGGATGCCGGCGATCCCAATCAGGGAACGCCTGAGGTGATCCGGCAAACCGTAAAGTATCTTTCCTGAGATTTCGAAAAATGCCGTCTGCTATCCTCCTGGCGCCGATCAGCGTCAAATTATGGACATGAGTAAAGCGGTCAACCATCTGAAGAAAGCAGATCCCATACTCGCTGCCATCATCAAGCGTGTGGGCGCCTGCCGCATGGAGTTTGGCCCGCCGGAATTTCATAGTCTGGCGGAAGCCATCGTCTATCAGCAGTTAAATGGCAAAGCGGCAGTAACCATCTTTAAACGCTTCGCTGCTCTCACGGGGGAGCCCGTTATGCCGGACGGCATTCTCCAGTTGACTGATGCTCAATTGCGCTCCGTGGGATTGTCCCAGCAGAAATCGTCTTACCTTAAAGACATGGCCGGACGCGCATCCCGAGGGGAACTCGACTTCACCCGCCTCCCCGAAATGACCGATGAAGAGGTCATCAAACACCTGACCCAGGTCAAAGGCGTGGGTGTATGGACCGCACAAATGTTTTTGATGTTCACCCTGCAGCGTCCGAACGTGCTGCCCACCGGGGATTACGGCATCCAGATGGCGATCAAAAAACATTACAAGAAGCGCAAGCTGCCAAAGCCAGAAGTGATGACGAAGATCGCAAAGCTGTGGGTGCCGTATCGTTCGGTGGCCTGCTGGTATCTGTGGCGAAGTCTGGATATCAAGACCATGTAGTGCAACGACCTCAGATTGAAGATTTTAGGGTGCAGTTTAAAAACCGAGTTCCGGGGAGGGTGGTTTTCCATCTGAAAACTGAGATCTCAAATCCGCAATCTAAAGTGAGCAATCCCCAGTAACTGTGCACCTCCGCGCCCTATGTGGTTAAATGGAAGTCGATGGTGGACCTGAAGATCCGCGTGCTGGTAGCGAAGCCCGGCCTCGACGGGCACGATCGCGGAGCCAAAGTGATAGCCCGCGCTTTGCGCGACGCCGGCATGGAGGTCATTTACACCGGCCTGCGTCAGACACCGGAGATGATCGTGAACGCGGCGCTGCAGGAAGACGTCCACGTCATCGGACTCTCGATTCTCTCCGGCGCGCACAATGTCATCGTCCCCCGGGTGATGGACCTGCTCAAGCAGAACAAGATGGATGACGTGCTGGTGGTGGTCGGCGGCATCATCCCCAACCAGGACGTGGAAAATCTCAAAGAGATTGGTGTGGCTGCCATTTTCCAGCCGGGTACATCCATGGACGACATCGTCCAGTTCATCCGCAGCAACGTCAAGCCGCGCGGCGTTCCCACGGCCACGTGATATTGATGGCCGAAATCAGCACCTCACGCCTCAAAGATATTCTCCAGCGAACGGTCGGGCCCACGCCCTGGTACTGGAAGACTTTTCCTGCATTCAATTCTGTTTCCGGCCAGCGCTTCACGTGGACCCATCACGGCAGCGAGGGACCTCTGGGTTACGTGGTCACTCTGGCATTGCAGCAGGAACCGGACAAGCCTCGTCTTGCGTTGAATACGTATTGCCGCCCGTTCTTTGTGCCGCCGGCTCACCTTGGAATCTGGTGCCCTGAGGGTCGCAGTCTTCGCATCACTTGTTTCAATCCCGATCAACTCAAGGCTTTCGACCTGATCGAAATTGCGGGATGGTTCAAGCCATCGAGTGAGCGCATCTATTCAGCGGCGGCGCCCATTGCGGAGTTCGAAATCTCACTCGGCCTTGCCGCGGGGATGAACAAGATTGAAGCGCCGTCAGAATTGCAGACCGTGGACGAGTTGATAGTTCCTACCAGCTATCCTGCCAAAGGCCAGGACGACCCGGCTTTCGCGCTTTACGTCGTTTATCCCAACGCCGGGTTGGTCGAGGTCCTGCCGCAGAAATGGTTCACGGCCTCCCAGTACCAGGTGGGAAAGCAATGGATTACACGCGCAGCCCGCGATCCAGAGTCGCACCGCATTTTCGGCGAGTGTTTTGGAAGCGGCAGTTTTTTGCTGGAGGAAGATGGATGCCGCTTGGAACGATGGCTGGAGAGGGCTCAGAATTGAGAATGCACCAAGCGGATAGCCATGACCGCATAGAGCAGACCATAGTTGACGAAGTTTGCCCTTCGGACTGCACGCTTGATGGCCGCCGGACTTGCTTTTTCACTAACCTTTGTGAATCGTTGATGGTCTTTCTTTGGACGATCCGGTATTCGATCTGCCAAGAAATCAGGTACGCCGGCACCAGAATTGTCAGCAACGCCGCCGGGAACAACCAACGCGCCTCTACGACATATGCGACATAAGCACTGATATAAACGGAATTAAGGATTGCCATCAACACGTACCAAGCGGACTCTGCCAGTGCTCTCTCTCGAATAGGTGCTGAATCCACGGGCTAACTGCCCAGACCCTAGAAAATGCGGCCGGGGCGGCCGGCGGTACACTCGCTAGTGTTGAAATAGCATTTGATACTGCGCTCACCTTCAGGGCTTCCAGGTCGACGTTGGGAGCCAGATCCCGAGCAAGACACCCTCCAGAAGGATGACTGGAACAGCATTAAGATGACCGCAGACAGAATGAAACAAATTAGGGGCAGTGCGCCGTCAGCTACGAGGACATGCATTGATTGTGGGTCAGACTTGCACCGCAGAAGATTGATCAAAGGTGGGCCCGAGGAAAGGGAATTCGTCCAAACTCAGCACAGCGACTGGACCAAGTGAACCGTGTTTGCCTCAGCCCGCTTGAGTGTTATACGGTAACCTCTTTCAGATTCTTCGACTCATGAACGAACGCATTGATCCCGGAACGCCTTCGAGTTCCACCATTCTCGAGTCGCGCATCGATCCCACCTCGGCGCGCTTTGAAGCCAATATGCGCTTCCTGGCCGACCTGGTTTCGCAGGTGCGCAATGAAGAAGAGAAGATCCGCGAAGGTGGCGGGCCCAAAGCAATCGAGAGCCAGCATAGCAAGGGACGCCTTACCGCTCGCGAGCGCATCAATCTGCTGGTCGATCCCGGAACGTTTTTCGAATTGGGCGCTTACAGCGCTCACGGAATGTATGAAGAGTGGGGCGGGGCTCCGGCTGCGGGGGTGATTACCGGGCTGGCGCGAATTCAAACCCGGTTGGTGATGATCATTGCCAACGATGCGACGGTGAAAGCCGGCGCGTTTTTTCCCATGACCGCGAAGAAGGTCATTCGCGCCCAGAACATATCAATCGAGAACCGTGTGCCGACCGTTTATCTGGTGGACTCAGCTGGAGTTTTTTTGCCTCTGCAGGAAGACGTCTTTCCCGACACTGACGATTTCGGCCGCGTCTTCCGCAACAATGCCGTGATGTCGGCCATGGGGATTTCGCAGATCGCAGCCATTATGGGCATGTGCGTCGCGGGCGGCGGCTACCTGCCGGTAATGTGCGATCACGTCCTCATGACCGACGGCAGCGGACTTTTCCTTGCCGGGCCCGCGCTGGTGCAGGCCGCAATCGGCCAGAAGGTTTCCGCCGACGAACTGGGCGGCGCCGCCATGCATTCGGCCATCAGCGGCACCGTGGATTTCCGCGAGCCTAACGACGAGGCCTGCCTCACCCGTATTCGCGCCATCATCGAGAAATGGGGATACCGACGGCAGTCTCCGTGGGACCGCCGCAAGCCCCAGCCGCCCGCGCTGGCCTCGGAGGAAATTTACGGCATCTACGATTCTTCGCCGGCACGCCCGTATGACACAAAGGAAATCCTGGCCCGTATCGTGGACGGCAGCCGCTTCGACGAATACAAAGCGGAATATGGCAAGACCATCATCTGCGGCTACGCGCGCATCGGCGGTTTCGCGGTGGGAATCGTGGCCAATCAAAAGCTGCACGCGCAGCAGACCGACCATGAAGGCCACAAGCGGCTAGAGTTCGGCGGCGTCATCTACACAGAATCGGCGGAGAAGGCGGCCCGCTTCATCATGGACTGCAACCAGAACCTCGTCCCTCTGATTTTCTTCCACGACGTAAACGGATTCATGGTGGGGCGCGATGCGGAGTGGAGCGGCATCATCAAGGCAGGGGCGAAGCTGGTGAACGCAGTTTCGAACTCGGTTGTCCCCAAGATTACGGTGATCGTCGGGGGCTCGTTCGGCGCCGGACACTATGCGATGTGCGGCAAGGCCTATGATCCGCGCTTCGTGTTTGCCTGGCCGACCGCTCGCTACGCGGTCATGAGCGGCGATTCCGCGGCCGGCACGCTGGTCGAAATCAAAATCAAGCAACTCGAACGCAGCGGAAAAAAGTTGAGCGAGGAAGAGCGCAAAGAATTGTTCGAGTCCGTGAAGAAAACCTATGACGAGCAGACCGACCCGCGTTACGGCGCCGCCAGGCTGTGGATCGACAAGATCATTGACCCGGTCGAAACGCGCGATGCCATCATGCTGGCCCTCGAAGCCGCCGCCTTGAATCCCGACGTGCCGGAGTTCAAAGTAGGAGTGCTGCAAACTTGAAAACCAAGACGCTACGGATTACATGGATCGTCACGGATCCAGACAGGAATTAGAATGATCCGTGTGAATCCGTGAAGATCCATGGCTGATTTTGGCATGTCGAATTCCGTAAAACTCGTTGAGTGTCCGCGCGATGCCTGGCAGGGGCTGCAGGGGCAGATTCCCGCTTACATCAAGACTGACTATCTGAAGGCGCTGATCGGCGCTGGGTTCAAGCACATTGATGCGGTGTCATTCGTCTCGCCCAAGGCCGTGCCCCAGATGGCCGATTCGGAAGAAGTCTTGAAAGAACTCGATCCGCCTGACGATGTTGAAATTATCGGGATCGTGGTCAACGAGAAAGGTGCCGAGCGGGCGATTGCCACCCAGGCGGTGCGTACTCTCGGCTTCCCCTATTCGGTTTCGCCGACATTTTTGCAAAACAACCAGCACCAGACGTTGGAAGACGCGATTGACGAACTGGAGAAGATCACGAACCAGGGGGAGCCAGCCGGGCTCGGCTCAGTGGTTTACATTTCGATGGCGTTTGGCAATCCTTACGGGGATCCCTGGAATATCGGCGAAGTAGTGGACGCTGTGGACCTGCTCGAATCCCTCGGGGTTCGCACGATTTCTTTGGCGGATACCGTGGGGCTGGCGGGCCCGGCACAGATTCGCGAATTGTTTTCCGCCGTGAATTCGAAGTTTGACTATCTCGAGATTGGGGTGCATTTGCATAGCCATCCAGATCAAGCCGCGGAGAAGTTTCTGGCCGCGTATGATGCGGGCTGCCGTCGCTTCGATTCTGCATTGGGCGGGCTGGGCGGATGCCCGTTCGCGCAAGACGCGTTGGTGGGGAACATTGCGACGGAGAGAGTGGTGGAAGCGTTGCAGCAAAGAGGAGCGGAGTTGCCGGCGTTGAAATCATTGGATGTCCTGCTGCGGATTACGGCTGAGTTGGGGGCCCGTTACGCCGAATCTGCCGCTGCCGATTGAATGCGACAACATGGAATACAAAACAATTCAGCTTGTGCATGATTCCGGCGTAGCCACGATTACGCTCAACCGTCCGGAAAAGCGCAACGCAATCAGTCACGCCCTGGTGGACGAGCTGCTCGCCGCTTTCGATGAAATCGAGCAAGCGCCCGCGCAAGTTGTCATCCTGACTGGCGCAGGCAAGGCTTTTTGCGCCGGCATGGATCTCGACGAACTGAAGGCACTGCTGGAACGTACGCACGATGACAACGTGCAGGACTCATCTCGCATGGCCCGGATTTTTCGCCGCATTTACGATTTCCCTCTGCCCACGATCGCCGCAGTGAACGGCGCTGCTATCGCCGGAGGCACGGGCTTCGCCACCATGTGCGATTTCACGCTGGCTGTGCCCGAAGCCAAGTTCGGTTACACCGAGGTTCGCATCGGGTTCGTGCCGGCCATCGTTTCCTCAATGCTGGTCTGGCAGGTAGGACACAAGATCGCGCGCGACCTTCTGCTGACCGGACGGTTGATCGACGCGGCTGAAGCTCACGCTGTCGGCCTGGTCAACGAAGTGGTCGAGCCATCACGACTGATGGCCCGAGCGCGCGAACTGGCGGCGCAGCTTATGGAGAACAGCCCATCGTCGGTGCGGGCGACGAAGCGCCTCATCAACGGATTCATTGCCGGACAACTTGACGATCAGATCTCTCAAGCGGTTGAAGACAACGCCCGCATCCGCACCACGGCCGATTTTCGCGAAGGCATCACGTCGTTTCTGACGAAGCGCAAGCCACGCTGGAGTACCAGGTGAACACCCGACGAGTGAACGATAAGCAAGTGAGCGCCCAGCCAAGGAGCCCACGAGGGGACCACGGCGGCGTAGTCTCAGAGAGTCGGGTCCGGGTGCGCTACGCGGAGACCGATCAGATGGGAGTGGTCTACCACGCCAATCACTTCATCTGGTTTGAAATCGGCCGCGTCGACTTGATGCGGCAGCTCGGGTTTAACTATCGCGACCTGGAACGGGACCACGGATGCTTCATCCCGGTGGTGGATGCGCGCTGCCGCTACAAGGCGCCGGCACGTTATGACGACGAGATCATTGTTCGCACCCATCTGCGGAACGTCCGCGAATCCCTCATTCATTTTGGCTACGAGTTGCTGCGAGCCGACGACAACGAGACCCTGGCAGAAGGCGAGACGATGCATATGATCCTCGACTCGAAAATGAAGCCCGCGCTGCTGCCGGAAAATTATTTGAAGGCATTCCGCAGCGCGATCGGAAGGTAGGATTTTGAAACCAGAAGCCGGAAACCGGAAACTGCCTTGAAAGCCTTGCACATCAGCGGGAAAGACCTCACTCTCGAGGCGGTCCGTGAAGTCGCGGTCGAGCGCCGTCCCGTTCTTCTTGATCCCGACGCCCGCGAGGCGGTTGACCGCGCCCGCGCCGTGGTGGACGCCCTAGTTGCGGAAAATCGCGTGTCTTACGCCATCACCACTGGGGTTGGGAAACTCGCTGACGTCCGCATTGCCGGTGACCAGATTCGAGAGCTCCAACTTAATCTGGTGCGCTCCCATGCCGGGGGGATAGGCGAACCCCTCTCCGCCGGGGAAACTCGCGCCATGATGTTGTTGCGCGCCAATTCTCTTTCCCAAGGGCATTCCGGAGTGCGCGGGGCTGTGATCGACACGATTTGCGAAATGCTGAACCGCGGCGTCATTCCAATGGTGCCCTCGCAAGGCAGCGTGGGAGCCAGTGGCGATCTCGCTCCACTGGCCCACCTGGCGCTAGCGCTTATCGGCGAGGGCGAATGCCTGGATGAGAAAGGCCTGCGCGTGCCCGCCGCCGACGCCATGCGGCGCGCTCAAATCAAGCCCCTGGTACTTGAAGCCAAGGAAGCCGTCTCCCTGATCAACGGCACGCAGGCGATGCTGGCAGTTGGGATTCTGGCGCTGCTCGCGGCCGAGATCCTGGCCGATACGGCAGATGTGATCGGCGCGCTCTCGCTCGACGCGTTGCGGGGTACAGACGTGGCGTTCGATGAGCGCATCCATAGGGCGCGTCCACACCCGGGTCAGCTCCGGACCGCGGCGAATTTGCGCAAGATGCTGGATGGCAGTTCGCTACGCCAGTCGCATGTCGACTGCGACCGCGTGCAGGACGCGTACTCTCTGCGCTGCATGCCGCAGGTCCACGGCGCGGTGCGCGACACGCTCACTCACTGTCGCGAAGTCATGGAAATTGAAGTCAACTCGGCGGTAGACAATCCGTTGGTATTCCTGAAAACCGTCCCAACTCACCTCGGGGCGGACGCCGTCGTCCGCCCAGCGGAGCGCAGCACCGCCAGCCTGGAAGCAGACGTCATATCCGGCGGCAATTTTCACGGCCAACCGCTGGCCTTCGCTCTGGATTTCCTCGGCATTGCCCTCAGCGTGCTGGCCGGCATCTCCGAGCGCAGGCTGGAGCGACTAGTAAACCCAGCCCTGAGTGAGGGTTTGCCACCATTCCTGGCTGCGGGTGCCGGCCTGAATTCCGGGTTCATGATGGCGCAGGTCGCCGCCGCATCGCTGGTCAGCGAAAACAAAGTCCTGGCGCATCCCGCTTCGGTGGATTCGATCACGACTTCAGGCAACAAGGAAGACTACGTGTCCATGGGAATGACGGCTGCCCTCAAGCTCAAACGAATCGTGGAGAATTCACGACATGCGATGGCGATCGAAGCCATGGCCGCAGCCCAGGCACTGGATTTCCTGCTCCCGCTCAAAACTTCGAAGCGCGGACAAGCGGCGCATGCAGCGATTCGTTCCGTATGTGCCACCATGGATAAAGACCGGGTGATGTATCAGGATTTCGCCAAAGTCGCGGATCTGATTGCCAGCGGGATGGTGGCGGCGGCCCTCCGGTAGGGACTAACCGGCCGCACACGGCCGGTGGTTATGCCCACTGCGCCGCTCTGCCGTCCAGCCCCAGCTTGTCCGCGATTCCTCTCAACGCTTCCACACAGAACGCGATGTGCTCTTCCAGATCTACACCCAGCTCCGCAGCGCCGTTTATGACATCTTCACGTTTTACGGCGCGGGCGAAGGCTTTGTCCTTCATTTTTCTTCGGACTGACTTGGCGTCAACTTCTGCCAGCGACTTTCCTGGCTTGACCAGCGCGCAGGCAGTGATGAATCCGGCCAGTTCGTCGCAGGCGAAGAGGGCCTTTTCCATCCGGGAGTCCCGGCTCACGCCGGAATACTCGGCGTGCGACATGATGGCTCGGCGTATTTCATCCGAATAGCCACGCTCTTTCAATATTTCGTTGCCCTTGTAGGGATGATCGTCAAGGCTGGGATACTTTTCGTAATCGAAGTCGTGGAGCAGGCCGACTATGCCCCACAATTCTTCCTCAGGGGCCGAGCCAGGGTGAAATTTCCGCGCATAAGCGCGCATGCAGGCCTCCACGGCCATGCCGTGCTTGCGCAAACTTTCCGACTGGGTGAACTCAGTTAGTAAACCCCACGCCTGTTCTCGATCATTCATGTTTTCTTACCTGTTTTCTCCGGTTTTTCTCCAGCTGGTTTTGCTTTTACCACGACACGTTTTGTGTTTGACCCCGGAATGTTCTTGACATCCACAGGTGTTGTACCTCAGATTACGCTGCAGGTTGGAATGAAGAAATTTTCCGCGCTTATTTCTTCGTTCCGGAGAAGCCCCCGCTCTGGCCCTCCCACACCTAGATGGCCACCACCCTTGCACCCGTAGATTCAAGGGAAGTAGTTCGTTGCGATCACTGCCTGCTGGTCCAGTTCCGTACCACCAACGATCTTTGCCGCCGCTGCCATGCCTCGTTAGATGAGGAAGAGCCGGAAGTCGTAATGGCTCCGCCACCGCCGCAGATGATGCCGGCGAACGGCAATGGCCGTGGACATCTGAACCTGGCGACTTCGATCCGTTCGCTTCGGTTGCGGAGCGGACTCAGCCAGCGCCAACTGGCGGCCCGCATGTCGGTCCCCCGGACCTACGTGTCGAAGATCGAAAACGAAAAGGCTACCCCGACCCTTTCTTCACTGGAACGGCTGGCCCGCGCGCTGGAAGTCACCGTGCCCGATCTGCTTTCTGGCGGCGAACGCAACCGCCAGGAAGAAATCGGTGAACTGATGAAGGATCAGTTTATCGCGGAACTGATGCCCTTCGTGGCGCATCTGAACGGAATGCAGTTATCGAGTGTACTGGCGCAGGTTCGTGACCTGACCCTGCGTCCGCGCCGCAGCGCCTAAGCAGCGAAGTGTGAGCGTGAGCGCCCCGCCCGTGCGGAGCGGTTCGTGACACTGCCGCCTGAGCGAGCGCGCTCGCGCCCACAATGAAGACGATTTTTATCCGGGCAACCACCAACTGAAACCGGGGCCGCAAGGCCCCGGGTTTTTCTCGCCGCTACTCTTCCCGCAGATAGGAGTCCTTGTACTCCAGATAATTTCTGGCGTAGCGCATGATCGTTTCCTGATCTTTGTCCTCCAGCTTGCGGCGAAACTTTCCCGGAGATCCCATCCACAGCGATCCCGGCTCGACGATCGTCTTCTCCGGGATCAGGGTGCCGGCAGCAATAATCGAGCCGGTCCCAATGTGCGCCCCATTGAGGATGATTGATCCCATGCCGATCAAGCAGCGGTCTTCAATGGTGCAGCCGTGCAGCGTCACGGTGTGACCCACGGTGACGTACTCGCCGAGGAAAACTCCGTACTGCTGTTTCATGCCATGCAGCACGCTGCCATCCTGTACGTTCGAATGCGCGCCTACGCGAATGGAGTGCACGTCGCCGCGCAACACCGCATTCATCCAGATGCTGGTGTGCTCGCCGAGAATCACATCGCCGATAATCTGCGCCGAATCGTCGACGTAGCAGGATGGGGGAATTATGGGGGTTGTTCCTTTGTAAGAACGAATCATGTTGAGCTTGGAAAGAAATTGAACATAACACGAGTGCCGCTTTGGGCGTAAGAGTTCCGCTCGGTGCGCACCAGGAGCGGCAGACGAGCTACGTGCCAGCAGTGAGACTGCGGCGCTCCAGCAACACCACGTCACGCCACTGCCCATGCATGCATCCCAGTCGTGAACGAGTACCGACGATCCGGAATCCGGCGTCGGTGTGGAGTTTTATGCTAGCTGTGTTTTCCGGGAAGATCCCAGCCTGCAGAGTCCAGATGCCCTCGGCTTCCGACTCGATGATCAGTCTTGCCATCAGGCTTGCCCCAACGCCGCAACCTCGCACCGCCTCCGCAACGTAGATACTGACTTCCGCCACTCCGCGGTACACCGCCCGGCTGGACACCGGACTGAGCGCGGCCCATCCGACGACTTCCCCTTCCGCCCGCGCGACCAGGCGGCATCTGCGCAGATGGGCCGCGTTCCATTCTTCCCAGTCAGGAGCGGTCTGCTGGAATGTAGCATTTCCAGTTGCGATGCCCTGCGAATAGATAGAGCGCACCGCGTCCCAGTGTCCCGCGACCAGTGGTTCGATTGCGATTGGTCGATCGGTTGACTGTCGATTCATTGACTCATTGTAGAGAAGTTCCTTGCTGGATCGAGGGTGGGTGAAGAGTGTGGGGTGGAGGTCAAACGCGGCGGACCAGGGTGTCCACGCACACTTGAAGTTGATCTCCTGAACTACTCTAGTTTTCCGTAGGCACCGGAACCTTGGGCACCTGTGGCACGGCAGGTATCTTGGGCACTCTTGGCATCGCTGGCGCTTCCGCTACCGTCGATCCCTTGCGGAGTTCGATGCCGCCGTGTTCATTGTTGATGACCACGTGGGGGCCGCCTTCGCCGACGGTGCCGGTGGCGGTTGCCTGGTCGTTGCCGTTCTCAACCTTCAGCGCGCTGAAGTCAGACTCGATTTCGCCGCCGCGAGAGTGGGCATCCAGCTGGAAGCCGGCCTTGTCGGGAATGTAAATCTGGACATCACTGTTACGGTTGCTCAACTGCACGTTGCCCAGCTTGCTCATGTGAATTTCGACAGCGCCGTTTTCATTCTCCAACCGGACGTTTCCCTCGACTCCGTCCAGACGAACATCCTTCGAACGCGTGAGAAGGCGGAAGGGGCCGACGAGTTCGCTGGCCCGCAGGTCGCCCGAATCCATGTCGAGGTCGCCGTTCAACCGGGAAAACTCCATGTCGGTGCGGGCGGATTTGAAGCCAATCACTCCAGTGATTTTCCCCAGCTTGATGGAGTCAAACTCGCCGGTCAGCTGGGCCGCGCCCTTTACGTCGGCTACGGAAATGTCATCGGCTCGTCCCTGGATTGAAACATCCCCCGAAATATTCGAAATCCGCGCCGAGCCGCCATTCAGATTGACACTCACCTTGCCGGTGACGTCGGAGGCGGCGGCATCGCCGTGCTGGCTCGCGATTTCAACGTCCCCCTCGCGGCCGAGCACGCTGACATCGCCGCGCCGGCTCGAGATCACGGTCGAAGCTTTCCGAGGCAGGCTGACATCGAGATCGGTTGTGACCGTGCGGTCGCCGGCGCCCCGCGTATTCGCGTTCAAGGTGATGACGTTGCCGCTGGCATTGATTTGTGGCTTGGTGCCAGGATTGAACTTGTCGGCTTCCTGTTGGTTGTCCGCATTGATGCGCTTGTGCGCGGTTACATGAATCTGGTTGTCGTCCGAGACTGTTACGTTGACTGCTCCTCGCTCATTCGTGATGCGCAGGCTGCTGCCGGCGGGGAAGTCCTGCTGGAGTTGATCCTGGTAACTGTAGTTGTGTCCGAACAGGGCCAGATCGTCGTCGCCCAGGTTGATGTGGTCGCGGACCTCATCCCAGTTGAAGCGCGAGGCTTGAGTCGCCGACAATCCAAAAAGTATCAGGAAAACCAGCAGCACGACCCCCCCGGCGCCAATTCCCTGGGGGCGCGTTCCTTCTCTCTGGGCTTGCTGATACTCGACCAGTTTGATCACACCCCAGAGAATGATCAAGGCGGGCCAGTAGGTGCCGAACCAGTGCAGAAGCGGCTGCGGATGCAGCACCCGCATGGTAGTGAGCAGCAGCAGTACGCCCAACAAGATCAGCACTACCGGACCGGCTAAGGAACGCCGTTGTCTTGGTGGTTGAATCGGTTGAAACGAGGGCGGTGTTTGTCCCGGGTTAGCCATTTTTCACCTCCGGCTTTACCTCCGGATACGGCGGCTGTACTTCGGGGCTGGCAAATCCGGACGGTGGCGTTCCACCTGGGATCGCTGAAGGCGGTCCCGCGAGCGGGCCGGAGCCGGCGGTGCTCTGGAAAATCTTGACCAGTCCAATGACCACCAGCAGCAGAGGCAGGGTGCGGCCGAACCGGATTACGCCCATGCTGTCGAGCAGGAACTGAAATCCCAGAGTCAGCAGCACGGCGGGGCCCATCAAGCCGCGCTTGCAACTGCGTATGCGGTCAAATCCGGGCGGAACATCGCCCACCAGACCCAACCGACGAACCAGCAGCCATCCACCGATGCCGATGAGTACCAGTGGCCAGATGCGGTGAGCGCTGAAGTCCCAGATGTCGAGTGTGTGCAGCAGGAAAATTACGCCCAGTCCGATGAGGACCAGCGCTCCCACCGGGACTTTGCTTACGTCCACCCGCTCGCCGGCGCTAAAAGTCGTTGCCAATCCAAACGGGTCGGGGGCCGGTTGTCCCATTTGCAGGGCGCGGGCGGTTCGCACCGCATCAATGATCTGGTAGAAGTAGAAACCCGCGATGGCCAGTCCGAAGACCGTGCCCATGGCTTCGCTTCCGCTGCTTGCCCCCAGGACGAGGAGGGTGAAGATCACCAGGTGGGCGAGGCCCTTGGCGTATTGTCCGGTGTAAACGGCGCCCACGCCAAAGGGAAAGAAGCCGGCCAGAACACCGGCCAAAGCAGGATTCGGTCCCCCGACTGGCACGGGCACGCCCCCTGGGGTTGCCGCCACGAAACCGGTGACCGGCTGTGCGATGTTGGGCTGCACGCCTTCCAGTCGCGCTGCCAGGCAGCTCTCGCAATAAATCACTCCGTGCACCGCACGGGTACAGTTGGCACACAGCGGTTTTCCGCAGGTGCGGCAGAATGCCACCTTCTCAACATCGGGATGGTTGGCACAGTTCATGAAATCCTCCTGTAAGTGGTCACGGTTTCTACAGGCGGATCATTCGGGATGGAGGCCAGCACGGGCTGGTTCTCTCCCTGGCTGTAGTTGCGTTCCTGTCTTGGTTCAGGTTGTCCACTGGTATTGTTGTCCTTCTTTTCCTTTTCCTTTTCCTTCTTGTTGTTCTGCTCCTTGGGGCTCGGTTCCGGCGGGGCAGTGACTCGTTTGAATTCCCGCACCCGCGACTCGATTTCGTATACCAAGCGAATATTTTCGTAATACTTGACTACCCGGCCGGTGGTCTCGTAGTAGGTACGCTTGATCGCACTGGGCCGCATGTCTACTCGGCGCACGTCGCTCACTTTGACGCCCGCCAGGCTGAGCGAAATGGAGAGAGAGAAGAACGCCATCCCGAATGACATGGCGAAACGGGGTTGGCGGCCCATGGACATTACCGGACCGAACACCGGACGCAGCCAGTGGGTGATTGCGTCGGCCCACGGAGCTTTCGCTTTGTCGGGGACGGTTACGTGCTTGCTCTCGTATCCGGTAGTTGCCACCAGGATGTTGTGAACCAGGTTGGCCGGCGGTTCCACCTCAGCCAGCGATTTCAGCCAGCGACGTCCCCCGTCGGCTTCCGCGAACACCGGGCCGCACACGGCACAGACCCGGGCATGGGCCTGAAAGTTTTCCAGCCTCGGCCCCGCCAGTGTCCCGTCGAGGGCGTCAATTAGCAGCGCGTCAAACTCTGCGCACTGCATGCCGTTTTTGGTTTCGCCTGACATCACATCACCTGCCTATATGTACGTTGGAGCAGACGTGCAAGTTCCGCCCGCCCGCGATTTATCCTCGATTTCACCGTGCCCTCCGGAACCTTTAGTACCGTGGCAATGTCTTTGTAATCCATATCCTGCAGGTCGCGCAGGATGACCGCTTCGCGCAATTCGGGCGAAAGTTTCTGCAAGGCGTTGTGGACCAGTTCCCGGGTCTCGCGGCTCTGCACACTCAAGTCCGCCGCCGGCGCCTTGTCCTCGATCTTCTCGCTGAGCGGCATCGCATCTTCTTGCTCCGAAGGCGTCGTGTCCAGCGATTCGGTCACTCTGTCTTGCTTGCTCTTGCGGAAATGGTCCACCAGCAGGTTGCGCGTGATGGTCGTGACCCAGGTCATGAACGCTCCCCGCTCGACATCGTAAGTATTCAGGGTGCGGAACATCTTGATGAAGACCTCTTGGGTGAGGTCCTGGGCATCGTCGCCGGACCCGGCGAAGCGATAGCAGATGTTGTAGATGCGCCGATTGTAGCGTTGCACGATTTCCTCCCAAGCCACTACGTCGCCGGCTACGCAGCGACGGACGAGCATGGCTACGACCTGGGCGTCTTCCAACCCGCACTCCCTGGAACTCCTGGTCTGTTACCCGTCCGGAAAACCCCGGACTTTAACACCACAATAGAGATACGTCTTTGTGGCCCCAAAAGTTCGGCACTTCTATAAGGCAAGGCATTGTAGCAGGGGAAGCAAGCGCAAGGAGAACAAAAGGCGAAAATCAATGAGAGCAGAGAACTACGGGCTAAAAACTGGGCGCCTCAGAACCAGCGGTGGCAAGTACCTTGACGCGCCGCCCCTTCCAGGCCAAGAAACCTCGCACTCCCAGCGAGAGCCCGGTAAATACCAGCAAAGCGGCGCCTGCAGATGCCAGGACAGCGATTGTCTGCCCCAGCACCCCTCCAGCCTCCCCGGTATGAGTGAAGCGGGCCCACGCTCGCAGCTGCCGTCCGCGGTTATAGCCAGAGAAGGCTTCCCACCGGACGATTTCTCCTGTGGCACGATCAAGAGTGAGCTGCGATCGCAAATCCGGCCGCCCGCCGTTTCCGCGATCGATAGAGAAAGTGAGTGTGTTCGCAGGAGGATTCGGCAGGCGCAGGCTGATGGTGGTGAAGTCCGGGACTTGCTGCCCGGCGCGTGCAAACAATTTGTCCACTCCGTCGAAGCGGCGCGCACCATGCTCGGCACCGGTTCGCTGGCCGGAATGGAGGTTGCGTTCAGCAGGACTCTGAGCTGCGGGTTGGCTCGGAGATGGCGACGTATTCCCAGTCATGCGATAGAGCAGATTGTTGGCCCACGCATAAGACATGATCACGCCCGTGATCAC
>Ga0134124_10000505_pt1 | contig 32904 bp, 17 predicted proteins | sample KB304_FD_96880 | JGI IMG/M metagenome (GOLD analysis project Ga0134124, IMG submission 96880) | Terrestrial soil microbial communities without Nitrogen fertilizer from Kellogg Biological Station, Michigan, USA - KB3-0-4 | ecosystem: Environmental > Terrestrial > Soil > Unclassified ... | reverse complement strand
TACACGATAGTGATGAATGACGATGACTTCCTGGATGGCAGCTCGCCCTTCCCGCGTCATTACTACCCGGGCGTTCGAGACTTCTCAAAAGCCGAGCCCATCGTACTCGAACAGGGCGAAGAAAAAACGCAAATTCGATTCAAAGCCCTTCCGATGATTCCACTCCGAGCTGTATCCGGTCAGGTCTTTCGCAAAGACGGCACACCATTTTCGCTACCCGAAGGCCAAAAGCCTTACATCAAGGCATACAGCTATGAAAAAGGAAAGGAGCCGAAGTTCTTCTTCATCAATTCGTATATCCTCGATTGGGGCAATGGGAAGGAAGGACGTAAGGTCGAGATGGTCGACGTCTCACGAGATGGAAAGATCTCACTGAGTCTGTTCGAAGGAAATAGCTACATCGTGGCTGTTGAGACGAATCCGTGGGGGGATAAGGTCGAGTGCGGTATGGCGAAGGTCGATATCAGTTCTCAACCAGCGAATCCGTTGCGAATCGTCATCGACAGGAAAGGACGATGCGATGAAAAGGCGTTCGCTAAAGAGCTTGATGCCGGGATTAGGAAGTAGTAGGTTGAGCAGAACCGCGAATTAGGTATGAGGGGCCTTCGATTTGCTACTCTCATAAGCAGGAGTGCCAAGGTAAAAGTCTTCATTCAGGATCGCAAATCGCAGGGCGGCGTTGTGAGTCGGTACCGGGAGCCGTAGCGACCGGGTATTCCTGATCTCGTTTTGGGAAACGCTTTGGAATCGAGGATCTAGATCGTGGTAATGGCGAAGGATGAGAAACACTTTCGATCGTCTGAAAGTCGGCTCGCGCGTCAGAGTCTTAGCAAACCATTCATGCTGACAGCCGCTCAACATTCCCACTACAACGTGCTTGAAGGCGAGAACGTCGTGGACTCATGGAAGATTCACACTGGCTGGTACGCTCAAACCGACGAGTCTGATATCCGCTGACTCTCAACACCACTTCAGCCGAAACATCGCCGATTGCCTACCTCTCTTCAAGTCCGCTTGAGCTCCTCGCGATGTTCCGAGATCTAAGGCAAGTTGGAATCGACGAATTTACCTTGGATCGTTGTCCGCGGTGCGAAGCGTTTTGCGCGATCTCCGTCGCCTCAATGACCACGACTGATGATGTCATTAATTGTTGGTCGATTACTAAATCGATCGAGCTTGCTCGTCTCGAGCAGTTTCTCAACTATGCGCAGGCAGCCGCACGAGCGGAACAGTTTTACACTGCGCGTGATGTGCTACTCGAGGCCGCTGCATACGTTAGCATTGAAGACCCAAGGTTGCATTTGTCCCTCGGCCACGTCGCTCTGCACTTTATGACTCTGACTTGCGTCATGAAGCAAAAATGTTTCTTCGGTTCATCAAACTCAAAGACTGGGAGCGCAGACTCGACGCTCAATCACGGTGGTCCAATTACGATTTTCTCCCTGAGGACTCAGGATTGTCGGCGCCTCATCAGTGAAGCGAAAAGATGATGCTGTTTTTGAGAAAAAACTACAGCAACTTTACAACAACTCCCGCGAACCCGACTTTCGTGTTTTGTTGTAAGTGCCTGAACTGATTTGAGAATATTAGTAGCGGGGGCGGGATCGAACCGTCGACCTTGGGGTTATGAATCCGCCCTCGAAACAGTGCGCCAAATACGTTTTGGCCACATTTACTAACATTTTTCGCGGATCGCAGCCTGTGAGGAGGGCACCAGGATACGTCTAAAACCACCTATTTCCACTCAAGACCGACACAAAATTCCCCACACCTCTACTATGCTCTCAGACTGCGGTAGATTCCCTACTCAGATTACTGCACGATGCTGAGCGTGGGTGAATTGACGCTCGCAACGCCGCGCAACGTAACGGTGAGAGGCAGGTCACCTGTTGGCAAAGCGTCAGGCAATCTAACGACTATGTAGGAAGCGTTCAAGCCATTAACTCCCATGACGGGACCCACGTTTTCTACTGTGAGTATGACTCCTCCGGCTCGTACGGTCAGTTGTGACGGATCAGGCTGGGCCAATCCGAGATCAGATGTAAATAGAATCACGCGTGTGTGATGGTCTGAACTGAAGTTGTTATTACTGAGTATTCGAAAAGGCCCACGCAGCCAAGTGACAGAATCAAGCGCTGCCGCCCGGTTTGTAGTGTCCTGTTCAGTGAAGATCGTTGCTGCCGCTTGCGGAATGTTAGTAATACTCAACGTGATCGTGACGGACATAATTGTATTTGGAGAATCAGATGACGTGATGTTTACGTGTCCCACATATTGGCCCGCTGCTAGACCGGCAGGATTCGTCGACACAAGCAAATTAGCCGGGGCACTCCCTGACGTAGCGCCCAGATGAATCCACGTTTGATCAGCCGTCGCAGTCCAACTCAGCGATCCGTCTCCGTCATTACGAATCGCGATAATATCAGCGGGCGTTTCGGTGTTCCCGGTTCCGGTCAAGAAGTTCAGACTGGCAGGCACCACGGCCATGCTTGCCAGCCGAGATGGCCTGCTGCGTGCAACTTGAATCGTTGTGCTGGTGGCAGCCGTCTGATTATTACTGTCACGCGCAGTCAAAGTTATAGTGTGTTGGCCTTCGGATAAAGTTAAGGCGTTCACTGCAATAGATCGTCCACCGCCTAGAAGGCCATCAACGTTGGAACTCCAAGTCAGAGCCGAGTCGTTTAAAATTCCATCCTCCGCGTCAACAGCATCACCATTGAAGATAATAGTCTGATCGGTCACGAAAACTGCTCCGTTCTCAGGACTGATCAGGCTTACTCGAGGGGCGTGAGGTTCGACCTTAAACGTGCGGTCGGATTCGTCATGTGCTGTAAAAAAACCGTCAGTAGCAAGTACTTTAACAGATGCTGACGACGAGGCAGCGATTGCCGTTAAATCAATGTTGATTGAATTCGCAGTAAGGTGAGAAGCTATGGTTTCCCAAGTTTGACCACCATCTAAACTAAGCTGCACGATATACCTGAGAGAGTCACCATCAGGATCGAAACCCGTCCAGGCTACAGTAGCGATTTTCCCACTCAGCACCTCTCCTCCATTCGGCGAGGTTACTGTTACGGAGGGCGCGTGCGCTGAAGCTGTCCTGGAATGCAACTCCTTTCCGTTATGAAGTAAAACCAAACGTGTCGCATTTGCACTTGCCGGTATTGGAAAATTGAAGATCCTCGTTGATTCATCTGACAGCACATCGGGCTCAAATCCGTAGGTAGCCAATACCTCTCCAGCGCGTTCGAGCCGAATGGCATACGTTCCTAAGTCAGGTAGACCCGTAGTTTGCAAGACTCTATCGGTAAACACTTGCTGGATTTCGCCCGCGTCGTCATTAGGTGTTATGAAACCACTAACATACATGACGTCTGTTCCCGCTTCGATTGTCTGGAGTGACTGCGCCGTGTCCACTTTTACCTCAGACTGTGAACTCGCTGCAGCCGTCCCGAACGGACAGGGTGGAGGTGTCTCCGGAAAAGCTGCCCCAGTTGATATGAGTCTGTCCACTATGCCTCGGCTTGTGTAATCGGATATCCAAACGGGCTCGTTCGAGTCATAGGTGAATCGGCCAGTATAAGCCATTACTTCAGTCGAATTAGGCGTGTAAATTCTTTTTGAGAAGATATTGAAGCCAAAGAATCCTCCATCAGATTGATCCTCGCTAATTAAGCCTCGACGTGCGGAAGGATAGTTCGGATCAGGGCACTTCTCATCGCCGCGTTTCTTAACATGGTTTTGGCCCAACTGATGGCCAAATTCATGCGATGCATTCAGTTGCTGGACGTTCCCTATATAGCTTAACCCTACGTAACCAGGCGTATAACTAATGCCGGTAGGACTCTGTAAGAGCGCAGGATTAGGAACAATTGCCATATAATGTTTATCGCATCTTGCGCGAAAACCAGCAGAACGCACACAGCCAGATCGCAAATCCAAGAGACGATTAAGAATTGTCGGGATGCTCGGTCGTCCAGATTCCGAAAATGAAATCTCGCTTCTTGTGATCACGAAATCGGACAGCGGCAGCGTGGATCGCAACTCAGCTTCTACCGCATTCATTTCCTCATCTGAAGGGAGATACGCTCCGAATAGGTCGTACCAACCTATCCTAACTAATACCAGTTCGACGCGCGGCACGGCGACAAATGATATCTGGCCCTTGTTGCAGCTTTGATCGGTGCTACTCAAGCACGCAAATTGGTAATTAATGCCTCTAAACTCTATATCGATAGTCCCACTGAGCCATGCAGTGGGTAATTCGAACAAGAAACTGTCATTGAGAATGGCCCGCGAAGGGAAGGCCGTGACCCAAATTGCACCTTGCGAATTTATCGGGGATATTTTCCCTAAAAGCACTCCGTTGCGAGATGCAACGAGTTCGGATGTGGCGTAATAGAAGTTAGTGGGGATGCTGCTTTTTACGTGAACCCGAACAAACGTTTTCTTGCCTGCTACAAATTTCTGATATGAGTTTTTCAAGTCTTGAATGCCCTGGGTTATTTCTATCGAGATCGTTTTTAAGGGTGAATCGGCGGTTGGTGTTGCTCCGACCGTCAATGGCCATTTGGTCGAGGGTATCCCGCCGGGACCATTGCGCACCTGCACGGTAAACGATCCGCCGGCCAAATTCGCTGGACCGGTCAGCTTGTTTGTGTCGCGGGTCAACGCCGTCACCACACAAGATGTGCTCGTAGAGCAGCCCGGTCCGATGAAAAACACTTCTGCGTTCGAGGTGTTGTAGTTGAGTCCTGTGATCGTAAAGTTGAATTGCCCCGCGACTGGCGGGTTCGGTGAAGTCGTCATATTACTGATCGTAGGCGTGATTGCCGGTGCATTTACCACGAGTGGCCATGTGCCTGACGGTGTGCCGGACGAACCATTGCGCACCTGCACAGTGAACTGACCCGACGTCAAAGTGGCAGGCCCCGACAGTGTGTTGGGATTACGCGTTAGGGCGGTAACAACACAAGACGTACTGGTCGAGCAACCCGGTCCGATGAAAAATACTTCAGCGTTCGAGGTGTTGTAGTTGAGTCCTGTGATCGTAAAGTTAAATTGCCCGGCTATTGGTGGGTTCGGTGAAGTCGTCATATTGCTGATTGTTGGAACGCTTGTAGGCTGATTCACCGTCAGACTCACAGGCGGCACGCTTCGCGAAAAAGCTCCATTCTTCCCGTCGAGAATGATGTTGCCGTAAGTCCCTGCCGTCGTGCTCGTCGCGGTCTGAATCGTGAAGGTCGCCTGAGCTGAGCTGTTCGATGGCACGGTCACTTGCGTCGGTGACCACGACGCTGTTGCTGCCGGTATGTTAGACCAATTCAATGCCGCCGGCGTCACAACGCCAGTGAAGCCACCGATGCTGCTGAACGTTACCGTGTAACTAGTCGATTGGCCGGCTGTGATCGGACGGCTGGTGGTGTTCACCGAGGCGCTGAAGTCGCCAGTGCCGCCGTAAGTGATCGTCTTCGTTTGGCCGCTGATTGAGTCTCGGAGTGTTCCCGTGTAGGTCCCCAACTGCGTAAGCAGAAACGGGCCCATGTTGTAGACGCCTGATGAGTTCGCCACCGTGGTGAAGGGGCCGTTAGTTTTACCATCCGGTCCAACATCTGTTTCACTTACCGTCGCTCCCGGGGTGGCATTACCCACCAAACTTACCTGCGTCACGCCCACAATCGCGCTGCTCGGACTCATTGCTCCTGTCAAAGTCAGCGTCGCTGGATTAACGGTCAGACTTACTGCTGGCGCTGCACGAGTGAAAGCTCCATTCTTGCCGTTGAGGATGATGTTGCCGTAAGTCCCTGCGGTCGTGCTCGTCGCCGTCTGAATCGTGAAGGTCGCCTGCACGGAGCTGTTCGATGGCACGGTTACTTGCGTCGGTGACCACGACGCTGTTGCTCCCGGTACGTTAGACCAGTTCAATGCCGCCGGCGTTACCACACCACTGAAGCCGCCGATGCTGCTGAACGTTACCGTGTAACTAGTCGATTGGCCCGCTGTGACCGTACGGCTGGTGGTATTCACCGAAGCGCTGAAGTCGCCAGTGCCCCCGTAGGTGATCGTCTTTGTCTGCCCGCTGATGGAATCGCGCAATGTCCCGGTGTAGGTCCCCAATTGTGTTAGCAGGAAAGGACCCATGTTGTACGTGCCTGACGAGTTTGCCACCGTCGTGAACGGTCCATTCGTTCCACCATCTGGTCCAATATCTGTTTCACTTACCGTCGCTCCCGGTGTGGCATTACCCACCAGACTTACCTGCGTCACGCCCACGATCGCACTGCTCGGACTCATCGCTCCTGTCAAAGTCACGGTCGTAGGATTGACCGTCAGACTCACAGCCGGCACACTGCGATTGAAAGCTCCATTCTTCCCGCTCAGGATAATGTTGCCGTATGTTCCTGCCGTTGTGCTCGCTGCCGTCTGAATCGTGAACGTTGCCTGCACCGATCCGTTCGATGGCACGGTCACCTGGGTCGGCGACCAGGAGCCGGTCGCCCCGGGGATATTCGACCAATTCAACGCTGCGGGCGTCACCACGCCACTGAAGCCACCGATGCTGCTGAACGTTACTGTGTAACTAGCTGATTGCCCCGCTGTGATCGTTCGGCTGGTGGTGTTTACCGAGGCGCTGAAGTCGCCAGTACCGCCGTAAGTGATCGTCTTTGTCTGGCCACTGATGGAATCGCGCAGCGTCCCGGTGTAGGTGCCCAACTGCGTCAGCAGAAACGGCCCCATGTTGTACGTGCCTGAGGAGTTCGCCACCGTCGTGAACGGACCATTGGTTTTACCGTCTGGTCCAACATCTGTTTCGCTGACCGTCGCTCCGGGGGTGGCATTACCCACCAAACTTACCTGCGTCACTCCGACGATCGCGCTGCTCGGACTCATCGCCCCCGTCAGAGTTACAGTTGTGGGATTAACCGTCAGACTCACCGCTGGCGCCGCCCGAGTAAAAGCTCCATTCTTGCCATTGAGAATAATGTTGCCATAAGTGCCCGCCGTCGTGCTCACTGCCGTCTGAATCGTGAACGTCGCCTGCGCCGATCCGTTCGATGGCACCGTCACCTGGGTAGAGGACCAAGATGCTGTCGCTCCGGGGACATTCGACCAATTCAACGCGGCCGGCGTGACCACGCCGCTGAAGCCGCCGATGCTGCTGAACGTTACCGTGTAACTAGCTGATTGCCCCGCTGTGATCGTTCGGCTGGTGGTGTTTACCGAGGCGCTGAAGTCGCCGGTGCCGCCGTAAGTGATGGTTTTTGTCTGGCCACTGATGGAATCGCGCAGCGTCCCAGTGTAGGCCCCCAACTGCGTCAGCAGAAACGGGCCCATGTTGTACGTGCCTGCGGAGTTCGCCACCGTCGTGAACGGACCATTGGTTTTACCGTCTGGTCCAACATCTGTTTCGCTTACCGTCGCTCCCGGCGTGGCATTACCCACCAAACTTACCTGCGTCACTCCCACGATCGCACTGCTCGGACTCATCGCCGCAGTCAGAGTTACTATCGCTGGATTCATCGTCAGACTCACCGGCGACGCCGCACGAGCGTGGTTACCTGCCGTCATTGCCTCCGTCAACGTGGCTACGCCCGCAACAAAATTATTTGCCGTGCGAACTGGGTGCTTTGACGACAGTGATGAGGTTACGGGCGTATGGACGATCGCTATCTGTATAGTGCTGGTTCTTACATCGCCGGCCGTTAGTTGACCCCGTGATTCAGGCAAGAGTAGTGCAATAACTACAACCAAAAAAACGAGCATGAGGAAAGGCTTTGAAGGGTGAAGAGGCGACTTCTTTGTAGTCAATCGTTTAGGCATTTGTATTCTTGAGGCAAATGATGATCAGGAATAAGTGCGATTACCGCGGCCGGCGAATGCCGAAATCGAAAATCTTTGGACTAATGCCTGCGCCGAAGTACCCGTAAGCTGCAATCGGCGTTGAGCCGCCGTAGAAGAATCCGTACTCTCCGTCGTCGAGATCGGCCCGCGGAGTCACCTTGTAAACTCCTGGGGCAATCTTTTCGTAGTCGAATGCTCTGGAATACTTATCGAGGGTTCCGCTCTCGGCGCCAAATAGATTTGCTTGTCCCACAACCAGCTCACGAGCGTCCTTCTTCTGGTCCATTTTCACGAGGACGAATTCATTAGGGCTGGTCGATGAACCCGAGTAAGCATTTCCAGAGTTGCTCAGTCCCGCATTCTTTACTTCAAAGTAGAAATAGAAAACGGGTCGCGTCTGGTTGAGCTGCAATCTCGCACTGTTGTTGGCGATCACTGCTTTGGACTTGATCTTTGCAATTCCATAGGTCACTGCATACTTTAAGAATCCGCCTGACTTCGACTGCGTGGAGATTGACGGTTCAAGCTGCGTCATCAGCCGCTGCCCATCCTTCGCCTCGAAAAAATAGATCCCCGCATCATGTGCTGAGGTGGGATCGTTGGGATCAACTTTCGAAACGTCACCGGCTCCCGTGTGCGATGCCGTTGTTGACGCTACCGTTGACGCCTCCACCATCGCGTTCAGAATTTCTGCCGGTAGATGAAGTTGCTGTAAGCGAATCAGTTCCCCGGTGGACGTATTGAAATTGTTTTTGGATGTGCGAATTTTGTTCACAATGATGCTTGACGGCAGCGCCGCTTTGACCATCGTTATTACGCTCTCGTTGGTCAAAACCTCATCGGAACCCGTGCCGTTTTGAGCAGTAACGGCGTGGACGATTGTTAGAGCTGCAATCGTAGTAAGAATGCTGATCTTGACCAACGCTCTCATTCGCAAATTGCTCCTTTAGAATTAACGTACATGCAGGCACAGAAAGACGGCGCGAGCGGCGGTGATGCGCGTCGTTTGTTTAGGAGACCCTCCAGGTAGACGGAGACTACTCAAAAACTTGTTGCCTCTAGCTGTAAGAGGGAACGAGAAGGTTAAATCGCACCTGAGGGAAGAATATTTTTGATTGGACTTTCGTGGATGACTTTAGTGGAAGGGAATTATCGCGTCAACCATTCGCCTTGCAACACAAAACCGCTCCAGAAGTACGGAGATTCCCAACGCTTATCTTTCAACATCGAAAGCTGGGCCGATCGCAGCGCCGCCGCCGGGGACATGTTGTTTTTGAGCATTTCGCGGTAGAACTGCGCCATCAATTGCGCCGTTGGATTGTCACTGACAGTCCAAAGGCTGGCCACGACTCGAGGCACTCCTGCATACATAAAAGCTTGGGTTAATCCCACCAGACCTTCACCTTTCACCTCTATTCCCAACGCGCTCTGGCACGAGCTCAAGACTACCATGCTTGCCAGTAACCGCAGACGATAGATCTCTTGTATGCGCACGAATCCGTCCTCTTTGCGACCTTCAGAATCGAAATTGGAAAGCGCGATTCCGGATAGTTCTGAGTGTTCGTCGTTGATTACCGTATGAGTCGCGAAGTGCAAAAATCGGGATTCACTGAATTTGGATGATGTAATGAAATTCCGGTTAGCAGCGAAGTCGAGCGCCACGATGCTTTCGTTTTTTCGAACAAACGAAGCGATTCTGCCTGCTTCCCAACGAGTCGTGAATAAGCGCGGTAACGCTTGCTCGCTATCTTCTTTGAAAGTTGGTTTCCCATTTGTCGAGGTATGGGCGCTTACAGGGCTCAACTGATTCGAAGACGGTAATCGCTCATCGTTTGGCGCAAAGACCGGGTCAGCAATAATAGCGATCGTATGACGAGGTTGGGCATGGGCAACGCGTTGTCGCAGCACGGCGAGCACAGATATGGACGGAAGGTTGATTATCTCGTGCGTTGCGAGAAGAGGCTCCCAGGTCGATTGCCTTTCAGCAGATCCGGGCGCCGGCAGGGCGGCAAAAGAGATAATTTGAAGTAGACCATGAGCCACGACTACGAGTCTTTTTTTATCAAGCTTGTGAGCAACGGGACCGAGCAGCATCTCGCTGAAACTAGCGGCGGCATGGTGATATTCAGCATCAGCGCGATTGATCCGCTCCCGTTTTTGCGCGCTTGTTTCAGCTTTTCGATTCGAGTTCCTTGCAGTGACTAGGTCGTAAAGCTTCCTTGAACGTGCTTCTATTTCCGCCCTCGGTGGCAGTTGATAACTTAGCAACTCATCCTTTGTTAATGCCCAGAGATAACTATGCTCACTTCCGAGCGCGTACTCGACCAGCATTGTGTCATCGTCGAGTAACGACTGCTGAACGTCGCGGGCGCTGACCGGACCCGCCTGAGTCAGCAGCGCATAATGCGGACTGGCTTTTCGGATCTGAGACTGAACCTCTTCAAGTTTGGCTGCAAGGTTACTAACTTCCTGAGCAATCAACGCTCTCTGCTCCGCCGGCACTCTAGATCCTAACGAAGCGCGTTTCCTTTCTGCTGCCTCGTCAAACTGCCGGCGCAGCGATCGCTCGGTTTGTAAAAGCGCTGGATCCACACCTTGTCTAATATCTACTTTGGCTTCGTTCAGAAGATCGAGCAGGTTGCGATTACGCGAGCGCTCGCTGACACTAAAAGCTTCATAGGCGTACCCCTTACCAGGATCTTGAGCGTGCAAGCGCATCAGCAACTCGATCGCGAATTCGTAATAATCCTGGACCATGCTGAAGTACGAGGTGCGAAGTCTCTGATTCTCTCCTCGAGCGCGCATGGCTTCCACATATCCCAACGCCACTTGCATATCCTGCTGCGCCTCAGAGAGCTTTCCGAGCTGCGTTTTAGCACGGGCCATACCGTAGCGCGTGGTCGCTTCCCCGGTGCGATCCTCGAGTCGCTGCCAGAGCTGTAGCGCCTCCTGAAAATGGTTGAGAGCAGGTTCGTTTTGTTTTATCGCATACTCAACCCAACCAAGACTGGACAGCGCTTCGGCCAGGCCGCTCTTAGAATTGCTGTCGCGCAAGACCTCGACAGCTTCCTTGAGTTGGCTGATCGATTCATCGTTTTTTCCAAGTCGATGCAAAATCTTCGCGATGCCCACACGAGTCAACGCCTCGCGTGTGCGAGCTTTCAAATCGTGCTGTTGCGATAGAGTTTGGTCAAAAACTTCAAGCGCTTTTTCGTTCTGATCGGTAAGCGCGTAAAACCAACCAATACCGTAGAGCGTCAGCGCCTCACCCTGTTTATCCCCAGTCACATGCCGCAGAGTCAGCGCGCGTGAGAAGCTGTCAAACGCTTGCTCGGTATCGCCAAGATATACACAGGCCCAGCCGAGACAAGTAAGTAATGCCGCTTCAAGGTGTGGATCTTTCAAGTCTCTGACGAGCGAAAGACCTTCAAGTGATGTGGATACTGATTTTTGATATTCATTCGAGGAGCGATACGTCAAGGCGAGGCCATATAACGCAACACCTTCCTCGTACCGATCTTTTAGTTCGCGCCAAAGTTCCAGGGCGTGTTGAAATTCATCAATGGCTCGATGCAGGTCTCTCGGAGTCCCTTTCGCTCGAGACTCTTCGGCTCTGGTGATCTCCAGTTCCGCCGCCATCATTAATCGATCTTGCGGGATCGAAAGTCGTCGCACGTCGACCGTGATCGAATAGCTACCCTGATTTGCTTGCGACTCAAGCGAGGTGATCTCGAGGGTGATGTTCTGGTCGTTGTCGGCGATAAGCGATAAACCCTCACGACCATAATCTTTGTTTGGTCTATCAACACGAATTGGTTTATTCAGATCTTCGCTATTGGCAATCAATACTATATCGATACCTTGTTGTTGTGCGCTGACGTGAAGATACTCGCCGCTAACCATTTTTACTTTGAAATGGTGAATCTCACCCCCTTTCAGTTTTCTAAAAACTGGTTGGTTGAGCTTAAGCTCGGGAATGACTCTTTCTTTTGATTTCTCGGCGGCGAATTGCGCCATACAGGTAACTGATGAAAGAAGAACCACCAGCATGCAGACGAGTCGACAAAGGCAAGCATGTTGTAAGGTGAGGCTCTGAATCACGGCGTTTAATTACCTCGACTTGTAATCACGATTGGATAGCAATTCGGGGGCTCGTCAGATCTCGAAACGCAGAGTCGATACTTCTGCATTCTGAGATTATCGAGATTCAAGGTGGCCGTTAGGCGTTTGCCATCGGCGCTGTAGGAAGTTCGAGACTTAATTGACTTTCCAAACGCGTCCAGAAGGGAAACGGAATAAGTTCCTGGAGGGCTACCTTCAGGTAATGTGATCGTGAAAGCGGTTGGTTTCTGTTCGATTTGCAGTGTCGTTGGTTCGTCGTCGGTCTTATTACCGCGCTGAGGCGAATAGCTCCTTAGATCTACTCGGGCGACGTGCGTAGCTCTTTCAATGTCCTTCGAAGAATCAATCCGTACAGGTGGAGAGGGAACAGTTGTTATGACGTTTGCGTTCGCATTCACAACTTCCACGGGTTGGTTCACCAAAGTCGTTTTCTCTTGAACGTTCTTGGGCCTGAAATAGATTACAGCTATCACGGCCAGCAACAGGACGGCGAGGCTCGGACCTAAAATCCGAAGCCATGGATAGTGTGTGAATTCGGAAATACGGCGCCGCGAGGGGACAACGACGGGTTGCACGTCGCAAGATCTTTGCAAATGCTCCCCGTATTTCACGAAGCAGCTTGAACATGCGAGCAGGTGTTGCCGCAAAGCATCATCGGGCAACCTTCCCGACTCTATTTGTTTTATTAAATCGATTGGAGAAGGACAATCACGGTCCGAATCGGGAAACTCGTTCGAGAAATACTCCTTCGCAAGAGAGACCATCTCCTCGGGTGTTTCGGGTACTGCTTCTTCGTGCTGTCGACCGTTGTCACTCATTGGCTGTAAAGCTCGCTCTATTACTTTGAGGGTCTTACGCTCCCAAAACGCACCCAAACGGAATAATTCTATCCAGCCTTTAATTCTCTTTTTATTCTCTTCAACAGTTTCGAATGCCGGCTTCTGATGACGTTACTGCGTGTTCCGTCTTTCTTTGCAATCTCTTCAAAGGAATACCCGAGTATCAGGAGTTCGGTAATTCTGCGATCTTCGGAGTTCATTCGCGTAAGGATTTGTTCCACCAAAATCTTTTGGTCTATATCCAGATCATAGTCAGTTATCGGTTCAGTCGATGCATCGATGTTGACTGACCGATTGCGTTTAAGTTGGGCCAGCACCTCGTGTTTGAATGCCGTTTGTAAATATGCATTGAGATTTACAATTTGAATGGCCCCGGCCGCTCGTTTTTCAGTAATTTTGGCGCAAACTTTTTTCAGGGCCAGATGACCGGAGGCTTCGTCGCCAAGAGTGGCGATAGCATACGCAGCGGCCCATCTCCAGATCTGTCTGGCGGCTTCATGTATATCGGTGTCGATACACCCGAATTCATCGATGTAGGGAGCATCGAGCGAGGGCCAGAAAATCTGTAGTGAATCGGCCATGAATCGCCAGAGGCGTCACGCAGCCGATCCTCGGACTCGAAAATTCGCGAGGATCAGACTCTAAAGAGGAACATGAGATTCAACCCGCAAGGAGTTGAGGTAACTTTCGGCTTCCCCTCAGTATTCTCATAGATATGAGGTGATGTCGGGACCACGCTGAGGAGGGGCAATTATAGCTGGACTATGTTGGAAGTCAACGCAGCGTTCTTGGGATTAGTCACTCAGCGCCGCTGCATCTTTCCGAACAAATCCGCTTTGATACCTATCGACGTCAGGTTCCAATCTAAACTTATCTTCAATTCCAAATTGCATTCCGGATGACGAGAAGTGACAGCACGCGAGACCCGACAAACGTAGATTTTCGAGGTCTGCTCTCTCACAAAATCACTCCCCGTTTACACCTAAAAATAGCGTCGACTACTTAATCTCAAATTGCTAGGAAACCCAATCTAGGAACGACGACGCTTGCCGACTATCGATAACTAAGAATTTATTAGGCCCGGCGTCAAATCTTTTGTTTTGTCTGGCGCGTCACACGTTTCAACTCGAGTTACGAGGCTTAAGTTGATTTGTCGCTTATGAAAATGACTCTTATTTCAAGTCACATCACTAGATGGTGCGTCTTGTCTGAAAGAGGCCACAGCTCCTTCGATGGCAGAGATCTCCTCATCCTTAAGTTCGGAAAACATTGCGCGTTTTGCCTGCGATAGGCAGCCATCATTTTGCAGGATTAGCCGCACCAGCAATGAGGCGCGACGATCAGGCATATCTACGATGTCCATAGTAGCCCGAATGGCCGCGTCAAAAACTTTCAGGAATCCAATCTCCTCGCGGAGATCGGTGCGAATTGTCTCAGCCACGCAGTCATATAAGTACTCCGTGAATTTCGTTGCGTCCCAAAATCGGTATAGGTGCGCAGTCTGATTGTTGACGACCAGCGATCCGTCCTGGTGCATCTCGTAATCGATATATGGCGAAATCGATTGAGAGAAGCCTTCCAAAACCTGGTCATAGCCCTTTCGATCCCGCATCATAACTGCGGAGACGGGAAACAGAATTTGGTGAGGTGTGAATTCAGAGCTCGCTAGCTCTTGATGTATAAGGAAGCGGTGGATTCGCCCATTGCCGTCCTCGAACGGATGTATGAACACAAACCCGAACGACGCTGCTGCCGCCGCGCAAACTGGATCAATTTTCGAGTCGCGTAAGTTTGCCATCATTCGCATCCATCCGTTCATTAAGTCAGCAAGATCGTCGGGCTTGGGACAAACAAAATGGACATGTTCTCGGAAGTCACTCATCGTCTCGCCGATGAAGCTCTGCGCTGTCCGCCATCCGGTAGCCGCGTAGCGTGGATCAACTATGTCGTTTTGAAGTCTGATAAATGCTTGCGGATCAGAAGTGTCAAAATTCGCGGCTTTTGTTAGGGCCGCAACAAAGCGCTCAGTACGTTTCACGCTTGGTACTTCGCCCTCAATCGCAAAAGAGGACTTCGTCTCTTTTGTATATAGGTAATGTACGGCCCGAGCCAGGATCGTTGGCTCGCAAGTCTCCACCAGCGACTTGGCCTCGAGGTCCAGGCCTGAAGCCATCGCTTGATTGATGGCATCAGTTCTGCGGATCAGCGGGCAGTAGGTACTGTCTCCGAGCAGGTTGTTGTTAACTCGTTGTCGCCGTACCCTTCTGATAGGACCGGTGACATGCAGTTTGGGATCTAATATGTTGATGTAACCAGTGCGGGATATATCATCAGCGTCGAGAAGCTTACCGATGAGGGCTTCGTATAGAAACCATGCTCGGCGAACGTAGGTGCCTGTGGGTTCCTTCCGTATCCACTCCTCTAACAGCTTGGCATCAAGAAGCTTGAAAAGGGTGTCGTAGACACTGAGATCAATAGGTTCATAGCGTAGGGCAAATTTGAGATTTCCGATTATTCCAGACGGCGCGTAGATTGGTGGGTAATATTCCTTGATGGCGTCGCTCGTAACAATAGTCTTTCTGGCTCCCGACCTAGTCCAGGATTGAATAGTTGGTTTGCGTACGGGTAGGTCAAGCTTCTCAATCAAAGCCATCAGACCTATGGGTTCGTCGGTCTGTTTGGATGTAAAACTCTGATCGGGCATGGAAATCTCTGATCTGGAAGCGCAGTTTGTAAAAAACTACGAACGCATCTTAGCAGAAACCAGCGGGAAAGGGCGATCAGACGTTGAAATATGCATTATTTTCGATGAAAGCTGTGAAATCCTTGATCAGTATTAGGCAATGAGGAACGGTACACGTTTGCTGAAACCCACGACAAGCAAACCGTCAAAAAAATCCGCACAATAAGGCAACAACGACAGCTGGCTGCCGCCGTAATCTATTTGACGCCATTGGGATACAATTGCGATCTAAGCCCCGACGTTGGGGGTTATGAATCCGGCCTTGAAACAGTGCGCCAAATACGTTTTGGCCACATTTACTAACATTTTTCGCGGATCGCAGCTTGTTAGGAGTGCGCTAGTTTACGTCTGAACCGCCTATTTACATTCAAGACCGACACAATTTTCCCCACATACCTAATCGGCCAGGTGGCTTCAAAATTCGTGTTTAAAAAGGAGCAGAATCTTACCTGTCCTCTTCAAGCAAGAACTGGAGGCTGCATTGGTACGAATGCCAACCAATCGTACAGCAGCGATTCGTTGGTACCCACAGCACTCAAGGTCCATGCTCGACCGTCCATACTGAGATCACGTTTCTGACTAATATCGTCAACGACAGTTCCGCGCAGCGCGGTATCCAGCTTGCTCCGCCTCTGCAGTACTGCTGAACAGAACGCGATTATGCACAGCTATGTCATCGTAATTAGGACAGCCCGGCCAGTGATAAATCATGGAGCGTCTATTTCCTCGAATAAGTTTATTCTGCGAGTCTGGTGCGGTAATTATTTTTGAGGACTGAACTTCCCATGTTTCAACTGACGTCTTACGTTGACGTTCGCGAATTACCCACGGTTCAATTGGTGTAGGATCGGTCCATAGGCCTTTTCGTTCTGACCGGGCTTCGGACTCAGAATGATCATAAATCTCCCTCTCCTGATCGCTTTGTTCATTTTGATATCGCTTAAAATGCCATGCCATTCCGACACGAACCTGTTCCAGGCAAATGTCCCGCTCATTTACCAAGACTTTGCCAATAATGCGATCGTGTTCGTCAACTTTGTGCCACTCGACAACGACGTCCTTGCCGTTGACCATGCTGGACAATGAACGGGTAGCTTCAATACCAAATACTTGACTTTTCTCGGGAGCATCGATGGCTTTCAGGCGAATGCGGTGTACGCTCATCGCCCTGTCAATAACGTCGATAGTATCGCCATCGACAATCTTGACGACTCTTCCAGTAAGAATTGATACATAAGGTTGAGGTTTTTGACCTTGCGACGATGCAGGAAGGGCGGTACTTGGGTCATGAGTTGTGGACGCAGATTTGCAAACACACAGCAATAACGCAGCCGCTATGACTACAACAAACCTATCACGCGTTTTGCCCATCCTGGCACCTTCTTTCGGCCGGTATAAAGCGTCGGCAAGCAATCCGGAAAGCTATCGTTAAGTTGTTCAGTGTAGCCTGGTGACCTTAACCGTTGTGCTGGCGTTAGCGCCTAAGCCGAAGACACTCGGATTAGTAATAATGAGCTGTCCGTTGCGGGATAAGTTACAAGTCACAGTTAATTCCTTCATCGGTTGAGTTTTAGGGCAACCTCCACCCAGCCACTCCGCAGCTACTCCGTCACCGCTTGCGGTGAAATCCAGTTTGTAGGTACCTGGCTCGAGCTTCCATCACATTGAACCGCCGTCTTTGAATCAATCGGACCAGTCGATTACAACTGTTTCACGTTGAAATATGCTCGGTCCACGACTAGTGCAGCCAGCCGTGAAATGAATTAGTAAAACGATGAAAGCTCCGACTAGAGCTAGGTGGTATCGAAAATGCATGAATTGTAGCCATTGAGGACGACCTCCAAGGAGGGTGTGGGAGAAAGCGCAGTAAGTTTATTTACTTTAATCTTGGGAAACAAGCCCTAACTTGGAAGGTAAACTGCTACCCCGCGTCACTCTAATTCCGTGCAGCGGAAACTAACCCTGTGAGGTTACCAAACAGCGCCAAACAGTTGCAGGATCGGTTGTGATGCCGAAGCGCATCAGATGCTCCGATCAGGATGGTCCACCTTTCACTTCCACTTGTGCTTCGATGATCTCTTTAACCCGCTTCCCAGTATGGCAGACTGGGAATACCTAAGATGATCCAGGAATGTAGAAAGTTACTGAAACCCTTTGACTACAATCCATTGCAGTAGACCACAAAGTTTGTCAAGACTCAGCATCTGCAGTATCGGCTTTACAGCTTGCGATAGCGTCCACAAATCTGATCGTCCGCGCCAGGACGAACAAATGGGCTAAGAACCTCACTTGACGATTTCCGCTTGACTGCATCCTTACAGTGGATTAGAGTTCGGCCCTCGCAGTTTCTCAAGGGATTCGCGCTGACTACTACTCGAGTACCTACGAACTTCCTAAACGAGTCCTGACCAACTGTGAGTTCAACTACAGGCAAGTATTATTAGGATTGGCAAGTTGATCCCAAGCTCAAGATCAGGGGGTGAAGTTTATTCTCCCATGGCTTCGCTCTTACAGCAGCCTAACCTTCGCTGACCTTGAGATATGGGGCTCTGAGGCGAACTGCACTATCTAAGTGCCCAATCGAGGCTACAAGCTAATTGTCGTGGCGCCACTCGCATACTAGCACTCATTACGATTAAGTCTCGTAAGTGCTCAAGCGGCCGAGATTCGGCTTGTAAGTCAATTTCTGCATCGGGAATTCCTCTTATCGGAGGTAAGTTATGAATTGCAATCGCTTAGCATTGCTTTTCTTGATGGTTCTTGCAGTAACAATCGCTTTTTCCTTTTCACAAGCAGTATCTGTGGATGCGGCTCAGAACGCCACCTCGGCCCAGGCGCTTCTGATGTGGCAATCAACCACCTTTCAACGGGTAGCACCGACACCGACTCCGGATGCGAGACAAAAACAATGCGACCGTCGCACTGCGGACTGGGAGCGCAATCGTGTCCCACTGGGACTTTTTCTCGGTTTCATAATCTTTCTTGCGAGCCTGTACCTGCTGACCTTGTGGCGTTTGATGAACACAGTTGCGCGCGTAATTATCGCCGTCGTCGCCGCAATGACGATTGGGCCCGCAATAATGGCTGCCATAGTCCAGGACATGCTTAAGGTCTGCATCAACCCGCCTGGCTTTCTCGGCTCACTTGCAGCGCCACTGTTCGGTTGGACTTTGGGTGGAAGCGTGTTCACGCTGCTAATTATTTGCGGGCTGCGCTACTTGTTTATGCGAAATAAATTCAGGCAAGAACTCCCATCATCGTGAGTTGCGAGGCTCACATAGGAGGCCCTCTATGTCTAAGTTAATCATTGCAGTCGGTGGTACCGGCAAAAGCGTCGCCGCCGTATACCTTCGACTGGCGAAGTTCTTTAACGATCCGGCTGATGTGCTTATTGTCGACATGCTTTATGGGAACGAAGAACTGGACAAACAGCTCGACAAAGAAGGCATAAAGCAGGGTTCTTTCATGACTCCTTGGCCAGGTGGCAGTCGCGCGCTCGCTGGCGAGAAGTTCTCGAAGATAGTTGGGCTGGATGATGGGACTGTGGAACGCCCGGTAGCGCAGGCTCTGTTTGCTGCCAGCGAGTTAAACGTTCTCGTCGAAAAGGGTATGAATGCACGCCCCATTGTGGGCGCCACTGTGGCCACGCGTAAATTCTGGGGAAGCTCATCCGACCCGCAGTTGGAGAACTTTGCGCAGCGAATCGCCGGCTATACAGATGTGTTTGTGGTTGGCAGCATAACCGGGGGCACCGGCTCAGGCGTCATGCCGATGTTAGGCAAATGGCTAAGGGAGAACTGTAGGAAGCCTGTACATGGCCTGCTCTTTCTACCTTGGATCACAATAGGTACCGGGACCGGTGATGGCCCGAGCGACGCCGTCATGCAAGCAAACGCTCATGCGGTATTGAGTTATTTAAAAGAGATTGATCCGAAACTGAACCCGCGGGCTCGTGGGTCGGTACCTTTCAACGACTACGTATTAGTAGGACTGCCGCACGGCCTTGCTCCGGGGCAAAGTGCAACAGCGGCAGAGCATCCTCTGCACCTTCTCTCTGCCACTTATCTGCTCTACTACGACGAGATAATAACGCGAAATCCGGCCCTTCAGGCAGGTCCGTTTTATCTGGAAGTAACGGCTGGTGGTATGAGACCTGGCGACATGCAGCCCGCTCGCGGCTTTAGCTTGGAGCAAGCGGTCAATCGGCAGTACTGGTATCAAGAGGCCATGCGACAAATGGCCGAGCAAAAACCGGATGAATCCTGGGACCTAATGGTACCACCTCTGGCAGATAAGTGGTTATCGTGGCGGGTGCTGCGCGAAACCGTGCGAGGTTTAGCCGCTCGAGCGGAGGGAAGAGGAGCGCGCCGCAAGGTTTGGGCAGAGATGCGCAAGCACTTTGTTGACGAAGCTCGGACTGTAAACGAGCGAATTGACTGGTTCGGCGCTATTCTGAGCCGCGATACAAACCATTTGATTTACAACGTAAGTATGGAGGAACTTGAAAAGCAGGCGCTGGGACATAGAAAACGAGCTCTCAACGAAGCGAGCAAGATAGCGGGGCCGAATTTTGATACAAACGTTTCGTGGTCCGAAGCTGCCCTGCGGGCGGCCAACCTTATTGCCCAAACAGTGTTCCGTCGATTAGGTGATCATGCTGCGGCGAACATCAGCACCGGAAAGGGGGCTGCGGTTGCTAAGGTTGGTAGTTCAACCGTCTTTCTGCCATCCGGTGTGCACAGCCCAACCGGCGCCATAACTGATTTGGAGCGCAAGGCCTTTGACCCGCAAGCGTTCGACGAACTGATTAATAAGTACAGCGGAAATCTCGAAGCCATTAATATGCCCGACCCTCAGGCCAGGCGCTTTCAGTTTGCTATCACTCTCAACAAAGCACTCACAGATTATTTGCGTGACTCGAGACGTGAACGCAATAAGTGGGAAGCGTCAGAAGCACTCGCCCAGTTTACAGCGCTTCTGGAAGGCGTGATTTTTGGCAAGTTGCAGGTCCGTCTGTTCGACTTGGATCAATTCGGTTTCAATTCCGGTGCGGATCGCCGCGTGCTTGGTGTGCTTATGAATGAAGCAGGGGAGGTCTGCGGCGGCACCGACCCCGAAACTTTATTTTTCCCAAGCCCGGAGTCATGGGACGAACAACGCGGTCCGCTGCGTGCGCTCGCAGCAGCTAACGTTACACTCCGCGACACTGAGGCAGGTCGCTACTCGCGCCTGCTGCTAAAGCGCTTCCGCGACACGTTCGGCCCTGAAAATCGCCCGTTGTGGCTGAAAATGATTGACGAATATTTGCATCAACATCAACCGCTCGACAACATGGATCCGACACGTTTGCAGGCTGGGTGGAAGCAAGTGGGACCAATTCAACTCCACATGCCGGACAATCGTACCGACGCCCGCTATATTCCTGTCTACGAAGAAGGATTTGTACATAGTGCAACATTTGCGCTGAGTGGGGAGTTTACCCCTCGTGATGATGAGATTCAGCTTCGCCTGAACAACAACACGGCAGGGCGAATTTCGTATCCAAGGATTGAACGCGCCGGTTTAACGTTGCGGTTGATGGGGGCCGGGGAAATCACTTTATTGGACCGCTCGCAACAGATTCATCGCAGTCGGGCCCCTGAGATTAATTACCGACAGCTAAGGCAGTATTGCGATGCCCTGCTGGGTGACAGCAGTTCCAGATCTGATAACGATTCCGTGCAAGCTGATCCTTTCCGGTATCCCGATGTGATCCGCGTGCCATTTCAACAAGATGGGAAACTGGCGGATTATTTTCTGAGCAGTGGAGGTGGCGAAGAACGATATGGCCAAAGATTCTTGGAAATTGCGCGCGGTGCAAATACCGAGACACTGCCAGCCTCACTCCCCAGTCAACAACTGCCGATAGCGTTTTCAGGGTCTGATGGGCGGACATACTACGTAATCGATAGAAACGGAGCGGTGTACGTAGAACGATTTGACGGAAAAGATGTTAAGGAGTTAAGCCTGCTGGGCCAGGCGCTGTGGCATATATTTGTCGGTGAAGCCAAACAGGTAACTGAACGGCAACTCTTTATTGATGCTTCCGGCAACGTAGTTCTCGAGTACAGCGGCGCCAGGCTCAACCCCGGTCAAACTCTAACTATCGAACAACCAAGTCAGCAGTTGCGAGCCGCCGACCTGCGCGGCCTTACCTGGTGGCTCAACCAGCCTGACATTGACCTGCTGCTGAAGGAGGCTGCGAAAGCCTGGCTCAAGTATTTCAATTTAAATCCACCACCAGCCCAGTGCCCGCGAAATCAGTTTGATCTCGGAAACAGCCGCAAGTGGTGGCGCCCCTAACGGTGAATGGAGTTCACTGCCATGGATACAATATGCAAAGTCTGCGGGTTCGACGTTAGTACCTTCCCGGTAACTATCGTTTCGGACAGCAGCACTCACCTGGTCCATTGCCCAGTCTGCGGCCAGAGCTTCGATCCCGTAGTAGAGATCCTGGAAAAAGATGTGTTCTATGACAACGAAGCCAGGACCTTTGCAAGATGGGCTTCTCCGGTCGAAGCGTCGCAATCGACGATCATAGTTGAGCAGGAACTCGGCAAATTACGGCTTCAGGTGCAGGCCAAGCCAGTCAACTATCAGGATCTTTTCTATAGTGCGGCTCTCGTTTTTGTGCTTGACGACGAGATATTGCAGAACCAACAGTTTGCTTCACCGGAAAACTGCAAGCGTTATGGAATAAAGATTCTGGAACGTCACCTCGACAGCACGGATAGCTTCCTGGAATTGCAGTTTGAACTTAAAGGAAGTCCCAGGAAATTTCGTGTATCGCTCCCCGCCGCGGTGACCAGGGCGGTGACCGAGCCTGAAACGGCACGTGTTAACAACAGCTCGGCGTTGACCATTTGGCCCAACTTCATCCGCGGTGGCTGCGAAGAACCTCGAGTCGAAGAGGATCCGATCAAACATGGGCCATGGCGTGATTACTTCGTCCAGTTCGCAACGGTGGATCCGGTGATCAAGCCAAAGTCCATGCGGGTTGTAGGCTATGAGCAAGGTCATGAGATAACGCTTCAAGACTCAACGCTCAAGGGCTCATTAGGTTTTCCGCCACAGTACATAGAGATCTCGTCCGATTTCAACCGTGGCTTCGGAGGGTCTCGCGCGTACATGGTTTGCTTTGAAGCGAACCTCGCGACTTTTCCATCAGGGTCCAGCACTTTTACCAAAAGACTTCGGGTCGCCATTGATTTTGGGACCTCCAACACGTGCCTCTACTACGTCATTCCGTCAGGAGCGGCGCAAGGCAATGCAGCAACCACCAGCGGTGATCCCAAGCTCGTCAGGTTAAGCAATAAGAATCAAGAGGTAGTGCGCGGTTTACAGTTGGGAACCAGTCTATCTTACCCCTGGCTACCCGACATGAAAGGGCAGGATCTCATCCCGTCAGAACTCGTGTTTCGTGACGAGCCCCAGAAGATACTTGGCCAGAATCCAAAACCTATCGTCGACTATACGATTCCGCCTCTGCGCTGGCGGCAGGGAGAAGATCGGCTCATCTGCACAGGGTTCAAATGGGAGACATCAACTGAACCATCGGCTATTCGAGGCCGTTTCCGCGAACTGCAACGAATGTATCTGGATCTTGTACTCAGAATGGTTTTGGCTGAGTTAGTCGCTGGTGGGCCATTAAGCGGAGGTGAGGTCCATCCCAACGAAATCGATCTGGTTTTCACGTACCCCCTCGCGATGACGGAGGAAAGACGTTCGGAGTTAGGCAAGGTCTTTGAATCTGTAACTGCCCAACTACGCGCGCTGTCGGGGATTACTATCAATGTCAGAGCATCGATAGACGAGTCGCGTGCGGGAGAAACCGGCGTGGGTGTACAAGACCCAGGACAGCGAATCTATATTGACATCGGTGGCGGCACCACGGACATCGCAGGCATCCAGCAACACAAAGACGTAGCTGGTCGGAAACTCTTGTTGGTTGATAGCGTGCGTTATGCGGGAAACGATTTTCTTACTGCATTATCCAACGACGATGGTGGTGGCAACATTGCAACCCGCCCTTTAATTGAACTCCAGCGCCGGGTGCGGGCAAAAGAGGGACTCGCGCTTCAGGATCTCAGTGTCTTCGGCAACAACGAGGAGCGGAAGGAAGATGCGCAGAAAGCCCTGGAAAAGTTTCTGCAAGGACTAACGCAATACCTGGCGAGGATTATAGTGCTCAGGGCAAGACAATCCGAACCGCAAGCTGCCGAACAAACCCTGCACATTTTTCTTCTCGGAAACGGCTGGCGCTTCGTTCAGTTCTTGCCACAAGATCCTTTCGCCGCTCCAAATAGGAATCCTCGTGACATCATTCGCGAAGAGATCTCTGGAAGACTGAAGAAAGATCTGAAGGCCTTTCAAGATGCCGGCATCATCACAGCCGAACCGAATTTCGAACTGCTACATCCGGAAAACCCGAAGACTGTTGTAGCTCGTGGGGCACTCGAAGCGACGCGATTGCCCCTTGAGGGACCGCAGCAAACTTTCATCGGAACTAATGTCAGGACCGTTACCGCAACCGGATCGACAACGCTCCAGTGGGACACGATGTTGCCACACTCCGTTGGCGCTCAAATCGAACGGGTTTCTTTTGAGGGTCGCGGACTAGTAGGCTTCGAAATGTTAAGAGTACCCGACTACGAGTTTGACAACGCACCGCTCACGAATATTCAAGATCTCAACATCAAGCGATACGTGGCAGATGAGCAGGGCCGAGTGTTCATGGCGAGCGCTTTCAACGTTTACCTTGAACGCTGGTACAAGAATTTTCTAACAGGAAACTGGGCTCGGAAACCTCGAGGTGCACGGTAGTGATTCTTGGCACTCTAACCTTGCTGTTTCTTGTGATTATCGCTCTTGAATTAGGGTGGCTAATTCGTCATACGCTCAAGAGCAAGCCGCCAACACAAGAGACATTTAATGACGCTCTGGACCGGCTGATTAAGTCCCAGGAGAGCCGGACTCCGATCACGGAAGAGTTGGCCGAAAAATTGGCAAGTCGTCCTGAAGGCGGACATTCATTGCAATCCTCCGACACAAAAGAGCTGCATGAAATTCAGGTTAAAACGGCCCAATTACTCACGGTGCTCCAGGCAGTGTCAGTGTCATTATCCAAGGCGCAGAATGTTCAGACTTCGTCCTCTGCAGAGTTGAGCGAGCGCATCACCGACGTGGTGGCACAAATAAGCTCGAAAATGGAGAAGTCCCTCGCACAGGTAATGACGGAACTCAGAACTGATCGCGAGCAGTCTCTGCGGAACTTGAAAAGTCAAAGCGACAGCCAAAGGGACGAGTTAAAAGCGCTTTCCAATTTGTTGCTGGAGGCATTGACCGAGGCTAGATGCCCTTCAAAACCTGTCGAGAGCCGTCAGACGCAGCCAGACGAACCATCGTTACCTGTGTCCCGATCTTTTAAGAGCATAACACCGCCCGCAATTACCCCGATCAGCGGCAACAACAATGTTGCGCCTTCGAAACCGTCAACCCCGTCAACTGAGCCGCCCGCGGTTACTGGTGATTCTGCCTCAAGCAGTTTGGAATTTGAGACGTTCCAAAATTGGGTTAACGCCAATCTTGCTCAAATTATGAACCGCAGCCTTAACCAGTGGAACAAACCAGAAGAGCTTTTTCGCGGCGCTCCATGCAAACAGGGATATACAGCCCGTTTGCTCGATCCCGATAGCAAACTTGTATTGGCCGGCGTTAACAATACGTCGCCGTATTTAGTAATTGCGTTGCCGGGGGGATACATAGATCCCAGATACTACGAATGGTTCAACCTTCCTAAAGGTATTGGCGCGCGCGTCGAGCGGACCACAACTGCAGCGATTGTAGAGACTACTGATCTGGGATTCCGTGTAATTCAACGTGGATTACTTACGCAGGACTAAAGGATAAAACTATGCACGATTGCCCCAACTGCCATCAGGAGCTGAGTACGTTCGCTTTTTACTGTCCTCGTTGCCAACGCCCAATCGGCGAAATAAGAGTGGACGGCGACATACTGGTTGCCTGGTGGCTGGACGCCAGAGGCGAGCCGTCGCAAAAATGGGCTGTGAAGACGTTTAAGAGTGGAATGGATTATCTAAACCTCGTCGGTGTTTCACCCTCACGGCCGTCCGCCTCGCAGAATCAGACGACTATAGAGTTCACCCTTCGTCCTCTGGAGGGTGAGGAGTACCGGATTGAAAAGCAGGCCACGGAAGTCTTCGCGGAGATCTCGCGCGCTGAAATGCAGGAGTGGCAGATCAAATGAAAGCGCGCTTCATATGTCGTTCCGGAGTGATTGGGCTAATTTGCTTGTTCAATGTGCTGTCACTACATGCACAGGGAAGTGGGAACACGCTAATCCTCGGCGACACATCCGGGAGCATGAAGGGTTACTCAAAAGCGGCTGCTAACCGGCTGTCTGCGCTCTACCAATTACTCTACCGCAACACGGCCGCACCGCAACTCGCTGCTTTGACCTCTGATCCATATGGTGGAGGCCGCATTGCTGCTGTAGATAAGGCCGCTTTCTTTGGCATCCCGGTAAACTATCACGGCGAAACAGACTTGGTGTTGGCGTTGCAACACATTCAAAAGCAAAACGGCCTGACTGTATTTGTGACTGACGGTATGCAGTCAGGCGGTACCTACCTACGCGTTAAAGAAGAAATGCTCAAAATGGTGCGTGATGGTTGGGGGATGTGGTTACTCGCGTTGAAACTACCGTTCGATGGTGTTTACGATCCCGAACAATCAATTGATCTTGAAGTCATGGGACCTGCCATACAAGAGTGTGCGCGGCAAAATGACAATCGATCCAGCGTTACCTTTAAGAAGGGCTCCAACCGTTTTTACAATTACGCTGGCTTGAAACCGCTGCTCTTTTTCATTCTGTCTAAAGATCCTATCGCCGGCCGCGACCTGGTCCGGCGATTGGACTTCAATCTCAAGGCCGATCCACAGTACTCAGCTAACGTTGCGGAATTGGCGCCGCTCTTTTACAGGGGACTGAACTTCGCGGCTACTCAACCGGTTTCAGATTTTGTTCACATCGATGAAGTGCCTACCGGGGTCATCATACGTAGCGATCCTATAGATGGGGTACGTCTCAAAGAGGTAACAGTCCCGGTTGTTTGGCAAGCTGGGGAACCTCTTGTTCCTCAGCCATTCAAGGAATCACCCTCGTTTTCACCTCCAGATACAGTTGCCTGGGTCGAGGAAGAACCTCAAGCTGTCGCTGACGAATCAGATCCCGAGGGCAAGCTAACGCCGGGTCGTTTTAAGGTGCGATTTGTGTCGGAGATGCCATGGTACCGGAAACTTTGCTTCCTTCCATTTATTTCGTGCGAGGACGCTAAAAGCGATGTGTTAAATCTCCAGATATGGACCGAGTTTCAGGAGTCGCCGGACCCGTGGTGGGGGGCGCTCAATGTGGACAATAGCTATCAATGTCCAAACCGCGTCTATAAGCTCACTGAACTGGCACGTGACCTTGCGTTGGCCGCAAAAGAACGCATCAAGCCCGAGGAGCGAAAGGTTGTTAAGTCACTCAAACTAGTTGTGGGTCCATTGTGATCCTTCATGGTCCTACACTCCGTTAGTGCCTAACTAAAAAGGGACTGCGTACGATGTGCGCTATCCAGCTCATCAGAGTTCATGCTGCAAGAATATTTTCAACGGACTTTCTTTGTTTTTCTTCACGGCTCGCTGCTGCTCCTGTATCTGCTCCTGCTTGCTCATGCCTTTAGGCAATTGCGGCTTGAGCGTGCCACCTTGCGTCGTCTTGGACAGGAAGCGGATGGCGATGGAAGCGAAGGGGAACAACTTGATCCTGAACGCCTGAGACAGTTAGTCGACACCGAAGCGCCGCGCACTATGCTTCGTCGCCAACTGCGCGCTATTCTGCGTAAACCGCCTACCACCGCCAATTTTGACCCGCAAGGCATTGTGGCGCAGCTTGGGCGCTCACTGGCCAGCAATGACGATCTCATTCGCTTCTGCATAAATGGTCTTGTAATTGTGGGACTGGTGGGAACGCTTTACGCCTTTTACCACATGTGGGGCAGTAGAGGAGTGGCTAACCTCACGAATGGAAACTCCGTCATTTATCTGGAGAACATGTCAACCGCGCTTCTGGTGAGTCTCGTAGGACTCCTGTTGGCGCTGATAACAAATTTCTTCTTCGCCCTTCTTCGTAGTCGGCGACAGGTCTTGCTCAGGGAAGTGGCCGCATTTCTGACCCCGATTGCCGCTTCGGCTCCAACAGATGCTAAGACCCATTCACTGATCACGCAGCTTCTGGCACCTTTGAACGAACTCGTTGCGCAACTTAATGTGCAGAATAAGGAAGTTCTGCGCGGCCTGACCGAGGCGGTGAACACACGCACTGAACAATTAAATCAGGTAATAGAGAAAGCAGTTGTCGAATGGCAGAATGTTATCGGAGCCTTCCGCGCCGAAACACTTGCGGCTGTTACCAGTCTTCAGGGAGCGACCGACCGCCTGGCGGGATCGTCAACACTCGTCGCCAGCACCATGGCCGAGGTCAGTCAAGCGCTGGAGCGAACAAAGGATATAAGTCGTATAGTCGATCAGTTGGACGCCTCATCGGGCTACGTCATCAATACCATCTCTAAACAACTCGTGTCCGCAACTGAGGATTGGATCGCCATTCACAATCTTGCCACAAAGGCATATCAGTCAGCCCTGGAAGAGCAATCGAAGACAGTTACTTCAGCTACTCGTGGAATGACCGGCGTTATCCGCGCCGATCTTAGTCAGATGGTTGCGCATGCCCTATCGGAATTCGACAAACTGAACGTTCAGCTTGGACTCACGCTCGATGGCTTCGGCAATAAATTTGCCGCGAGCCAGGAAATCATCAGTGCGAAATGGATGACCGAGGCAGCGGCGGTTACTGATCACACGAAGACGAATTTAGATGAGATCCAGAAGAATTGGGAGGAAGGCTTCGTAGGTGCGCAACAAACCATCAACACGGCTTTTGCTAATTCGCAAGAATTAATCACAGACATGACAAAGAGCGTCGCGTCTCTCAGCGGAGACATTCAAGCCTTGACCCTCTTGGCCCGTACCATGTCTGAAACTTCAGGAGCCCCAATTTATCTCGGGCAGGCGGTTGAGCGACTTGGTCAGATCACGGAAGCTCTCGAAACGCTATCAGCGAAACTTGAGTATGGGCAGGCGCTACATCAGCTTCGTGACGCTATTAATGAAAATGAAAAAGAGTTGTTGAATGTTGGTCGACAGTTGACGGAACTGAAAATTTCTCAGGCTAAGGACCTGTCCAATCTACAGGACGGGAGTCTCAGTGTTGCCTCTCAGCTCGATGGGTTCGATGGCCGCTTTAAAGACATCAATAAAAAGCTTGCTGACGTGCACTCTGATATAGGAATGGTCTCCAGGCAGGTTCAACGTTCAAACCCGAAGCCACCTCCGATTCCTCCAACGAATTGGCAGAGACTTCGACATCGCGTCGGCCGAATATTCAAGGGTAACAGCATGCCAACCGATTCCTCGGACCGAAACTTGCAGCCAGACGAAAACCCGACAACCGAGGAGAAGTCCCATGACGGATGAGCAGGACGGAGTAAACATCTGGCTGGCCTATAGCGACTTATTCGCTGGGTTACTAATCGTCTTCGCTGTTTTTTATGGCCTGCAGCTGGAGCAGGAACGAGCGGCGAAAAAAGAGCTGCAGCAAGTACAGAGGAAAGCCTCTGAACTGCTGGATCACGTGGCGAACAAAATCAATGCTCGTTACAAAGAAGATCCCTCCAAGCAAGTGAAAAGTAACGGGACGCAATTGGTGTTACCTTCAGACATCACCTTCCAATCGGCAAGCTATACAATTCGTCCCGAATCAAAGCCCTGGCTACTTGAAATTGCGGAGGAGATCCAAAGCGCTCTCGATGACCTGGGAGTCGATCGTCACAGCATAACGATCGAGATCCGCGGCCATACTGACGCTCACCCACTCAATGGTGGTCCAGCACTGCCAACCAACTGGGAGCTTTCAAGTCGACGGGCGACAGAAATTATTCGTCTCTTCCAGGAAAACAACAGGTTGGATCCGACAAAGTTCAAGATAGTCGCCGTCGGTGCTGCTGAATATGAAGAATACGAAAAGAACTTTCGTAACGGCTCTCTTGAAAATTCGGAGAAATTACAGGAATTGCGAAAAATACAGATAAGAATTATTCCGAATTACGAAGATATTTTGAGAAGCATTGATGTCGGTGCGCGTTCGGCGGATACCTTACGATCAGGCAGATAAGTTCAGGAAAGTATGGGCAATGTGTGTCTGGAAGTTGATTATAAAATCAGTAACAACTTGCTCTTACCCGATCTTAACGATGAATAACTTCACTAACCCTCAATGAGAAATCCCCCATGACAGCTAACACATCAAAATCTCTATTTCCAAAGCTGGTTGCTTTAGTCCTTGTATTGAGTTCAATGCTGTTTCTTGTTGCAGCACAGTCTCATTTTAGACCCGATACGATTTGGCTCTCATTTCTTTTCTTGTTGCCACTTGCAGTACAGCTTCGTGGCCTGTGGGTTCTTCAAAGAGATTATAAGGAAGAACGCGTCCAGGAGAACTTTTCAATGTTCTATCTTCTTACCATGACACTTTGTTTGATGAGTTATTGCTTGTTGTGGTGGGGATATGCCTATTGGGAGAAGAAGTATAAATGGCTGTTCAATTATAAATACGACGATATGCTCGAGATCTGGAGTAGCGCCCCTTTTTGGTTATCGTTCTTTTCAGGGCTTTCGCTTATCTTAGTGATTGTCTTGTTACTAATGGTCATTCGAATGACTCGGGCGATCATCGAGGGAAAGGTCTTGAACGTCAACGAAGAATCAACTCGCCCAGGCTGGTCCTGCTGGAATTTGGACTACTTGAAAACCGGTGCTACAAATGAACCATTCTTGACGCTTATCTTTTTCCTCACAGTGTTCCTGGGAGTATCTTATCTATTCGGACTCGCTTTAGCGTTTCATGACAAGAGCCGTCCTCCCAGTAACCCGGCGCTTTACATGAGTAACCTCAGGGTGTTACCGAGTCCCACACCCGTCGCAGGTACAATAATATCAACTACAGCTACTCCGCCACCTCAGCCGACTCCCGAAAAATTCGTCTTTGGATTCGTCGAGGGATTTGCGTCTATGCCGTTTGACGATCACGCATTTGACATAGCGTCTTTGAGGTCAGCTGATGGTACATGCAAAGGCAATGAGCCGGATTACTCCATGAAGGGTTACTCGGAGACATCGGCATCCGCACGCCGCACAGTTGCCGAATTGCGTCAAAGCTGGAAGCTGAACTGCAACGCTAATCAGAAAAAATTAAAAGATCTAATAGACCGAATCAAAATGTTGACGCAAGATCAACAACGTATTCGCATTAGTGTAGTTGGATATAGTGATAAGAGTCCTATTGTGGGAGCAATGTACCAATCGAACTACGAATTGGCGGAAGCCAGGGCCCAAAATACAAAACATCTGATTCATGAAATACTCACCACGGGATCCTATGACAATGAGTTGCGCAATATCGATTGGGCAGTGCAATCATTATCGAATGAGCTTCCAGACAGTGAAAAGCAAGTTAAGGTGAGCCTTGAAAGAGGTTTCGACGACTCATCGTCAATGCTTCTGAAAGGACAACGTCCCAATTCTCTTAATTTAATGGACTATGTTTACTTCGCAAACTACACAATCACGACGACGGGCTATGGCGATATCATACCTACTACTTCCTACGCTAAATTCATCTGTTCATTTACGAATATCTGTGAGGTCTTTTTTCTCGTGGTGTTTTTTAATGTGCTTCTTTCTCTCAGGAGAAGTGAAAAGGATAGGCAGTTTAGGTATGGAGAAATCAAACAGTTTGCTCGAAGATTAAAGGAAAGATTTGATAAAAATACGAGAACGGGTCTTAAGAGACTCATTCAGGATAACTCAAATTACGCGGTATTCACAGATGATATCGTCAAAAAACTCGTTGCACAGGCAGATGCGGAGAGACAAGCGATCCTGCTCAGAATCGAAAAGCTAGAGAACGACACCGCGGACAGCAAGAAGATGAATGAAAAATTTCTGGAAAGTTTGGCTAACATGCCTTTTACTCAGCGCCTCCATTATTTTTTAGGGGGAAGAATTTTTAAGAAGTAAACTTGGTATTGTAGTTTCTGAATTGTTAACAAGTTAGGCCAGCTCAAGAAGTGCATACCGCTGCTACCGAAGCTGAGGCCGAACAAAGACAGGCTGAGTTTAGCCAGAAGTGGGATGCTAAGTTTCCTACCATTGCGAAGTCCTGGAGCAGCAACTGGGCGCGCGTGATTCCGTTCTTCGCGCACTCGCCGGGAGACTCAATCACTGGTCTCACCTACACGGCCACCTCTGAACCGGACCGTTCGGTGCTTCGTTATCGATTTTGTGGTAGATTTCGAAAGTATGAGTACTGCCAAAGAAGAAGTCCACGCACTCCTAAGCAAATTGCCGGACGACTGCTCATTGGAGGATATACAGTATCACTTGTATGTGATTGAGAAGGTTCGCAACGGGCTCGAAGAAGCCGATTTGCAGGGCTCAGTGCCTCAAGAAGAAGTCGAGCAGCGGTTTGGCAAATGGCTTACCGAGTAGCATGGTCACCGCGCGCGATTGAGGATCTCGAAGCGATCGCTCAATACATTTCTGCCGACTCTAGTGCGTATGCGGCAACAGTCGTGAAGACAATCCTCAACGCTACGCGCAATCTGTCACGCTTTCCGCTCGCTGTCGTATTGTTCCTGAGTTAGGTGATGAAAACATTCGTGAGTGGGTTTGCTTATAGTTATCGCGTGATTTATCGGGTCGACGATCGGACGGTTACTGGATCTTGAGTAACTGCGTTTTTAGCAACAATGTTACATGCCTTAGAGTGCCGGCGGTCAGTCGGCTTACGTGTAAGACTCTGATCGGCATCGAAATCTCTGATCTGAGACTGCAGTTAATTCAAGATACTGATCAAGTGCCAACACAAATGACTATCACATGTGGAATGGAATGAGGAATTTATTTCCTCCTGAAATCGACGGTCATTTATGGACGTTAATTTAATCAGCCCAAACGGTCGTAGCGAGGTTCAACATCTTTACCACACATAACGGAGAGAGCCGCAGATATAGATAATTCTTAGTTATTCAAACTGAGTGCGAGGCTGAGCAAAAGGCCAGTAAGCAAGGACGAAGGGCTCGAAGAGGTCAGCCTCAGTTAAGTCAGCAGCAACATAGTTCTACCCCGCACAAAAGT
>Ga0134124_10000504_pt1 | contig 32961 bp, 45 predicted proteins | sample KB304_FD_96880 | JGI IMG/M metagenome (GOLD analysis project Ga0134124, IMG submission 96880) | Terrestrial soil microbial communities without Nitrogen fertilizer from Kellogg Biological Station, Michigan, USA - KB3-0-4 | ecosystem: Environmental > Terrestrial > Soil > Unclassified ... | reverse complement strand
TCCTTGTCGATCGGGTCGAGTTCCGGGTCGGCTGACGCCCAGGTGAAGAACGCATCCGCCCAGAACTCTTCCGGGCCGGCGTCGCCTTTCTGTCGGTAGTACGGCGACAGGGTCCGCGAGTCGCGTTTGACCTTCCCGTGGATTAGGCGCCATTTGCGTTGCGCCGATGCGTCGTCCCACCGGTAGGCCCGGTTGGTGTTGAAGAACCCCATCGCGGCGTCCAGGACGTGGCCGAACTCGTGCAGCCCAGCGTCGCCGACGGCAAGCTCGTCCGGCTGGCCCGCCATCCTGCGGTACCCGCGCCGGCTGCGCAGGTGTGATTCGCTGTTCTCGGTGTGGACCACCGCGTAGACGGCGCTGCCGGACACCACCCCGTCCACGTCGTCCCAGGTGGCCATGGTGGCTTTCTTGCCCCACCCGCGTGGCGGTTTGGTGATCTGCCGTTTCAGGTTGTCCAGGTCGCGGATGCTATGGGTGGATCCGACCCAGATCCCGGCGCTGTTGTTGTGCCGGCTCTGGTACGCCAGCCATTCCGCTACCGCTTTGTGGAACGCGGGCGGGACCCGCTGCTCGAGTTGGTCCAGGACCCCGTAGGCGAACCAGTCGTTCGATTCGATGTGCAACATCGACCCGTAGTACGCGAGCGGGTTGGTTGGGTCGAACGGCCGGTCCGACTTGATCGCCGATTCGGCGTAGTCCAGCTGGTTGCGCAGGCTCTGCAACCTGGCCTCAGACGCCCGGACGTTGGGGTCACTGTCGCCGGCCGACTCGTAGCCTTTCTCCGCGCCGGGCGGCAGGAACTCCCAATGCCTCAGCCCCAGCGCGGTCCGGGCGGCGGCCCACATCGCGGTGTTGCGCCGGCCCTCCAGGTTCTTCTCCTCGGCCTGGATGTCGTGATGCAGCCGTTGGATCTCCGCCGCACGGGTCGCAGCAGTGTTCGGGTGGTACATCGACCCGTCGGCCTGCCGGTGCATCGTACGGGACCGCCAATCGGCCATCCGGGTCTCGGCCGCGCCAGTGACCGGCGCATCCCACGCCCCGGGGGTGACCTTCGGCGGCGGCGGGGGCCGCAACGTCCCACCGGCTGCACGGCGGGTGGCCTTCTTCGCCGGGGGTTTGACCCCAGTCGCCCGGCTTGGGGCTCGTTGGATGTCCGCTGGCGGTTTGACCGTCGCCGGCATCCCCGACCCGGGGCAGCGTTTCCCGTCGTGTCCGTTGTGGGTCGACAGCTTCCCCGACCCGACCACCTTGACCTGCCGGTAACACACCGGGCAGGTCTGACGCAGCCCGGTCGCAACCGACCCGTGCCGCCCCGCTGGCTGGACCCCGATCCGTCCGGACAGCCGATCCGCCCAATCCCCGCCGCCGCCGACGTCGGGGGTTTTGTCGCGGAACTCCCCGCCCTTACCGTCGGGCGCTTCAGCCGGCCACCGAGGATGGTCACGTTCGACGAACCTGCGGGCCACGGTTACCTCTTCCCGAGTTCAGGGCTGCGGTATTTCGGCTCCCAGTTCCTGCGGATCAGCACGTCGTCGCTGGTGTCGATCTGCCACACCTGGTCCCCAGCGTGCAGCTCGAGCGTGTCCGGGTCTTCCGGGTCGAGGTACATCTCCTCCAACATCGCCCACTCGCCCGACGGTGTCCGGATTGAGAAGTCCCCGGAGGTGGCGTAGTCGGGGTGGGCGGCCAGGGCATGCCCGAGGATCTCTTTCGTGTCCGGGCTTTCGCCGTAGGCTTGCATCGAGACCCGCCAGTCGCCTCGGGCGTTGCGCAGGTCGGCCAGCCCAGCGGGGTGTTCGGGTTCCATGATCCCGATGGCGTCGATCATGTAGTCGTGCGGGTAGTACCGGTAGGCGTGTTGGTCGTAGATCTCGCCGAGGGTCTCGGGGGAGAACCGGTAGTGGTAGCTCCCGATCCGGGGGTGGGGCAACAGCCCGCCGTTCGGAGCATCCACCGCCTGGTAACCGAGTTCGCCCAGGGTCGCAGCTGCTTTCTCCACCCACTGGTCGCGGAACTGCTGCTTCCACTCGGCCCGACCGGAGATCCACGGCGGAGTCCGCTTCAACACCTCCATCCGGTCCATCCGGTCCGACATGGTGCTGACCCACACGTCGTGGTCGTCGTCGCCGTACGCCGAACTGGACACACCACGGTAACGCCCGCCGCCTGGGCCGTGGCCGCCCGGGGCAATCGGGGTGCCCCGGGGCCAACGCTGCTGCGTCACTTCTTCTTACCGCCCTTGCCGCTCTTCTTCGTGAACGGCGGGGCCTTCTTCCCGCCGAAGTTGCCCAACCGGCCCTTCTTCGCCATCCCAATCACCTCCCCCCATATCCGCCGCGACGTACCGCCCGCCGGGCCCGCCGCTCCACCGACATCGGCAGCCCAGCACCCACGGCCAGTAAAGCATCCGTGGCGCGCAACCGGGCCGGCAGCGAATCCGACCCGCTGACCCCGCGCAGGACCGACCGGCGGGCCTCACGCTTCAACGCCTGCGACGGGGTGTACGGCCCCGACTCCCACGGCTGGACCGGATACCCCGCCAGGACCGGCGCGGGCCGTTGGAAACACCGGCAGTTCGGGTGCCGGGGCGGGCCCCACAACGGGCCGATCGGATAGACCGGGAGCGGTTTGAACAGCCCGTTCGGCCCGATGTAGAACGTCAGGTTCGCGTTGTACGGCTGGCCCGGCCCGGCGATCTCACCGGACAACGCCAGGCAATGCAGGCAGGCGTCGCGTTCAGCGATCCACATCCGCGACACCCCGGCCAGGTCCGCAACCTCCCGGACCCCCATGTTGAACCCGGCATTGGTCGCCCACCGGGTGTCTCGTTCGAGCCCGGTCAACGCCTGCTCGGCGGGGGCGATGATCCGCGCCAGCACCTCGGCGAAATCCGCCGGGGGCGCACCAACCTGACCGGCTGTCTGCGCGGACAACAACTGCGCGTCGATCCTTGCCTGGGCAGCCGCTGCCAACGCAACCACCCACTGGTGCACCGTCGCCGGTGGACGTTCCAGCTGCTCCAACCCCGCGACCAGATGCTCGTAGGTGTATTGGCTGTAGCTGCGCAGCCGGGCCGGGACCTGCTGTACGAACGGGGTCGCCGACTGCTGCCCCAGGTCCAACGCCTGCAGCACCATCTCCCACAACGGAACCCGGACATCGACCGCAACCTCGGCGATGATCCGCCCGGCAGCGTCGGCGAACCGGCGGCGGACCGGCGGCGGCAGCGGCTGGCTGAGGCTGCCCGCGAGCCCGATGTACAACGCAGCGATCTGCCGGGTCGCGACCTCCAGCTGCTGACGCAGCTCGTTGGTCAACACAGCAGCGGCGCGCAGTTCGACATTCAGCTGTTCGTCGGTCGGCCCTACCGGCAGGGTCATTGGATCCTCCGGCGGGTCCCCCGGGCGCGGCGTTGCAGCTCATCGAGTCGGCGCATCATCGCGTCGTGGTAGCTGCCCCGGTGGCCCTGGAAGAACTGGGCCCGCAGCGCCTGCAGCCGGGGTCGGATCGTCTCCAGGTCGTCGGGGTGCAGGTCGTTGTCTTTCCAGGACCAACCCATCACACCCCGGTCGGCGTATAGCTTCGTGAACCCGGAGTCGCGCATCTGCCTGGGGATGCCGGGCGATCCGTCCGGGTTGTCCGGGGCTGAGATTTTGAGCGCCTCGCCGTGGTCGATCCCGACGATCCGATTGCCGGGGGCGTATTTCCAGTTGCCGGCATTGCGGTCCCAGTTCAACGTCAGGATATCCAGCAGCCCGAGCAGCGCGGCGTCGTCGGAGGCGTACGGGTCGGGGGTCAACCGTCGGGGCAGCTGCGACGCAGCCAGCGAACCCGGCACGTATTGCATCCACACGACAGCTGGGTCGCCGTCGGGGTCGCGGATCACCGCTGGGGTGGGTGCGCCGATTGCCTCCGACACCAACCCGGTCAGGTACTCCGAGTCGACTGAGTCGTGGTCGTACCGGCCGTAGGTTTTCTTGACGACTGCCTGCCCGTCGGGGTGGGTGAAGATCTGGGTTTGGGCCATCTCCCCGCCGTGCAGCTTGTCAGCGGCGGCGGCGTCGGTACCGCGCCGCACGGCCAGGCTCAACTCGCCGCGTGAGATCCGCTTCCAGGGGTGTTTCTGCCCGAGCACCAGCGCGGTCTGCAACGCCCACCCTTCGGGGACGCTGTCGCGGAACCGACCGCCGCCGGGTCCTTTCCCGTCGGGGGCGACCGGTGTCCCGCCGGGCCAACGCGGCTGGTCAGTCACTGGACCCCCCCGGGGCTTGCCGCGCCGACGCTCGAAGCCGCCGCAGCACCATCACCATGGCGTTCTTCTGCGAGTCCAGGACGATCCCCATGTCGTGCAGGTCCATGATCCCACGTTCGATCCGGTCCAGTTCGGCGACGGGGATGTCGTGGGGCTGCCGGTCTTCCAGGTACCGGGCAAACGGGCTGTCGGCGTAGCCCGCGAACGCCGCATTGGCGTAATCGATCCCAACCGCGCCGCTGGGGGTGACGATCCAGTTGCCGGCATGCCGGTCGCTGGGGCCGACCAACGCATCGAGCAGCCCGAGCTTGTCGTTTTGGTGCAACGCGGCCAGGGCACCCTCCTGCCGATGGAACTCGTCGATCCCGACTGAGGACCAGCTTGGCAGGAGACTGACAGCTACGTCGCCTTCGATGTGCTCGGACAGGGTGCCGATGTTGCCGTCCTCGTCTGTCTCGGGCAGCAGCACCGACGCGGGCACGGGTGCCCCGACCACGGCGGCGATGTAGCTGACTGCGATCTCGGTGTCGGCTTGCTCGTCGTCGTCGAGGTGGTGCTTCTCGAGCATGCGTTTGCCGTCGCTGTAGGTCCGTACGGCGGTGATCGACGACCCGCCGCCGTGGAAGTACGTCCGGGTGAAGTCGGTCCGGTCGGCGTAGTGGGCCACTTGGGCGTGGGTCATGAACCGGTGCGGGAGGGTCGCGGCGAGCGAGGCGGCCCAGGATTCGGTGAACCGCCCAGCCTCGTCGCGGGGGTGTTCAGCCTCGTCCCAGCCGCTCACGGGAACATCCGCTCGGTCCCGGCAGCCCGCCGCGCCAAATGCTCGAACCGGCGCATCATCAACGTGTACTGCTCGAGCATATCCTCGTCGGCAAACCGTGGCCGCAGCGCCTCCAGACGGGCCCGCAGGACCGGGACATCGTCCGGGTGCAGCGGGTTCTTCTCGGCGTAGGCAAACGTCCCACCCAACGACCAGGCGTCGATCGCCACCCCCGACTCGTCAGCTAGCTCCCCCGCACGTTGCAGCCACGCCCCGGTGAACCCACGGTACGCCAGAAGCTCCATCGGGGCGGTGTACTGCCCTTCCGGGCTGACGATCTTCAACCCGGCCCCGGCGATCAACGTGTCCTGGAACGTCTCGGAATGGTCGATCGGGATCGGCCGGCGGATCGTGCCCTGGTCGGCCCGCCATGCGGGGGGGGCGTCCAGTTCGTTCGACACGATCCAGTTCATCGAATGCCGGTCGCGGTTCGCGATCAAGACATCCAACAGCCCGATCCTACGGCCGGCGTCGGACTCGGCGTACCAATACCGGGCCTCGCCCCATTCGGTGGCGTCCTTCGACCCGGTGTGCATCGTCCCGAGGTCGCCGTTGACCCGGCCCATGATCACCGCATGTTCCGGGTCGGTCGGGTCCTTCACCACCGCTGGGGCCATCGCCCCCACCACGTCGGACACCAACGACGACAGGTATTCGGCCGATGCTGCCCGTTTGCCTTCGTCGTCGTCGGAGAAGGTTTTGCGGATGGCGACCCCGCCGCCTTCGTAGTCCAGCTGCTGGGTCTGCGCGACCGACCCGCCAGATATCCGGCCTTCCCGTTTCGGGCGCAGTAGCGCCAACCGGGCGATGTAGGACCGGTCGGCCCAGGGTGGGATCCCGCCGATCCGGGTGTACAACTGGTCGGACCACATGGTGGCGGCGTTGCGTTCACGCCACCGTCCGCCTTGGCCTCTACCTTCCGGGTCGTCGGGCGATCCCCGGGGCCAACGCGGCTGGTCGCGGGGCGCCGGCACAGCTACGCTGCCAGGGTTTCGACGTACCCGTTGGCCCAGCCCCGGTGGTACCGGTCGAACTTGGCCTGGCGTTGTCCGGGGTCGGGGCCGAGGATCTCCTCGGCGGCGGGGGTGGTGCCGATGATCTGCCCGTTGTTCTCGACCAGCTGCCCGAGTTCTTGTGGCTTCTCGTGGCTGCCGGGTTCGGGGATGGTCTGGATCCTCACCTTGCGCATCGTGTGTAACCTCCGGTGGTTCAACGTCGGGTGATGGGCGGCTGTTCCCGCCCATTGTCTCACCCCCGGTCGGGGCTGGCCTGGTACTCCTGCGTCAACGCCTGCAGCTGCTCGTCCAACAGATCCGCGAAATGCGGCGGCGCCGACACATCGTGGTGATGCTCCGCGAAATCCGACTCGCCGCCCGGCTCGTGCGGGCTGGACGCACCCGTCGCCGGTTCGATCCGGTCCGCATACCGGGCGGACCAGGCGGTGTGGATCTCCGCCGCCCGCCGCAGGTATTCCTGTCTGTTCACAGCTGCATCACTCCTGCCCAACTCCTGCCCAGCAGGAACCGTTTACCCCACCACATCTCGATCGGGTCGCCGTTCGGATCCAACGGTGCCGGCTCGAGGTCGATGAACTCGGCCCGGGACCGCCAGCCGACCATCGCGATCTCCAACGGGGTGATGTGCTCCCCAGCGTCGAACCGCCGTTGCAGCTCCTGCGCCTCCTGCAGCGTCCGGTCGTCGATCCGGCCTGCCTGGTGAGCGCCGGTGATCTGGCTCGACATCGACATGAGCGTCAGCATGGCGCCGCTCCGATCAGCGAAGTCGAACCCCATCTTCGCCCAGGCATACCCGCCGACGTCCAGGTTCGCGCCGACCCCGATCTCGGTGAACCCTTGATCACGGTATTGTTGTTTGACCTGGTCCAGCCAACGGGTGGCGAACCCACCGCCCTGGTTGTCGTACATCTTGAAGTAGGCGTGGAAGATCCGGTGCGGTCTGCTGGAGTTGATGGTCCGGGTGAACTTCCCGATCTCGTTGTTCCCGTCGTACACCCGGCCTTCGACGGAAAGCCCGTCGCCGTCGGCGCTGACGCTGATGACCTCGGCGCGGTACCCGGTGACCGGGTCGTGCCAGTCCCAGATCTCCGACGCCCGGTCTTCATACTCGGGCGGCAGGTCCTCGTTGTGGCCACCTGGCCATTGGCCCATCACGTCGGACAGCCGTTCGTTGCCGTACAACTCCGGGATCGCGGGCAGCTCGTAGTCGTCTTCTTCGTCGTCCCCGGTATAGATCCCGCCGCTGTACCGGCTCGGCGGCAGGTAGCTGCTGCCGCCGCTGTCGTAGTCCTGGTACGGCGGGACGTCGAAGTAGATATCCCAGTCGGCCAGTTCGTTCACCAGATCGTCGACCGCCGAGTCGATCGACTCCTGGTCGTTCGGGTTGGAGGTGGTGTCGTTGTAGCTGTCGAGTGCGGCGCGCAGCCGGGCGTACCCCTCTTCATCCCGGTCCTCCGGGCGGACCTGGTCGAGCATGGTGTCGGCGATCACCGCGACTTGCTGGTTGAACCGCCGCCGGTTCCCGTTCAAGGTCCCGCTGCGGTCCGACCCGATCCGGACTGTGACGGTGTGGTGTTCGGGGACGAACGTGTGGCCGGTTGATCCGTCGGTGATGATCTCGTACGTCCCGTCGGTGGGGTAGCCGATCGAGATGACGTTACGCCACACACCCTCGGCGTCGCGGATCTGCAAAGGCATCTGGTAGTCGTCGACGGCGACCCGGTAGAACCCGGGGTTCTGGTGGCTGATCTGGGTGTCGGACCAGTTGGCGTTGTGGTGGACGGCGCCGCGCGCCGCCGCACCCCGCGTGGCTTCTATCTGCCGCTGCCGGCGGATGTGTTCGATCATAGTGGCACGGTCGGCGGCGGTCAGCGACGTCGGCGGGGTGCCCATACCGTATTCGATGGCGAGGTCGCGTAGGTCGCGGTCGTTCAGGGCCTCCAGCCCGTCGGCCGGGCCGCTACCCATCAGCTGGTCGATGTGGGCCTGGTGTTGCCGGTCGGATGCAGTCCCGCCGGGGACGGTCACGCCGTGGATCTGCTGCAGCCGTTGCCGCATCGCCGCCACCATGCCATGCGGGTCACCCGGGAGTTCGCCCCGCACCACCCGCACCATGTCCTGCAGGTGCACATCCGGCTGCTGTCCCTGACGGACCCGGCCGACGTTGACCGCCTCGGCAGCGTTGACGACCTGCTGCCCACCCGGCGGCAGGCTGCCGCTGCCGCGCGGCGGCGGGTCAATGATCGATGCCCGGTACATCCGCTCCAGCCGCTGCCGCAGGACCTCCGAGTTGCTGTCCGCCACCCCCTGCACGTCGGTGACATCGGGGTGTTCGATGTCGGCGACCATCTGGTCCATGATCTCGTCGCGGCCCAGGCCGTCGCGTTCGCGGTTGTCGTTGTGTTGGCGGGCCAGGTGTACGACGAGCCGGTTCCACGCGTCACGGTCGGTGAGAGGATTCCCACCAAGACTGAGACCGGCTGGTTCGTCGCCGGTGTCCCAGCCGAGCGGATGCGGGCCACCACCACCCCGGCCCCGCCGGTTGGCGTGCTGCTGCAGCCACTCGTCGTCGACGTTGCTCGGCTGCGGGAACCGGATTGCCACCCGGCTATCCGGCGACATCGAGATCGGCTCCGGGTCGTTCTCCAAGTAGATGAAATGGTCACCCTCGCCGGAGACGTCGACCGTCTCCACCCGGTCCCACCCGTGCCGGCCCAACACCTCCAGGCGGTGCCCGTTGCCGACCAGTTCGAGCAGCTCAGCAGCGGTGACCTCGCCCCCGTCGGGGGTTTCCATCGCGTTGACCAACCGCAGATTCCGGTCATGGTCCGACGGCGGCCCGGCCCCCGGCATGGCACGCAGGACCGGGTTCTGCGCCGCCTCCTGGTCCATCTCGTGGTCCATGTACTGGCGCAGCGCAGCAGCCTCCCGATCGGCCTCCACCCGGTGCCCGGTCCGCCCGATGTGCCGCTGGAGTGCTTCGATCCGGATCGCCAAGGCATCATCCGGGTCGCCGGTGTTCACCTCGATATTCGACTGGAACGCCTGGGCCTGGTCCAGGATCCGCTGGTTACGCTGGTCCTGATCCGCCGACCTCGGTGCCTCCCTAGCCTCCACCCGCGCCGGCAACGCACCCGCCCACTGCTCCGGGTAATGCGAATCGATCCACTCCCGCAACTGGTCGACCGCGACATCCTGCCCAGCCGGGTTGCCCTGCGCCTCCGCAACGTTGTACTGCCCGATCAGCTGCGGCAGCTGTTCGTCGTGGAACCCGTCGCCCCGGTTCTCGTTGTACTGCGCCTGGGCGGCGTTGATCACAGCCAGGTTGTACCCAACCCGGGGGTGTCCGCCGCCGCGTTGCTGAGCGATCTGCCCGGCTGCGGTCTCGTACCACGGCCGGCTGGACGCGCCACGCAAACCGCCGACCAGGTCGTCGACGTTCGCCCCGCCGACATCGCCGGTGCCACGGAAGCGCCCACCGCCCGGCCCGTGCCCGTCCGGGCGGACCGGGGTGCCTTCGGGCCAGCGGGGTTGGTCGTCGTCCCCGGGGTGCATCCCGTACCGGCGTCGTGCCATCTCGGCTCCTAGCGGTGTCTGCGGCGGGCGGTGCGGATTCCATGGCGGGTGGCTGTGACACGGCCCCGGGCGCGGCTGTGCCGGCGCGGGACCGATCCTTGCAGCTGCCCGGTGCGGATCCGTTGGAGCCTCTTCTGCCGGGTCAGGCGGATCCCGGCGGCGATGGCGCGGCCCAACGCACGGACACCCTGGCCGACCTGCCGCCGGAAGGTCTTGTTCGCCTTGTACGCCATCAGCCCCCCTCGGCTAGGTGTGGCCACAGTTCGCTGGGGTGGGCGTGGCGCAACATCTGGGTCAGCTGGTCCACGACGAACTCGTCGAACGAGATCCCCTCGGGCGGGTTGGTCGCGGCGTCCTCTTTGGCTTGGTCGATCGCCTCCAGGATCATCTCATCCGACAGCGCGTCCAGGTCGGTTTGGCGGATGTACGGGACCTGGCTTTGCAGCGCGAACCGGATGTCGCCCGGGTCCGGGTCGGACCCGGGGGTCTCGTCGGGGTGTCGGATGGTCCCGCCACGGCCGGGCATGAACGCGTTGGGGTCGGCCATCCGGCGCTGTTCGCGGCTGCGACCGGGTTCGCCCCGCATCCGTCCGATCGCGTCGGAGATCCGGCTGGCCCACCGTCCGGCGCTGGCCTTGTCGACGAACTGCCCGTCGGCGGGGTTGCGGGGGTGGTCTTTCTCGTGCCAGTCGCGGGCCATCAGTAGTCCTCCTCGTCCAGTACTCCGGTTTCTTCGATATACCCGACCGTACCCGGGAAGCTCCGGCCGGTCCGCCGCTGGAACTCCACCAGCGCGTCGTAGATGTCCCTGACCGAGTCGCCGTCCAGCAGCGACACGTACAACTCGAGGCCCAGGTCCAGGTAGTCGTCGGTGATCGGGGTTTGCGGCTTCGGCGCCCAGGAGTGCCCGAGGAACTCTTTCGTGGCGTCGTCGATCTCGGCTTGGCTGATGTTCGGCACGAGTTCGGTCAGCAGGGCAGAGTATTCACGGCGGGCTGCCGCCTCGGGGTTGAGCGCGTCGAGCACTGCCTCCCGCTGCGCGGTCTGCTCCGGGGTCGGCGCGGGCCGTGCACTGCCGCCGGTCCGGCCTCGGCCGATCGCGTCGGAGATCCGTTGGGCCCAGCCGTGCCCGCCGACCGCCTCGACGAACCGTCCATCTTCCGGATTACGGGGGTGGTCCTTCTCGTGCCAGTCGCGGGCCATCGTCAGTCCCCCACGGGTATCGGGCGGACGACGATCTCATCCGACGTATCGAGGTGCGGCAGGTGGTACCCGTCGGCGATCAGTTCGATTTCTTCTTCGTCCGGGTTGTCCTGGTAGATCTCTTCGATGGTGTGCCAGGTCCCGGTGTCGGGGTTGTAGATCTGGTATCCGCCGCCGGTCCAGGCGGGCAGGTCGTCCAACAGCCGGGCGCCGACGGTGGTCTTCTGCGGGTGGGTGTGCAGACCTTCCATCTCGGGCGGGTCGATCATCGGCCGGCCCCCGAGGACAGCGGTCAGGATCTCCGCGTCGTACACCCACTCCCCATCGACCGCATCGATCTGCGGGGCGTCGATCCACTCCGACTCGTCGTAAAAGTCGACCAGGTATTCCCAGCCGGGGTTCGGCGGTTGGCTGGTGTCCACCGGCCGGATGTCGGCGTGGCGCCACCGGACTTTGCCCTCGAGGCTCACGTCGACCGCGCCACCCAGCCCGCCAGGGATGGTCATCTCCGAGTTGTCCAGGTGGATGATGTGGGAGCGATGGGCCTCGTCAAGGCCGAGGCGCAACACCCGTGCCTCGTCGGCGTTGACCCAGCCGACATCTCCCACGTAGAACTCGATGCCCTCGAACCTGCCGAACCCCTCGCCTTCGTCCAGGTGCTCAGTGGCGTCGACCAGATCGTCGATCTTGTCGACCCGCCCGTCGGCAGGGGTGTCAGCGGGCAGCCCGCCGTCAGCGGTCAACCGGGGCAGGTTCGGGCTGGATGTGGCTTTGCCGACTGCCCCGGCGATCTGGTCGGAGATGGCCGTGGCCCACGACTCGGTGAACTGCCCATCACGCAGGTCGCGGGGGTGTTTCCTCGGGTCCCAATCGGCCACGGCCTTACTCCTCAGTAGCTGCTGCGTCGGCGTCCGCCACCACGGCGGGCGCGGGGTGCGGCTGTCCCGCCAAGGAAGTTGCCGCCGTGGGCGAGGGGGGCGCCGCTGTTGAGGTACCCGATCGAGGTGTGGGCGTGGTGGCCTCGGGCGGTGTACTTACCGACCCGTCCGAGGGGTTTGACGGTGACTCGCATCCCATACTCCCATTCTACCAGAGTGACACCGTGCGTGTCACGCCTAGTCTCTCCTCCAGGTCGACTCCGGCGGACGTTGCGGCAGTCGGCCAAGATTGGTCAGCCCGCTGCGGACCAGATGCCGGCGCAGGTTCTCCGACGCGTGCTGCAGTGCCGTCCAGTTGTCCGGCCGATCCATCACCACGTCGGCCATCCGGTTGATCAGATCCTCCAGCTTAGCGTCCGGTTCGACGATGGCCTCACGGGCGCCGGTCATGTCGGCGATCTCGCTGTGATGTACGAAGACCCCGTTTTGGACGTCCTCGGCCAACTCGAACAGATCGTCGACGTAGGTCGTGATGATCTGTCTCTTCGAAGCGTTCCTTTGTTCGGACTCCTGCCGGCGGGTCAGGTCGGCCAGTTCTTCATCTAGCCGGTCCCCCGGCGGGCGGTAGACACCCTCCCGGTCCCGCTCATAGTGTTCAGTGGCAGCCCGGCGGATCGCCTGTCCGAGGTCCTCGTTGGAGGCGTCGGCGGGCAGTCCGTATCGACGGCGAGCCTCGGCCAGGTCGGGGCCGCTGTAGGTCGGCTGGGTTTCGCCTCGACGGCGTCGCCCGATCATATCGGAGATACGCCGCGCCCACCCGCCGCCGCCGATCTTGTCCCGGAACCTGCCGTCGTCCGGGTTGCGGGGGTGGTCCTTCTCGTTCCAGCGGCGCATCACCGTCTCCTCAGCAGTTCCCGCCGTGGGCCATCGGGTTCGACCCGTCGCGGGTCATCTTCGACCCGCCGGTCCGTCGCGGCGGCAGCGCCTTGACGCCCTTACGCTTCGCGCTGGCCGTCTGGCGGCTGCGGCCGGTGCTGTTGCGGCCCGGCACCTGCCGGGGTGCTCCGTAGGTTGCCATTCCTCTCCTCCTGTCAGTAGTCCATTGGGGTGCGCCGGACTGTCAACTCCGACGACGCTTCGATCTCCGGGAAGTGCAGATCTCCCGCGATCAGCTCGAACAGATCCGAATCTTCAAGCTCCGGATATGCTTGGTACACCTCTTCCAGGGTGTGCCACTGCCCGTCCTGCCCGCGCATCTGGTACCCGCCCTGCAGGTACGACGGCTGGTCGACCACGTCCTGCAGGTGGATGGTCCGGATCATCCCGTTGAATGCGTGATCCTCCGGGGTGAACCCGTAGGCGGCAGGCCGGACGTCGAAGTTCGTCGGCGGGTAGTGCGGACGTTCAGCGACCTTCCCCGAGCCGAACGGGCTGCCGAATGCGTCCCACATCCCCGTGTCGGGGTCAACGTCGAGCCTGGCCCCGGGCACCCATATGCCGGTCTCCTCGTGCAGGTATTCCATCCTCGGGTTGGGTTTCTCCCGCGTCTGGTCCACCCGGCGGGTCGGGTCGAGTTTCCTGCGGACGTGGATCGGGGCGGAGGGGGTCCAAGATACCTGCATCCCGATCCCGTACGGGTCGTCCAGCTTGATACCCTTCAGCGGGTCGTCCTCGTCGGCCGGCCCGTAGGAGCGGCCCTTCGGGAAGGCATCGGCTGCGTCCGCCCAAGTACCCTGGTTTGGGTGCCAGATCTCCAACCCGCTGTACCGGCCGTGTTCGTCCAGCCAGCGTTTGCGGTAGGCCATCTCAGATGCTTGCATCTTCAACCCGTCGGCTGGGAAATCCGGCAGCCGACGCAGCCGGGCGTCGAGCCGGTCAGTCCAACGGCCTTCAGTATCGCGCGGGTGCGCCCGCTCGTCGTCCGGACCCCACGTCACAGGTCACCCCCGGAAGGCGCGTTGGATGCGGACCTCTTCGCCGCGTGACCACGGCTCGGGGATCGGGAAATCCAGATTCCCACCGTCGGTTTCGATCCGCAACGACCCGGCGCCTGGCCCGCCGGAGTACACCCGGCGGATCACCCCGCCCGGTTCACCTGACCCCCACTCCGGGGCGACCTCCCACTCTCCGTCCGTGACCTCATCAGCCAGATCGAGCAGGACACCAACACCGACCGGGATCGTGGCGTGTCCGAACTCCGGGTCGGACAGACGGCCACGCAACCACTCGGCCGTCTCCCGACGGGCCGCCACCCCCTGCTGCCGGTGCGCCGGGGTGTCTGCGGACATCGCCGCCAGATCGGCGAGCATACCACGGTAGCGGCGTTGCCCAATCAGATCGGACAGCTTCTCGGCCCACCGCCCGGCCCGGTCGCGGGGGTGTTTCTGCTCGTCGCTCGGCCCCCAGGTCATCGGCCGACCTTGACCGGCGGCGGCGGAGGCGGCATCGGCGGCAGCGGCCGGTCAGGCGGCGGCGGGACCGGGTTGCCCTGCGGGTCGAACTGCGGCTGTGCCGGCGCCGACGCGATGTGTTCGGCCATCTGCTGACCCCGGGCGTCCTTCTGCATCTGGTCCGCCATCTGCTGCATCTGCGGGTGCAACGCGACCGGTTTTGCCAGACGCGGCAGGTTCTCCCCGACCGCCCCGATGATCCGGGCGATGATGTCGCCGGCCTGCTCCGGGGAGACCATCCCGACCGCGACACCGGCCGACATCGCCTGGATCGCGGTCCCGATCGAGTTCAACAACGCCACCCGCCGGACCAGGTCCGCGCCGGTCTCATCCACCAACCAGATGTCGACCTCGTCCTCCGGGTAGCCGGCTTCGATCAACGCCTGCCGGACCGGGACGCCGTTGCCGATCTTCGCCTGGATGATGTTCCAGTCCTCGAGCCCGACCGCGACCTGCAGCGGCTTCCACTTCACGTCGACCGTCACATCGGTCACACCCAGCAGCTGCAGCCCGAACTCATACGCATCCTCGATCACCGGCCCGTACGAGTCCTGCCGCGACCCGGCCTTCTCGTACAACGGTTCGTTCGCAGCCTTCCGCGACTCCCCCGACGGCGGGGTCGAATAGCCGACGAACCGGTCCAGCGGGATCCCGCACAGTTCGGAGATCGACTTGATGTACCGGTCCAGCGGTCCCATGAACACCTGCGGGTCGGCGGCCTGGAACTGCCCGACTGCGCTGGCGAACATCTTCCACACCGCTGCCGGGTCGGCCCGGAACGGGCTGCGCCCGCTGCCCTCCGGGTCGTCCCCATCGTCCTCGGGGTTGTCCGGGCCGATCAGGTTCATCATCGGGTCGTCGGCTTTAGGGTCGATCAGGAAATACCGCTGGGGCCAGCCCTGGAAGTCGATCGTCGCTGCATGGGTGTTGACCAGTTTGTTGATCAGCCGCTGCGGCCCGTACGCTGCCCGGTGTTCGGGCACACCGTAGGGGCGGGCGTTGCGCAGGTGGAAGAATGGGATCTCACCAGTCGGGTTGTCCAACGGCCACTGCTCGTCGCCCTCGACGTAGTGCTCCCAGTCTTCGCGGCGGGCCTGGTCGCCCTGCAGCTTGACCACCCAACGTTCGATCCGGTCGGGGAAGTACAGGGTGGCACGGAGCCGGTCGGCGTCGTTCACCTCGTCGTACCACTCCCACGACTTCAGGACGTGGGTCATCCGCAGCGGGTTCTCCGCGTCGTAGTACGCCCGGGTGGTGTACGGGCTGTTGACGAACATGTCGATCCCGACAATCCGGGCGGGCTGGTCCGGCTCGAGCGGCGAGGCTTCTTCGTAGCCCTCCGGGTCGGCCACCACCGGCCAGACGAACAGGTACCCTTCGCCGTATTTGGAGCAGGTTTTCATCAGCTCCGGTTCTTCAGCGTCGAGCTGGTTGCGCTTGCGGATCTCGTCCAGCAGTTCCTGCGCGTGGCTGCTGATCTCTTTCTGCTCGTCGACCTCAGGGTCGTCTTCGATGTCGCGGTCGGCTTCGCCGATCTCCCGGTCGGGGTCGTGGCTGTTGTCCTCGGCCAGGTCGCCGGCAGATACGGTGATCGCGCGGATCTGCAGCTTCTCGGCGATGGTGTCGACTGGGACTTTCGCGTAGTTCAGGTCCTCGATGTTGTTCGCACCGGATTGCGCCAACAGCCGGGCAATCGCGTCGGATACGTGCAGTTCTTCGACGGTCCCGTCGTACATCTCGTCGGCCAGGGCGTACACGGGGCGGGCAGCGTCCAGTTCGGCGAGGCTGCGCATCAACAGCCCGGTCGCGCCAGCGTCGATGTTCTGCCCGTCGCCGTCGCTGTCGGGGGTGACCGTGATCTCGACCGGGCTGCCCGGGTTGACCAGGGCGGGGGTGCCGTAGGCGGCGGTGGTCATGGTTCCGACCTGCAGCTGGGCGGCGTGGGCCGGGGTGAGCGCTCTGGTCAACGCCGGCCCCCTCTCTGTCGGTTACGACTAGGATAGCAGGTCGGTGGTGCCCCTGGCCTTCTTCGCAATCGCCGCCAGCCGGGTGTTCATCGCCTCCCACCACTCCAGCCGCCCGTCGCGTTCGAACCGGCCGCGCAGCCCGTCCAGCCGTTGCTGGATCCACGCGATGTCGGCCCTGGTCAGCGGGTTGGTGGCCCATTTCGGGTTCTCAAACCCGGTCACGAACGGCCCGGCGTACGGTCCGGGGGCGCCGAGATTCCCGGGGATGGCCGGGCCCCGGCCTAGCTCGTAGTCGAACAGCTTCGAATGGTCGATGGTGTACGACAACCCGTCGTCGCTCAGCCGCAGGTTGGTCGGGTTGGTCCGGTCGTGGTTCTCGGTCAGCAGGTCGAACACTGCCAGGCGCCACTCGGCAGCGGTGTGGGCGCGGGCGGGTTGTTCCCGACCCTGCAGATCGGATACGGTGAGCCCCTGGTTGCGTTTGTACCGGGCCCAGCCGCTGGGTCGGGACGGGATCAGGGTCATCACGATCTCGTCCGGGCCGGTCCGGACCACCTCGGGGGCGGGGACTCCGAACGCACGCGCGGTCGCGGCGCCCAGGACCTCCGCGTCGGCCTCCTCCTGAGCCGTCCGGCCGCCTTTGTACGGTGCGCCGGCTAGGGTTTTACGGATCCCGATGGTGCCTTCGTTGAAGTACGGCCTGGTGATCCTCGACCCGCTGTTGCCTTCGAAATGTTGGTGTTCTTCCCGGACCCCGCTGGCGATTGCGGCCTCGAGCCCGGTCGGGAACCCCATCTGCCCGACGACCCGGGCGGCCCAGCTGTTCCAGTCGGCGTCGCGGAACTGCCCGCCTTTCCCATCGGGGCTGTCGCCGGGCCACCGGGGGTGGTGCTGGGGGTTCCAATCCACCCGTCGAGGGTATCAGACCGGGAAGAACGTCTGGCCTTTCTTCGCCGGCTTCCCCAGGACACGCAGGCAGATCGACCCGACCGCATCCACCATGTCGTCCTTGCCCCGGGGGAACGACGCCATCTGCTGCTCGAGCGCAACCACCGCCCCAGGCTCGGGGTGTAGGACCCGGGGCGGGTTGTGTTGGTACAGCTCCAGCAGGTTCGCCGCCCGGACCTCTTTCTTCTCCTCCGACCACACGACTACCACCCGGACCGGCATGTCGTGCAGGATCGCGTGCCAGTTCTCCCCGCCCTGGTTCCCCTCGACGATGATCGCCTTGACCCTCGGGAACCGCTGCAGGACCTTCAACAGGTACCGCCGCAGGCCCTCCCCGACCAGTTTCACCTCCGCCGCGAACTCCACCAGACACCGGCTCGGCACTTTAACCGGCAGCCTGCGCCGGTCCTCAGACGGGATCACATAGCCAGGGGCGTAGGAGACGACCGCCACCCCGGCCGGGTCGGATCGGGTTTTCGTGGTGATCGTCGGGTCCACGGCGAGGAACCAGCGGGTCGGATTGCCCAACTCGCCATAGGTGAAATCGTCCACCGTCCAATACCCGCCCTCGGTGCCCATCGGGTCGTTGGCGAAGTTCTTCAGATACGAGCGGGTCCGGCGGATCGACTGCAGGAACTCGAGCGGCCACTTCGCGGGCCAGATACTGCGTTCGGTCCCGTCATCACGCAGGCAGATCGGCAGAGCGTGGTGCGGGGCGAAGTTCTCCTCCCCGACCCAGCCTTCGACCTCAGTATCGCCCCTCGCAACTGCGACCAGCTGGTGCACGATCGACCCGGGCATGGTGACGGTGCCGACCAGTACGACATGGGCGCGCAGGTTCATCGGCAGGATCGCCTCGATGATGGTCCCGCGTCGTTTCTCCATCTGGTACTGGCTGTAACTCGCCTCGTCCGGTTCAACGTCGTCCAGCAGGATCAGGTCGGGGCGGGTGTCCTTCTCCTTCAACCCGAGGTTCGCCGCATCGACCCCACGGGCCGCGAACGCAAACCCGCCCCGGGTCCGCAACATCTGGATATTATCAGCGGTGGTCTTCCCGTTCGGCTTCCGCGCTGGGGTGCACAGGTCAGGGTAGTCCTGCCGCAGCCGTTGGTTCTCGGCCAGTTCCGACCGGAACGCATGCAGGTGGGTTTCGGATTGGGTACCGGAGTGGGCGAACGCGGCAGCGAACTTGATGTGTCCGTGCGCGGCGGCCCACATCGGCAGCAGCAAGAACCACCACGTCGACTTGCCGGTGTCGCGGGGGGCGACGTAGGCGTGCCGGTCTTGTTTCAACCCGGCAGGGACGACCCACCGGCGGGCGGCGCCGGCCCACTGGAAGTGCGGGTCGGCGAACGAGATCCGCCCGTCGGTGCGGATGTGGTGCGGGAAGTAGACGATCGCGAACAGGATCGGGTCGTACCGGGTGATCTCACGCCGGCCTCGGCTGTGGGTGAACAGCCGGGGGTCGAACTGGGCCAGATACCCGTACAGGTCGAAGTTCTCGGCGTTGACCTCAGAGTGGTACGGGTCGGTGATCCAGGGCGGCGGGGGGGCGTCCAAGGCAAGCTCGAGCCCAGGCAGAACAGCAGTCACGGGCGGTCCTCAACGCCGGGCCAATACCCGAACTCCGTGAAGTCGTTCCCGCCCCAATACACGTCCCGGACCGGGACCTGCATCGAGATAACCGGCCAGTCCTGGGCAGGGTCGTGGGCGTGCCTACCGTGGGTCGCGGCGTAGGCCCGGCTGGTGCTGACCCAGTCGCCGGGGTTGATCGCCCCCACCTCGGGCGGTGCGGCCCGGTAGATGGTGATCATAGCGTCGGGGTGACCCCGGGCGGCGCGCATGGCGCGGACTGCTTCCCGCCAACCTTCGGTTTCTCTGGACAGGTAGTACTCGGGGTGTTCGTACACATCGGGCATGTCGGCTTCGAGGTCGTCCAGCCGCATGACGGTATCGGCGCCACGGGGGTCGGGCGGTTGGTGCACCCCCCGGTAGTCTGGCTCTTCGGCGTGGCCGGGCAGCCGCGCTGACAGCTGCTCAGCCCAACGTCCCGGGCCGGGTCCCTGCCGCTGCCACGGCGTTCCCTTAGGCCACCGGGGTTGCCGTGTCGTCACCGCCACCTGCCTGCGCCAGTAGTTGTTCCCGGGTGACCGCGTTGCGGGCCTGCGCCTCCCGCAGCAGCTCCTCCAACTCCAGGTCGGCCTGCGACACCTCGGTGCTGCGGATGTTCAACTCGACCGGGGCGTCCAACCCGAGCAGCCCAGCGCGGCGGGCCGACGCCCGGATCAACCGGTCGACGGCCTTCAACGCCAGTTCAGTCCCCGGGTGGTCTTCGATGATCTTCGCGGCAGTCCGGACGGCCAGGTCCAGCCGTTCTTCTTCCAACGCACGCAGCAGTGGGATGGTCGCGGCGTCCCGCTCACGCAGAACAGTGTCGATGTCGATCCGGACGGTGCGGGGGTTGACGCCTGTGGCTTTGGAGACCTCGTTCAGGGTCATCCCTTGGACGCGCAGCTCGACCGCCTTGATCCGGCGGGCGATGAGGCTGTCTTTGTTGGGGCTGACCCGGATCCCGACGGGGTTGCCGCTTAGCCGTTTACCTTCGGCGGGTTTGGTCATCTCGACTCTCCCTATCCAAGGGTCATCGCGACCCCAGGCTCCGAGGGTAGCACGTGCGGCTGTTCGGCGATCTTCGCGCGGACGGCGCAGTCTTTCGCGTCGATCAGGTGCTGCAACGCGAGGGTCAGCTGCGGACTGTCCTCGATCTGCCCGAGCAGATCCAACGCCAACCCCTGGAACTGCGCGGCGATGACGTGCAGGTGCGGCGGCAGGTTCGGGTTGGGTTCGAGCCAGCGCAGTTTCTCCTCGGCCGAGAAGTGCCGGGCGGGCCGCTGCGGCGGTGTCACGTTGTCAGTCATCCGGGGAGCGTAGCATGCTCGAGGGTCGCGGTGGGTAAACACCTGGTATGGCAACCGTGTTGGTTTTGCTGTTCCTGCTGTTGGCGGCGGTCCTGTCGGGGCTGGCCGCGTTTGGGATCATCCCGGAGCGGTTCGGTTGGGGCGGGTTCTGTTCGTTCGTGATCGCAGTGTTGATCGAGCACATCGGCAAGGCATAAGGCGACGCCCCCCGGGGGTCCCGGGGGGCGTCGTGACTCGTGTTAGACCTTCGGGCCGTGGGACGAGCGGACCGCAAACAGGACCGTCCGCAGGTGCCCTCCGGCAGCCGGGTCGGGGTTGCCGGTCCCGCTGACCAGGGTGAGCACGAACCGGGTCCGGCTGTCCTGCCCGAGCGGCCAGACCTCGACGGGCCGGTCGGCCATGTCGGGGTCGGCGTCCAGCTGGCGCTGCAGCCCGGCGATCAGCCCGGCCACGGTGAGCACCTCGACGTCTTCGGCGTCTTTGGCCCAACCGGTGATGGTGTCCATTGTGTCTCCCTCTCTGAGAAACCGCCCGGTCCACGTCGGACCGGACACCCCCCAGTCTAGCACAGGTGCCACCCCACGTGCCACCCGGGGAGACACGGCGACGCCCCCCGGGGGGTCCCGGGGGGCGTCGTGTTTGGGTTGGTCAGTGGTCTGGACGGCGAGGCTGCGGCGGGAGTCGGACCCGCGACCGGCGTGTTAGAGACGCCTGCTCTGCCGTTGAGCTACGCAGCCGAGAAAAGCACCGGCCCCCCGGGCGTCGTCGCGCCGGGGGGCCGGGCCCATCAGAGAGGGAACAAGGTCACGGGGTGAGGTTCATCCCCAGGCTGACCCCGCCGACACCGGCGAGGCTGAACCCGAGGACCGTGCTGGACATTGCGGTGTCGTTGCCGCCGTCGGCGACCACGTCCACCTCTGCCACGTCGGGCTGGCTGCGCAGCCAGTCGGCGAGCCGGCCGGTGAAGGCGCTCATCTCGTCGGCGGGGGCGGCGGCGCCGTCCTCGCCCCGCTGGCGGGCGTCCTCGGCGGCCCAGCCTGCCCGGTACTCGGGCGAGGTGGCGTCGGGGGCGGCCTGCTTGGCGTCCCAGGCTGCGTCCTCGGCGGCGAGGGTCTGGCTCAGGTCCTGGTGGGCCTGGGCGATGGTGGCCTCGTCCTCCGCGTCGGTCGCGGTGATGCTGTCATTCATCGCAGGGTCCTCTCTGTAGTTGTCCCTTGCCCCACCATTGTACCACAGGTGACACCCGGTGTGCAACTCGGGGGCGGGGGTGGGACAGCCGGCGAAACCACGGCACCAGCTGCGACCCCAACCACAACACCAACAAAGCCGGCAACGGCGACCACGGCCAGACCGCGTACACCGCCAGCCACCCGCACGAGGCGACCATCACCGCGAAACACAGCTCGCGGACCGCGATCAGCGCCCAGAGCGGGACGTACGTTGGTCGTACACGCGCAGCAGCGCCCGGCGTTGCTGCTCCGACAGCCCGGGATGCATCTGCACCCAATCGATACTGTTCGGGTCGGGCAGGTCCGCGTCGTGCACCCCGTGGCGTTGCTGCGCGGTCTCCGGTGCGGGGCCGGGCCAACGGCGGGTCCCAAAATCCCTCACCGCCAGGTCCAGGTCGATCCTGCCAGATGCGAGGTCCTCGACCAGTTGCTGCACCGTCCTGCTGCTTGCCATGCGACACTCCTCCTCTAAGTGCAACACCCCGTGTCACGTCTGTATTCCTCCGCCGCGTTTCAGCAGCACCGGCCCCGACCCGGTGTTGTCGTGCACCTCCCAGCCCGCCCCGAACAGACCCTCCTCGCGCAGCTGGTCGAACACCACCCGGTTCTTGGTCATCCCACCCGGGCCGCGTTGCCCCTCAATCAACGCCGGAGGGATCGTCCGCCCGCCCGGACCCGTCCCGCTGCCCCACTGCTGCATCCCCGAGCGGTACCGGGCCGACGCCCGCTGCAGGCTCGTCTCGACCGGGATGTCCACGAACACCCCCCGGACCTGATAGCCCATATCGCGCAACCGCCCCAACCGCGCTGCAGGTGCCGTCCGGTCGCCCATCGACGCGTCCAGGATCACGTTCTTCCCCTCGGCATACGCCCGCTCCGCCAACGCATCCGCCAGGTAGGCCGACTCGACGTGGTACATCGCCGACAGCTCCATCGGCGACAGGTGCTCCGCACCCGGGACCTGCGGGACCAGACCGTGACGGATGATCTCCTCTTTCATATCGTCGGCCGACACCATCAGATAGTCGGACATGTCGATCTCCGGGTGCCCGGCCAGGACGGTGGTCTTCCCAGCGCCCATCAACCCGCCGGTCATCACCGCCCGGCGTTGGTTCGGCACCCGGGTGGCCTTCTCCGCCCACACCCTGTCCAGGATCTCCCGGTGGGCGGCGGCCCGTTCGTCGGACCAACGTCCGTTCGGTTTGTGCACCCGGTGGGTGTCCAGATGGCGGCTCCCGGCGATCAGCTGGTTGACGTCCTGCTCGCGTTGGGCAAGCTCCTCGTCGGTGAACCCGCGCCGGGCCTGCTCGGCAGCCCGGGAGAGCCACGACCCGCTGCCGGGGGTGTCGGTGAACTGGCCGAGCCGGTCGCGGGGGTGCAGCCGGGGGTTCCACACGTGTGGGTGCATGGGTCCATTGTACTGGCTTGGCCGGCGCGGTAGGCGGCGGCGACGGCGGCGCGGAATCCGCGTTCGCGGGCGCCGATGACGATCAAACGTTCCAGCCCGCCGTTGTTCAGCCCGTACACTTCGCTGTTGCGGGCCCGGTTGGCGTCGATGAAGACGCTCTCGGGGATCTTGTCGGTCATGTCCCGGACTCCCACAGGTACGGGTCGGACGGTGCGACCGGCGTCCGCACGTCCGGGTGGGCGGCGCACAACGGCCGGACCTCCTCTACGATCTTCAACACCGGACCGCCGACCGCATCCTCCGGGTGGAACACGAACCGCACCGGCTTGGCCTGCACCAACGCAACCGCCGGGTCGCCGCACACCGCGCACACCGCCGTCCGCAGCAACTCCTCCACAGCTTTGACGTGCTGCTCGAGCAGCGTCTGGATCCCCGGAACCTCCGGGGCCGGATCGTCAGGGTTGAACTGCTTAAACAGAGTCGACCCGGGGTTCGGGTCCAACGGGCTCAGCTGGGTCGCCGACGCCCGATACCGTACGGCGTAGTCGAACGTACGCAGAGATTGCATCAGGAAATCGGCCAGGACGTAGTCGGGGGTGTTGCTGCCGTTCTCGGCGCTGTTGCGGTTCAACGCCTGCCGCAGGTCCTGGTACAGCGGGCTGTCCGGTTGGGGTTCGAGGCTGGCCCTGTGCCCATCCCCGTAGGCGGATTCGACCGCTGCCCGGAAGGGCGGCATCTCGACCAGCTTCTGCTGGTTCCCCGGCCCGAGGACCACCCCGGGCGGGTTGCGCAGCACGGCGTTGATCGCGTGGTCGTACCAGCGGGCGGCCTTCAGGTACACCTCGTCGGGCAGGTCAGCCATTGTCGTTCTCCTCGATCTCGATCGGTTCGATGGTGCCGGATGGGGCGGGGGACAGGTTCGAGGCGGCCCGCTGGGTGCGGGCCTGGGCGGCGCGGCGCCTGGCCCGGACGGTGTCGAGTTTGATCAGCCCGGCGACGGCTAGGGCAACGGTCCCGGTCCCGGCGATGTTGGCCAGGACGTTCGGGACGAAGTCACTCCACATCCAGTGCACGGGCGTGCTCCCTCATCTCGCGGCTGTGCCAACACCGGCACAGCGGGGTGCCGTCGAACAGGGCGTGCCACAGGAACAGGTGGGGGTAGGCGAACATGGAGTGGGTTGCCTGGATCTGCTCGGCCCGGCACCGGACGTCGGTTTCGGTGATCCGGGCGTCGCTGTGCCGTTGCAGATCCTGCCGCAGGATCCGGCAGGCTTCCTGCTCCTCCTCCAGCTGGGCCTCCAACTCAGCCAGCGACTCCAGTTCGTCTGACAGCCACAGCACGACATACTCAGTCCCGGTGTTGGCGCGGGTCCGATCGACCACCCCCTGGGCTCCGCCTTCGGACCAGGTCTGCCAGCCGAGGTTGTTCTCGAGGCGCATCGCAACCGCGCCGTCGGGGAACTCGGTGCCGAGCGCCACCGGCTCGCGTTTGCTGGTGAGCAGGGCGAACGGCCGGGGTGCATCGCCGTGGTGTCCGAACACGACATACATGAGCCGGTCGGTTTTCAGCTTGTCGCGGTCGTGCCGGATCTGCTCCAGTTCGGCGATCAACGCCGGGACGTCCCCAGTGATCACCAGCCACGCCGCCCGCTCCCCCGCACCTTCCGGCGGGTCCTGCCCGTTCATCCACGCAGCTGCCCGCGCCCGACGGCCCTCGACCTTCTCCAGATCGACCTCAGCCATTCGCTGTCCCCTCTTTCTGCTGCCGGTACCACGCCGCCGCTGCCGCGACCGCCTCCTGATGCCCGATCGGGTCATGCTCCCGACGGTGGTAAGCCCGCCCAACCGCCCGTTTCAGCTGCGCCGGTAGACGCCACCAGCACGGCCCGCAGGCCAGCAGGTGTTTCGGGACGGTGTTGCCGCACAACCCGGGGCAACGGTGTCGCGGTTCAGCCACTACGGCCTCCGACCATCTCCGCCTCAACGACCAGGGCCGACCCATCGCCCCAATCGACATAGCAGTAGTTCTCCGGCCATACAAATCTCGAGCCGGTGATGCCGCAGGCGCTCTGCATCGGGTGTTTGAAGTCGGCCTCCATGCGGGCCCGATGGTCGTCGCAGGACGCCATCATCACCTTGATGCGCAGCCCGTCGTCGGTCAGCCGGAAGCCGTGCCACGTGGCCACGTCGAGACATTCCATCGGTCCGGACGGGCTGAACCCGCAGGTCCAGTTCATCTCCGGGCCAAGCGGTTCGCCCGTCATCGCCGCTCCCCTCCGATATACACGACGCTGTTGTAGATCGAAATCCCGAGCCCATCACGGCGCAGGAAACACAACCCACACGGGCGGGACATGACCTCAGTCTCCAGGGCGAACTCGGCGGTGTGCGCCCCGCACAGCCACACCGCCATAACCCCGGCCAGCCGGCCTCGTTCCCACGCGAACAGACACAGGTCGGCGACGTGGGACACAGTCCGGTCGGTGTGAGGTTTGCCGGCACCGCGTCCGTAGGGCAGTTTCGCTGCGGCTGCGACTACCCGGAACCGGCGGCTGCTCTCGGCGCGGTACCACGTGTACTGCCCGGCCTGCAGTCTCCAGCCTCGCCGCTGCCAACGTCCGGCGGAGGCGGCCAGGGCCCAGTAGGCTTCCCGGTCGCGGCTCCACAGCCCGCTCCGCCATCCTGTGGTCATGGGTCGACCACCGTGATCCGACACAGGGCGAACGTACAGTCCTTCAACAGACCGACCGGGATGGTTTCGACCGGGTCGGCGCCCTCGTAACGGCACAGCGGGCCGACAGTGGCGGCGGCGAGCCATTCCCGGCCCTGCCCGTCGCGGAAGGTCAGGACCAGCATCCCGTCCTCGTCCTGCTCTTCAGGCACGGCGATCAGCTGCTCCGGGGTGGGCCCCGGGCGCCACCACTGCAGCCCCCGCTGAATAGCTGTCGCCCCACCGATCATGCCCGCGACGAACACCAAGATCACCGCGATGGCGGCGATCCAGTCGTACCAGGCAAGCTCGCGCATCGGGGTATGCATCAGATGGTCCCACCAGCCGGACATTACTGGGTCCTCGATTCTGCTAGGATCGCCGCCGCGACGGCCAGCCCATCGCGCATCCCCCGCGCCCGGACCGCTGCCATGACGTCGTGCATCTCCCAGGCGGCTTCCATCTGCACCCCGTACAGCTGTTCGGACCGGCCGATCTTGGCGGCCAGTTCGTCCCGCCAGGTTTCGGCCTGCCGCCAGGCGTCCATATCGGCGGCTTTCCGCTCGACCTCGAGCGCGCTGGCCATGGTGGAGACGATCATGGCGGCGGCCTGCCGGTCGACCCCGTTCATGAGCAGCGCATCGGCCAGGAACTGCAACGGGCCGCCGGTGTCGGTCCCGTCCGGGTTGACCACAGTCAGCCCGTCTCGATAGGTTGGTTCGCTCACGGCTTCGTCTCCCCATTGTCGACGAGAAACCACGGCCCGGCATAGGCCGTCCGCCGATGCGTGTGCCCTCGGCCTCGTTGGCAGGACGAGGGGTCGGTGCAGCAGCGATCGATCCAGCCCGCCAGCGGCGCTCTGCGGTAGCCCCACTGCTCCTGCGTCTCGCCGCCAGGCGGCAGGAGCAGGCCAACATCGGCCAGCCAACGCAGCGCGACCACAGCCGCGTCCGGGACGCCCACGACCTGCCCGGTGTTGCCTTCGGGGAAAGTCTCGACCCAGTTCGGTGCCTGATCGAGGATCGCCTGTTTCAACGCCTCGAGTGTCGCATCAGTCCAACGTTCAGCCACCGTCGACCTCCTCGACCCCATAGCGGCGGGCGAGCGACGAGATCCCTTCACACGGCCAGTCGCCGTCGCACTGCACGCAGACCATGTGCGAGTGACCGTGCGGGTGGTCGTCGCACTCCTCGCCTCCGTGAAGGTTCAGCGCGCGATAGTCCTCGTCGCAGTTGCGCAGGACGACGGTCGGGTTCTCGTGGTAGACGAACACCTTCGTCGCCTCGGCCGCCTCCCACCGCCCAACCTGGGGCTGGTGGGTAAAGGTTATATCGACCCCGCCGACCCGGACGCTCTTACCCCAGGTCGGGGCAGCCTCCCGGGCCCGCTGCTGCCGGGCCTCAATCCGGGCCCGGATCTCGTGAAGATCGCTCATCGCCCCGCCTCGATCTCGGCTATCTTCTCTTCGACCAGCTGCGGGTTGAACCACAGCCGGACCAACACCGGCCAGTTCCTGACCGACGGCGCTGACCGGCCGTTGATGTACTGCGAGATCTGCTGCTGCGCCACCCCGAGCAGCCCGGCCAACGCCTGCTGCACCGGGCGTTTCCGCCCGCCGTGCCGTTGGCTGATCCGGGCCACCACATCGCCGGGATGCCCGAGGTGGGTCATCTCGACCGGGCCGACCAGCGGCTCGTGCAGCGTCAACACCGGCGGGGAAACCAACCCGTGTTGCCAGGTCAGTTCGGCCCAATGGCCTCGGTCGTCCCCATACAGCACACAGGCGTAGATCGGGTCGCTGCTCACCGGATCCACCCGGCCAGGAACCCGACCGCCGCGAGGGTGCAGAACGCCGCCGTCAGGGCGACCAGCAGGATCGAGATCTTCATGCGTGGATCCAATAGTCGTTGCTGCGAAGCTCGCACCGGACGTTGCTGCCTTTCGCGATCACCGACAGGTCCTGCGCGACGGTCGCCCCCCGGAGTCGGATCGCACACCGCAGCGCCGCCGGGGGCGGGTTGTGGGCGTCCCGCTCCGCGAGGTAGGTCGCGTCGAGGTGGACCTCATAGGCGGGAGGCGACCCGGCGAACCGCTGCTCGGTCGGGTTGTACTGCAGGGCAAGGTACCGACCGGCCCAGGGGGTGGTCCCGGTGAAGTCGTGCGGCCCGCCGGGCAGCCCGGCACCGTCGAGGGTGACGGTGTCGGCTTCGCCGGACCGGGCGTAGACGTGCCCGGCGAACGGGATGCAGTAGTCGCGGTTCCCGTCGACGTCCAACGCCCTGACCTCGAGTTCGAACACGATCCAGCTGTTGCCGGGGGTGACGCCTGCGGGTTTCTGCTGGGCGGCGGGGTCGAATGGCGGGGGTGGTGCCACGGGTCCTTCTCCTACGGGGCAGCTGGTGCCTTCGTCGCTGGGGCCGGGTTGTGGGTTGCCCCAGAAGTCGGTGTTGCATCCGGTGGTCAGGGCCAGGGTGGCGAGCACGGTCAGGGCGGCGGTGGCGGTTCGTATCGATAGATCCACGACACCATCTTAGCGTGACATCCAGCGTGACACAAGGTGTTATTGGAGGAGCTTGGCTAGGGCTTCCCAGTTGGGCTCCCCGCATCGCATGCAGGTCTCGACCTTGACCCCGGGCAGGTCGGGATGTTCGTGGGTCGTCCAGACGTAGCACGCACGGCGAAGCACATCGTCGGGTGCGGCCGTGCAGGGTCGGTTCTTGACCGTCGCGAACCGCTCCCACGCCTGCCGCTGCTGTTCGGCGGCGACGCGCAGCGCCTCGCCGACCGAGGCCCACGCCTCACCGAACCCCTCCCGGACCCGACCCCACGCGACCCGTAGCTCGTCCCACTGCTGGTCCAACGTCCGGCCTTCAACGTGCAGCCGGGGGATCTCCTGCGGGGTGGTGTTCGGGTCGGATGTAGTGCCTCGGATGCCGGAGGCGATGTCGGTGAACGCCTCGGGGGGCCGGTCGGTGACGGTCCGGTACAGCCCGGCGTTACCGGCTGCGGTCAGGTAGTCCTCGAGCTTGACCCGCCGCCAGCCGTGGCCGGGGGCGGCCAGCCAATATCCGTCGCTTACCACAGGTGCTGTCCTTTCACGGTGCGTTCTCCAATACGGTGACTCGTTGGTTCAGGTTCTGGACCTGACCCTGCAGGGTCTGGAGTTGACCCTGCAGAGTCTGGAGTTGACCTTGCAGGGTTTGGACTTGGTCGCGGAGTTGCTCTTCGAGGTTGAACACTCGGGTGACCCGGACTCGGGCGGAGACATCAGCTGGCATAGATCCCAGCTTAGCTCTCGCTGGGGCCGACCGCCTCACCGTCCGGTTCGGCGCCGTCGAGGACGGCGAGCAGCGCCTCGGCGCACTGGTGCCGCAGCCGTTTGTCGAAGTGGAAGCACACCTTCTCGCCTTCGAAGTGCTGCAGTTCTCGCCTACCGGCCGAACAGTCAGGGTCGTGATACCAGGACTGCAACAACGCCCGCGCTTCCCTGACTGCCTCGACCGCCCGGTCTGCTTGGCTCATCCCGCCAGGAAAGCACCGTGCCACCCCGGGTGTCAACTGGACGGGCCGAGGGATGCCGTCGCCTCCGCAATCACATCGACCTCGATCAACGCCATGGCCGGGATCCGAGACGCATCCACCATCACAGCCAGTAACCGATCATGCTCCTCGCCATCCGCATCGGCCAACAGCCCCAACACCCCCCCATGCAGCCGCTCGTGAGCCTCCGACCGTGGCACCCCAGACTCGACCAGGTAATGCAGCAACGCCCCCGTCGACACCTCCTGGTTGTGTAACTCCAACTCCCGGGATAGCCGCTTACAATCCGGCTCCCACCGGTCGGCCGCGTCCCGCCAGTTGATCAGGATCGCCGAAACATTGCTGAATAGTTGCGGCAGCAACAACCGGCGGGCGGCAGAGGTCGACACATCCCCCTCGAGCCAACCCTGCCCCGCGATCTCCGCCAACCCGGTGTAGTGACTGCGCGTAACCGACGCCAGGCTGCAGATCCGTTCGCACAGGACAGGGTTGGTCTTGTGCGCCATCGCGGACGAGCCGACCTGTCCCGGGTCGCGGGTTTCGTTGCCCAACCCGAGCATCGCCTCCAGCCGCCGGTCGGTGGCCCAGGTCTGGGCGACCGCCGCGACCTCCACCATGGCCGACGCGATCGGCAGGTCGTAGCTGCGGTGGTAGATCTGACGGGTGGTGGGCATCACGAACTGGAACCCGGCCGCTTTGGCGATCAAAACGCCGTACAGGTCGACGGCTTCGGAAGCCTTTCCGGCGGCCTCCGAAGCCCGAGGGGGGCCCGAAATACCCGCTGGGGGCTCCGAGGCGCTCGGAGACCCCTCCGAGGCCGTCGTCGGGGCATCCCCGCCGCTGGCCCACCCGTGCAGGACGCGGTTCAGGTCAGCAGAAGTGCCGACCGCGCCGTGCGGCGGGCGGAAGTCGTAGTTCTGGATCGCGGCCTCGAGCCGGGCCCCGGCGGCCAGGAGCGGGGTGATGGTGGTGGCGATCCGGTGTCCGTAGCTTGTGGTCTGGGCGGGTTGGCCGTGGGTGCGGGCGAGCAGCGGTTGGTCGCGCCAGGTTTTGGCTTGCTGTCCGAGTTGGTGGGCGAGTTCGGTGATCTGCCGCAGGATGTGGTTGGCGCTGTCTCGGATCTGGATCTGGGTGGTGGGGTCGACGATGTCGTGGCTGGTGAGTCCGAGGTGGGCGGTGTCGTGTCCGGCGTGCCGGTTGTAGATGTCGAGTGCGGCTTGCAGGTCGTGTCGGGTGATCTGTTCTTGGTGTTGTTGTTCGAGCAACCATGGGGTGGGGTTGTCGGTGTATTGCTGGGCGGCTTGGTGGTAGTGGTCGAGGTGGTCTCGTCCTGGGTGGTTGGGGTTGGCTCGGGTTTGGGTGTGTAAATGGGCGAGCCATTGTTGGTGCCACAGGTGTGTGGTCCAGGTGGTGGTCCAGATGCGGTCGATGTCTGGGGTGGGGGTGCGTCGGCTCATGGTGTGGCGGGTTCCTGTTCGGTGATGTGGCGGGGGAGGAACTGCAGGGTGATCTTCGGACCCCGGATGGCGACGCGGGCCTGCAACCCACGCCGCCATGCGGTGCGCCGGGCGAGGCTGGCGAGGGTTCTGGTGTCGACGGTGAAGTCGACGCCCTGGGTGAGTTCCCAGATCTGCCCGTCGCCCCACTCAACCCAGGGGTAGCTGGCTTCCGGGCCTTCCGGGAATTCAGTCACAGTTTCTGCCATGCCGGGATCCTAACAGCTGCTATGTGGATTCACAAGTGGGGTGGGTGGTTTGGCCGGGCTCGACCGGGATCAACGGCCCATAACAGACCGTGCAGCTCCTTACCATATCAGGGACAACCTGGCCTGCCCCAACGACCTGTCCCGTCCCTGCCCGTTCCCCAGGGACAGTTTTTGTCCCTGCTCCGCCTTTCCACCCCCCTTGACTTGGGCGGGGGACAGGGACAGTTTTTCCGATGGGGTCGCGCGTACGCATGGGCGTTGACCCGGCTCCAGCGGCAGGGACAGCAGGTTCGGTCCTGTACAGGCCAGTCCCCACGCGTTGGATTACGCCGCGTGACGCCAACCGGGCGAGGGTTTTCTTCGCGTTCTCGTAGTTCAGGACGTCCGGCAGCCCATCGGCAACCTCGCGGGGGCTGCAGGCGCGGCCCTGCTCGTCCAGCCAGTCCAGGATCGCCGCCTGGGTCCGGTTGACGTTGTCGCGGTTGGCTTGGCTGGTCGGTTTCCGTTGGAGGACCTCCTCCGCCTCCAGTTCGGTCTCGCCGGTCCAACGCAGCCGGCCGACCCTGGCGGGTGGTCCGTCCTCGGTCTCCAACGCTACGTCGTCGATGGTGTACAGCAGGTTGGGGAGGTTCTTGCGGCCGAGGTTGTTCTTGCCTTGGGAGACGACACAGGTGTACTCGTCGGCTTCTTTGTCCTCGGCGATGGCGAGTGCTGCGCGGGCGACTTCGGACCAGGATCTCGAGCCGGCGATCATCGATAGGATGTCGACGTCGCGGGTTTTGTTGAAGTGCACCAGTGCGGGGACGACGATCCCGGCGGTCTCGGCGGCGTGTTTCAACGGCTCCAACGCGGAGCGCAGTTCTTGGGCTTGGTTGGGGTTGATCCTTCCGTCGACGAGGCTGAGGATGGGGTCGCACATGAGTGCGGCGGCTTTGGTTTCTTCGGCGATCTCCGGCAGGTACCGGCTGTCGCGTGGGAGGATCAACTTCCCTGGGGTGCCGTCGTCGTCGAGGGTGTCGATCCGGTAGACCAGGTCGAGGTTGGCTCCGGCGGCTACCATCCGGGGGGCGATGGTGTAACTCCAGGCGTCTTCCGACGCGCTGTACAGGACAGCCCGGGGTTCGCCTTCGTACACCCCGGGGAGGTTACCGTTTGTGATGGCGGCGGTGAGCCAGGCTAGGAAGGTCGATTTGCCGACGCCTTCGCGGCCGGCGATGAGGCAGATCTCGCCGAGTGGCATCCGCCCGTCCCAGACCCACCGGACGGGTTTGATGGTGAATGCGCTGGCGGGGGTCAACCGGATCCTCGCTCTCCCCATATCGGTGGTGGCGGGTGATACCGGCTCGGCTGGCCCGTCGATGGCCTCCGGGGGCAGCGGGACGGCCTGGAGGGTGGGGGTTGGGGGGTTTGGGTCGACGATGGTCAGTTCGTCCAGTTGGTGCCCGGCGAGCCGGTGGTCGGTGGTGTCTTTCCCGGCAGCTGGTTGGGTCAGCAGCAGGCTGGCTGCTACTGGTTGTAGCTGTTGGTGTAGGGTCCGGGCGTGGCGCATCCCGACCCCGGTGGGGTCGATGTCGGCGACGATGACGAGGTGGGCGCCGCGTAGCTGTTCGGTGTATTCGGGTCGCCATTTCCCGGCGCCGCCGGGGTTGCAGGTGGCGACACAGCCGTCCAGTTCGACGGTGTGGACGTCTTTCTCGCCCTCCACCAGGTAGATGGTTTGGCCTTCGCGGATGGCTTGCAGCACAGCTGGGAGGCGGTACAGGACCCGTCGGACTTCGTCGAGCTTGTAGATCCATTTGCCGTGGTGGTCGGGGTCGGGGCGGCGTTGCATGAACCGTTTGTTCGCGGTCCGCAGCACTTGGAACAGCAGCTGCCCGGTCTCGTCAACGTACGGGTAGGTGGCGACGATCGGGTCGTCGCGCCGGTCGCCGACCGGGATGGGGTACAGGTCGCGCATCTGCAGGTCGACCGATGCGAGGACGTCTTCGGTGCGGCAGCCGGCTTGGCAGTACAGCAGGGCGTGTCCGGCTGGGGATTCGCCGAGGCCGAGGCTGGAGTTCCGGTCTGGGTGGGCGGGGCAGTGCAGCCGCCACTGGCCGTTCTGCAGCTGCCCGGTCCCGGTGCGGGTGGTGATGGCGTCGAGCACGACCTGCAGCGGGGTACGTTCCACTCGTCCCCCCTCTTGTTGGTGGTTGGCGGCCGTCGGGGGCCGGTTGTGCTAGGATTGATCCAGGTGGTTCTTGCGGGTCCGGTGACGGTAGGTGGGGGGTTGCGCGTGGCGGCGCAGCCCCCCTCCCCTGTCTGCGGGCGCGGATCGTCTATCGTACCGCTGGTTCTGGCG
>Ga0134124_10000503_pt1 | contig 33028 bp, 27 predicted proteins | sample KB304_FD_96880 | JGI IMG/M metagenome (GOLD analysis project Ga0134124, IMG submission 96880) | Terrestrial soil microbial communities without Nitrogen fertilizer from Kellogg Biological Station, Michigan, USA - KB3-0-4 | ecosystem: Environmental > Terrestrial > Soil > Unclassified ... | reverse complement strand
GAGGCTGGGCGCATAGCCAACGCGCTCGTGTCGGAGCAGTCGGCCGCCTGCGTCAACATTGTCCCTGCGATTGAATCGATCTATCGATGGGAAGGAAGAGTCACAAGCGACAGTGAGGCTCTGATGATCATCAAGACGACCGATGATCGATACGTTGACGTAGAAAGCCGCGTCAAAGAGCTGCACACTTACTCGACGCCTGAAATTGTCGCGATTCCAATCGTGCGAGGCTCACAGGAATATCTCGACTGGCTCCGCATATCTACTGCGATAGAGTAACCAGCAACTAGTGTTTGAAGTGCCGCATTCCGGTGAACACCATCGCCAGATCGTGTTCGTTTGCAGCCGCTATTACCTCTTCGTCACGCACTGACCCGCCCGGCTGAATGACCGCAGTGATACCGGCGCGAGCGGCTTCGTCGACTCCGTCTCGAAATGGGAAGAACGCGTCCGATGCGACAACGCAACCGGCAAGCGGCAACTGTGCCTTCATTGCGCCGATCTTGACTGAATCGACACGGCTCATCTGGCCCGCGCCAACGCCGACCAACTGTCCATCGCGAGCGTAGACGATTGCGTTCGACTTAACTTGTTTCGCAATGATCCAGGCAAAACGCAACGCGCGCATCTCTTCGTCGCTCGGCCGTCGCGAAGTGACAAAGCGAAGCTCCGCATCCACCAGAGCTCCGCGATCGGGGTCCTGAATCAGCATGCCGTTGTCGCTGATGACTCGCAGATCAAACTGCGCGCCCGTTGTCTGTCTCTTGTCGACTCTCATCACTCGTAAGTTCTTTTTTGTCGCGAAGAGTTCAAGAGAAGCCGGCTCATAATCGGGAGCAACGATAGCCTCGAAGAAGGTCTCGGCAATGGCGCGCGCAGCCGCTGCGGTCACAGTTTGATTGAACCCGATGATCCCGCCAAAAGCAGAGACAGGGTCCGTAGCGCGAGCCTTCTCGAATGCTTCAAGAACGCCGGCCGCGGTAGCAGCGCCGCACGGATTCGTGTGTTTGATGATCGCGCAAGCCGTGTCTTTGAACTCCGCGACCAGCTTCCACGCGGCCTCCAAGTCGATCAGGTTGTTGAAAGACAGTTCCTTCCCCTGAAGCTTCTCGGCGTTTGCGATCCCGCCGCCTGAATCGGAGGACAAATAGAGCGCCGCGCGTTGATGTGGATTCTCGCCGTAGCGAAGATCCAGGGTTTTCCTGGCAAAGATCGTAAGCGTTGTCGGAAGGCCAGTGGGCTTCTGAACCCGAAGCTCATTGGCATGGTCGAGAGTCACCGAGCCCTCGAGAAATTCCGAGATAGCTGCGTCGTATCGCGAAGTCGTGTCGAATGCCCGCCGCGCAAGCCTGAAGCGCGTCGCTCTTGAAATCATGCCGCCGCTTGCTTCCATTTCGTCCGCAACCGCGGAGTAGTCGGATGGATCAACAACTACGACAACGTCCTCGAAGTTCTTTGCCGCCGAGCGAATCATCGACGGACCGCCGATGTCGATGTTTTCTATCGCGTCTTCGATGGTAACGTCCTCGCGAGCGACAGTCTCGCGAAACGGGTACAAGTTAACGACGACCATCTCGATGTACTGAATGCCGTTCGCCTCGACCTGGCGTTGGTGTTCAGGATTACTTCGAATCGCGAGCAGACCACCGTGAACTTTCGGGTGCAGGGTTTTGACGCGCCCATCGAGCATCTCCGGAAAACCGGTGAGTTCGGAAACGTCTCGGACGGCGAGGCCCGCTTCCCTCAACAGCTTTGCGGTGCCGCCGGTTGAGATGATCTCAATTGAGTGCCGGCTCAATCGTCGAGCGAAATCCACCAGCCCCGTCTTGTCGGATACGCTGATAAGTGCGCGTTCTATTCTTTTCATGTCTAAGATTCCATAACCTTTCGGGTGCTCTTAGCGAGCTTTGCGGTCCTTGGCGTCTTTGCGTTGAGAATTAGAATACTCAGCGCAAAGACGCAAAGAACCGCAAGGCTCGCTAAGACAGGTCTTTATTCAACTGGCGTTCGTAATCGAATCCAGCGCGGCGGCCTTCCCATCGTGCTATGAAATAAAGCACGCTTCCGATCGCGACCCACACCAGAAGCAGTTGCCATATGGCGATGCCTCGTTGCTCCGGTGGAAGACCCTGCTGCTTTGCCAGGTCGTGCGCCACCGTGACTACCGACAGATAGATCATCGAAGCAACCGACAAGAATCCCAGAATCACGAGCAGGGCAGGTCGAATTCTCACTTGCGCCTTTTGATAAAGCGCGGGCCTGATGAAAGGCAGCGCGACAAGCGAGCCACTGTGCATTGCATAAGTCAGAAAAATTGCCAGAAGAGAGATGTCCAACACGTAGCCAAACTTCTTCGTCCACAGCAACGCGAGTGCTACGGCGGTATTGACTACTAAACTCACCCAGGGCGTGTGAAATCGTTCGCCCACCCTCGCGAACCATTGCGGCGCCATCCGCTCCTCGCCGAAAACATAAAGGATTCGCGCGGGAACGAACATCGTTGCGTTCAAGCAAGTCGAGAATGCCATAAGCGCGCCGACTGTTACGATCGCGCCGCCCCACCACGGCAGATAGCGAGCTGCCGCATCGCTCATCGCAAAACTCGATTGAGCCAGCTCCTGATAAGGCACCACGCCAAACGCCACCAGCGACATCAGAAAGAACATCACCATCGAAATCAGGATTCCGTTTATGAAAATGCGTGGAAGCGAGCTTCTCGAATCTTTTGTCTCGCCCGCGGTCTGCGCGAGCGCTTCGAACCCCGCATACGCGAACAGCAGCGGCGGAAGCACTGCCAGAAATCCTCGTTCACCGTCGGCTGTGCCGTGAGCCCAGAAGCCGTAAGGAAAGAACGGAGTGAAGTTCTTCCAATCGATCGCGAACAGTCCCGGGACTACCAGCACAACGATCGCCGCGCACTTCACGATGACCATCGCGGTCTGAAGCCAGCCGTAAAACTTCGCTCCGGCGACGTTCAGCAGGAAGAAGAACAGCACCGCCGCGGTTGCTATTGCTACTTCGGCCAGGCTGGGATCGCCGGAGAAGTTTGCTTTCAGCCATTCACCGCACGGCAACACACGCGCGAACCACGAGTCCAGGTCCACCTTCGGGAAGAAGAACTTCAAATACTGCCCGAGCGAGACCGCCAGGATTACCAGAGCGCCGATGTAAGAAAGCCACTTCAACCAGAGTGCGATGAAGCCGAGATAATAGCTTCCGGTCGTTCGCGAGATGTGCAGGTACTCGCCGCCGGGACTCGTGCCGAGCGGCGTTGAGATGTAGACCGAGTACGCGACGGCAGTAACAAGTATCACCGGCGCAAGCACGAGATAAGCGAGCGGGATCGAAGGGCCGGCAATCGTACCGGACTTGCCTGTAACGACGAAAATACCCGAGCCTACCAGGATGCCGATGATGGTGGCGTAGCTCTCGAGTTTAGTGAGGTCGCGCTTAAGCTCAGTCCTGGGTTGTGTCTTCTTTTCTGCGCTGGTTGCCAAGAGGTGTATGTCCGGTTGTCGATGATGAACTGCGGCAGTGATTCTGTCAGGAGAGCGGCGGATTGTCCAAGAAAGAATGATTGTAGTTCAGCTTCAAATCTCGCAGCAGGGTCTGAACCCGGCTATCGCTGCGCAGCGATTTGAAACTGGGTTCGACTTTTATCCAGACAAGGTGGTCATCGTGCGCTGTAAGACACGTTGGCAGAAGCTGGATCGATTCTTCCTTGCGTCCCAACTCAGCGCAAGCAGTTGATAACCGATATGCTGCTCGTCAGAAGTGGGTCCGTGATGCTACGGCCTACAGGTCGCAAAGACTGCCGGCATAGCCACCTGGTCATATGACGGCTAGCGACAAGATCCATCTAAAGGTTGAATTGATAGTCGAATGCATATTCATCCTTCCTACTCTTCGTTTGGTTATCTATGTTCCCGAAATGAATTCACCAATGTCGCTCCAAATCGGCCCAGAGCTTCGGGGACCCCGAAGGTGTCCGCAAGGCTCACAAGTAGCCGCAGACCTATAGACAACAGTAGAGGGGCAATGATCACATAGCTGAGGACCATTACCAGGATCACAATAATTTCCGGAAATCCCACAGAACCCATTGAATTGTTCTCCTATCAACAGACGGTTCAGTTCGCTTTCAGTCGACAAGCACCCTATCCGTTCCGCTTCGGCCGAAGGTCTCAGGGTGGTACATCTCTTCGGCTTTAGCCGGCGGCACTACGAACAGCCCCGGTGTCGTCGCTCGAGCTATGTAAGAGTAGGTGTGAACGCCTTGCCACACCAGGGACGCGAAAGCTTCGACGCGCTCGTCCCGCATGTTCTGGTGCTCGAACCAGGGCCAACCCCACCACCATTGATTTGTCGTCGTATCAGTTGCGTCTTGCGGCACGCTGCCGGTGACTGCGAGCGCGGGGTTCAACGCCTCGAGCCCGGCCGGCGTAGGATCAACCAGCGCGACGTGATAGCGGCGCGATGGAACCAGCATCGTAAGCTTCACTCGAACGCGCGCGCCGGCTTTGATGCGCCAGGTTCCGTCTGCATCGCGCCGCGCGTCATCGGCTTTATCAACAGCTTCGTACACGCGCTCGACGGTGAAGCCGTGCTGTGAAGGATCGAGCTTGAGACTCGCGGGCGCGAACTGCATCCCAATGCGATAGTACAACCGGCCCGGGCCTTCTTTGCTCAGTGTTAGATTCCGCGCGACTGTTCCCACCGCGCTTTCGACTCGTTCGGCAAGTATCCGCATCGGAACGTTCACGTTATGACGTTCGGTCGTGCGTCCTCGAAACTCATGCCCGCCTGCGTAATCATCGCCGAGCCACGCGCGCGCGACGAAATCCGGCGTGACTTTTTCATAAGTCGCAAAGTACTTATCAAGCGCAAGCAACACAAAAGCGTTCTCCTGAGTGTTCTCCCAACGGCCTTGCCTGCGATGCGCGAGCAAGCCGCGAACGATTTTCGGAATGAGATCGCTGTCAGGCTGATCTTTGATCAGAGCGTCGAGGATTACGGCATCGGCGCGGCGATCCGAGTGCAGCAAGAGATAATCGCCGTCGCCGTAGGAAGTCACGAAATGGGCTGTGGCGGCCTCTTCCGTGGCGCGGTTGTTCAGGCGCCTGTGGATCGCGACAAGCTCTGACGTCGCCGCCGGATCGCCCGACAACACCGACAGCAGCCAGCCCATTGCTTCAAGCGAAAGCGCGTCGAGACCGCCTCGCGCGATTAGATTTCGCGCTCCCTCAACGTCTCTATCGCCGGCCAGGTTGCGCACGTACAGTGCGTAAGCGATGAGCGAGCTGCGGGCGAGGTGATCGTACGAACGGGAAGTGTGCCGCTCGATCTCACGCAGGTAATTCGTCGACCGCTCCTGCATCGACGCAGGAACCTCGAAGTCTTTTTCCTTCGCGCGCGCGAGTGCATGAGCGACGTGGATACTCACGTAAGGCCGCGACTCATCGCCTCGGCGCCAGAACGCGAATCCCCCGTCTGGATTTTGCAGCGTTTCGAGTCGCTTGAGGTCCCGCGAGACTGCCGCGATCATCTGGTTCGGTTCAGGCAGTCCTTTCGCTTGAAACGCAGCCAGCACGTCACGCAACGCAGCCACGCCCAGCACTCTCGAAGACAGTTGCTCCGAGCACTCGAACGGATACGTGACCAGGTAAAGCACAGCGTCGGTCAGCGCTTGAAGCTCCGTCGAGGAGGTCGTGATCTCGAGTCCGCCGAATTGCATGAAAGCATCGCTCGGCGCTTTGACCGGCTGCGTGATTGCGCCTTCATCAATCTCGCCGTAGGCGGCAAACGCTTCGGTCGTCGCAGGAGTCCAGACCGGCAATTCGATCTCTGCTGCGTCGTTCCACTTGCCCGACACGCCCGCGATTTGAAACCGCGCAGTGCCCGCGCGCGCCGCTGAAACAGGAAAGCGAACTTCGACGCGATCGTTTGGCGGCACGGTCATTCTGCGCCCGCCGCCTTCCGTGAGTTCGGCGTTGCTCGTTCGCACCGCTACGTCGACGTCCATCGGCGAGTCGGTCTGGTTCTGGACGACGACGGGCAGCTCGATCTTGTCGCCGAAATTCATGAACCGCGGCGCGGAAGGACGCACCATCAACGGGAGTCTCGCGGTGATTGTCGATTCGTTCGCCCCGAACTGCTTGCCGCCGGCTACGGCGACTGCCATAACCCGATAGCGAGTCAGGCTATCAGGCAGTTTTACTTTGACGCTGGCGCAACCGCTTGCGTCGGTCGGCACGGCGGGCGCAAACGCCGCCAGCGCATTGAAGTTCTCTCGCAGGCGGATTAGTTCCGGCGACTCGCTATCGACGCCCGCTGCCATCCGGGACATGGCCCTTCCCACAGGCATTCGATCCGCCAGCTCGGCTAGCGCAAATTGCATTCCGTCCGCGGGCGAGTCTTTCGACTGTGGATCCAGTTCCTGTGTGTCTGCCAGCACCAGATGCTCCCGCAAGTAATAGTCGCTTGCGCCGGCAGCGCGTTGTGAATAGAACGTGTCGATGGGATCGCCGATGCGGTAACCGGTCAAGGCCAGCACTGATTCATCGACCACGACAATAGCAAGCTCGCTTCCCTCGACGGGCTTGCCTCCTGCGTCCCGCACCTCGATGTCGATGGTCGTTTCACCGCCCGGCTCCAGTGACTTGTCGCGCGGCTTGGCTTCGACCGCCAGCATTCGCGTAAACGGCGGGACTCTCAGATTCAACGTTCCCTTTGCGAATGCGGGACGCTTAGGTAAGTTTTCGTACAGGTTCCCCTCGGCGTCGGTGCGCGCACACGCCCCCACCAGATCGACCTGCACGTGAATGTTAGGCACGTAGCCTTCGTCAATCGGAATCCGCAACGTGAGCGACGGGCCATCCATCTTGAATCGCTCGACGCGCACGATGCCTGAACGCCTGAGCGTCAAAAGCCCCTCTGCCGGGAAGAAGGGCGCCTGCACCAGCACCTCCGCCGTGTCGCCGGCGCGGTACTCCCTGCGATCGGGAATCAAATTGGCGTCTTCCTGCTCAACGTTTCGTTTCGGAACCAACTTTCCGCCCGCGACCCACAACGTAAGCTCGCTTTCGTTCTTGCGTCCGCTATCGTCTTCGATCGTAGCGGTCACGCGATACTGTCCGCCTTCTTTAGTCTCGAATCTACAGTCGACCGCGCCGGCCGCCGATTTCACTGTGCACTCCTGCGGGTTCTTTTCCTGTTGCTTGAACTCTCCTTTCCCAAACACCCAATCCATCAAAACAGCGCGCACGGTGACTTCGCGTCCCGCGATCAGTTTTCCATCGAGGTCTGCGACGATTGATTGCACGATGAGCGGCTCGCCCTTTTGCACGAACGCTCGAGGAGTGCGAAGGCCGACGTAAAGTTCAGCCGGATGGACAAGCAGATTTGTACTCGCAGTCCACGCTTGACGATTCACATCCATCACGCTGGCTTCGGCGGTGACCGTTGAAGCCTGCGGAGGATTGATGGAAGCGAAGTCAATGCTCAACGTGTGCTTGCCGGCGGCATCGGTTCGGCCATTGAACGTCTCGACGTTTGTCTCCGTAGGCCAGGAAAAGCCACCGGGTCCGGGTCTCGCACAATATCCAGGATCGAGTTCGGCGCCCGCACAGCTCCACCACGGAATCCATTTGCCGAAACTGAAATCGCCGCAGTTAGGCGGCGTGAATCGCGCGGTCGAATTGCTCACGCGCCACGTTACTTCAGCATTGGCAAGTCCGCCTCCGGCATAGTAAGCGGCGCTCACCGTCGCAGCGGCGCTGCTACCGACAAAGTGCGGACCCTCGGTAGTCTGCGCCGTCACTTCAAACTCAGGGCGGCGAAATTCCTGGACTTGAAACTGGTGCGTATACGAACGGTTCGAGGTGGAGAGATTGGAGGCGGCTTGAAGTTGCAACCACGCATGACCGAGGTTCATCGTCGCAGGCAGCTCGAACGCGGTGTCGAATCCACCGAGCGCGTTGATCGCGGCGTCGCCCTCGAGGACATCGTTGCCCTGGGAGTCCTTCACAATATATGCGACCTTCGACGGGCCTGCATCGAGGAGATTCACATCGCTCTCTTTCCCGTCACCAACGCGGCGAATCCATCCCTTCACGTGAACCTCTTCGCCCGGCCGATACATATTGCGGTCGTCGAAGACAAACCATCTCAGCGACTCGCCCTGATCTCTCATGGTCCAGTTGCTTCTGTCGCTCCACCAGTGCGTGTTCTCAGGAAGAATCGCCGTGTCGCGGCCTTTGCCGGCCACGAGAATGCCCGACCCTGCCTCGTTGCCCAGGGCGATGTGAGCGATGCCGTCAGCTTGGGTTGTCGCTGTGAGCTTGCTTCGTGTGCTCCGAATCTTGCCGTTTTCTTTGCCGGTTTCTATTGAGACCTGAGCGCCCTCTATGGGGCTGCCGTCTTTGAGGGATGTTGCAAAACCTATCAACTCCGAACTATCGACGAATGCATCAAGACCGATCTGAGTGACCTGCGCCCAGACGATGATAAAATCGCGATAGCCGTTCTCCGGTATCACTGTAGGTTCAACCACGATTCCGACATGTCCGTATCCATCGTCAAGGGCGGGACTGAGGTCAATTCGAGTCTCGGCCATCTCATCGGGCTGCGCCGCTACGCTCACGATTTCTGAAAGGACCTGCTTGCCGGGCATAGACGGGGAAACGCGGGGATCTCTATTCCGCATGTGTCTGCGGAACTCTCCCCAGTGCTCGGGACCAAGGGAATAGAGCCGCACCAACAGGCTGCTGTGATTTATGCTGTAGATCGACAGACGGGGTTGCGCCATCGGGTCCATAACAACGAATTGCTTGTCCGGTCCGCGGAGTATCGGCGGCGCTGAACCAACGTTGAAAACGAGGGGCTCGGTCTCGCCGAGAGCTTGCCCGAATTGATCCCGAATCGCAGCGTCAAGCATCACGCGATAGTTCGTTTGACCATGCTTGATACCGCTGATGATGAGCGTGTTTCCACGAATCTCACTCTTCAGACCGACGGGCCGGCCGATTGTGCCTCCGGACAATATCTCTTGCACTCGCACGTACGACTGCTCGAAGTTTTCAGGATCAAGCGGGTTAGTGAAATGGATGTGCCACTGATCAAAAGGAGAGCACTCCGCGCGCGAGCCGTAACTGCCAGCGCAGCGCTGCCCAGTCACGCCCAGCGGCCCATACGTGCGGAAGGAGAAACCCTGAGCGGCGGCGCTCTTCCGTGGGCCTTCAAGCGAGGGAGTGCCGGGTCCGATCGTCACGTCGATTTGGGAACCGGCAGGCAGCGGCCCGGGCGAGTCCGCATTGTTCGAATCGACAACTCGGAACGCGAGCCAGCGATCTCGAGAGGCGGCGCCGGCCAGGCGCCGTACGATTTCCTCTGCTTCAACTTCTTCGCTTGTCGCGAGCCGCGCTCTCCAGTCGCGGTCGCCCGAGCTCACTCGAATCGTAGGGACAACCGCAGCAGGATCGATCCGCTGATCGAACTCAACGAACATCAATGGATCGCGCAACGTCGGCCCGCCGCTGGGATAAGACGACTTAACTTGCGGAGGCGGAGTGGTGAATTTCCAATGCGTGGTCACCGCAAGAACGGCTCCTGTAGCCGATTTCGTGCCTGCGGGAATTTCGACTGCGTATTCGGTGGCCATCGGGAAACGGCCGGCCGGCTCGAACAGCAGTGTCTTTGTGCCTACCCATCGCCAATGCCCGGGCGGCTGCGGCGTCAATATTACCGGTAGACTGCTCGCTGTCTCGTCTGCGTGAGAAGTGACCGCGACCATCGGCTGTGAGAAAGTCACGCTCAAATGTGAGGCTAACGGCAGGTCCCCTTCAGGTGAATACCGAAGCACCTCGAGGCCCCCTGTCTCCACCTGCTCCGGCTCGACTTTCTCCGAAGGGGGAAAGGAAGCCTCGATCGTCTTGCCCGCGCGAGGCGGCGGCAGCGAGCGGTCTCGAATGGCGAAGTCCTGTTGGTCATCAGCATCGGTCTTGATCGGCTGAAGACGCTTCAATACATTTTCCGTTTCGCTTTCGGAAAGTTTCGTCGCCGACACCCTGGCGACTGGCGCTAATAGATTTTCGACTGGAGCACTTTCACCGAGCTTGAGCTGCAATCCGTTTTTGGTTTCGTTCACATCGGCCCTCGGTTGGACACTTAGTTAGAGGCCACCGTCCTTGTGGTCGTCTTCAGCGCCTTGCGGATCGCCTCCTCGATTGTCGCGGTCCCCTGCGAACCGAACGAGCCGCAGCGGTACCGCACAATGCCCTCGGCGTCAATCACGATGTAGGTTGGATATGAGCGTATGTCGAACGCCCTCTGCACCTTGAAGCTGCGGTCCAGGTGCTGCGGCCAGACCATCTGGTTCTTGGCGGTGAACGCCTTCCACGTCTCAGCCTCGCGGTCCGAACTGATCGCTATCATCACAAACGAACGCTCCTTCTCGAACCTCCTGTAAAGGTTGCGCAGTGCAGGCACCGATGCCACACAGGGCGGACACCATGTCGCCCAGAAATCCAGTAGCACCACTTTGCCTCGCAGGTCCTCCAGCGTGAGGTACTCGCCGGCGGATGTGGTGATCGAAAAGTCCGGAGCGTAGTTCTCGCGCGCGCGCCGCGGGTTTGCGATCATCTTGCGCGCGTTGTCGGCGTTAGTACCCTCGGGCGCAAGCTGCACAAATTTTTCCATCTCTGCGATGCCTTCAAGATCGCGCCCTAACTGCATCAACGTGAAGCCGAGGTTGTAATGAAGAATGTGCAGGTCGGTCGCGAGAGCCAGGCCTTCCCGAAACGCCGCCTCCGCTTCCTGAAGTCTCTTCTGATCCTTGCCGTCGGAATGGGATTGCAGAGCAGTGCCTTTATAGTTGTAGCCGAGCGCGCGAAGCTGACTGTCGCTTCCGGCGAGTTCGATCACCCGCTCAGCGCTTTCGATGGCGCTCTTGTAAGCCTCCAGGCCTTGATAGGCCTTGGCCATCCAAAGAAAGCACTCGGGCGATTTTTTGTCGCGCATTTCGTTAGCACGTTTGAAGCACTTCAAGGCCTCGTCGTACTGATGCCGCTGCTGGTGCTGACGGCCCTTCTCCATTTCATCTTCGTAAGCAAGGTCGCCTTGCGAGGCTCGGGCAATCGACCCTTTCCCCGGGCTTACCGACGGCGCCACAAACACGAGCAGACCTATAGCCAGTATGATCCCGAGCAGGCGCAACAACCGCGAACCGCGTCCTCCAGTATCGAATCTCACAGTGTCCATAGTAATGATCCTCCGTGGCGAGCTTTCGATATCACACCTCGATCCAGATAGCGTAATGCAGCCGTGAATCAGCTCACACCTCAAACTAATCTAGTTGGGTGTATCAGAGAAATCGGTAGTCCTGTACGGGCGGTGCTCCGTGGCCGCCCCTCGATGAAGCGCTTCCCATTAAGGGGCGGCCACGGAGGACCGCCCATACAGGAGTGCCCTTAATCGCTAGCGAAACTTTGTTAGAAGTCGCTAGATTCAGTTGAGATTCCCATGATGGACATCACATCTTAAAGATTCAAGGCTGCTCTGCTATTGAACGATGACGGTGAGGGTCGCAGTACGGGTGTGGCCCGAATCATCGCGGCCTGTGAACGTTAGCTGATGCGGGCCGGGGGACGCGCCGCCCTTGATCTTCAGCTTGAATGTTACGCTCGCTTCAGTTGTCGTGATGGGATCAGCCGGCTTTGGAGCGATCCCCGATGCCGGGTCAGGCGGAGTGACGGTCACATTGCCGGTGAATCCGGGTGAGCGATTGATGTTTACGGTTACACGAGCCTTGGTTCCTGCTTGCACAGTGACTGTTGGTGAATCAAACCCAAGCGTGAAGATGACCGGTGTGTTCAGCAGAATCGATACGTTGGCGGAGCCTCCGTTCGCCACCGCCAGATCGAGCTTGCCATCGCCATTGAAGTCGCCCACCGCGACTGAGGCTGGAGCGATGCCCGTGCCGAAGTCTGTCTTCGCCCCAAAACTGCCCGTGCCCGTGCCCAGCAGAATCGAGACGGTGTTGCTCCCTATTCCTTGGTTCGCCACCGCCAGATCGAGCTTGCCGTCGCCGTTGAAATCGCCCACCGCGACTGGGCCTGCGCTGCTGCCCGTGTTCAAGTCGGTCTTCTCTCCAAAGCTGCCCGTGCCCGTGCCCAGCAGAATCGAGATGGTATCGCTTGCAAAGTTCGCCACCGCCAGATCGAGCTTGCCATCGCCATTGAAATCGCCCACCGCGACTGCGCGTGGCTCGCTGCCCGCGCGGAAGTCGGTCTTCTCCCCAAAGCTGCCCGTGCCCGTGCCCAGCAGAATCGAGACGGTGTTGCTATTAAAGTTCGCCACCGCCAGATCGAGCTTGCCATCGCCATTGAAATCGCCCACCGCGACTGAGACTGGATTGCCGCCCGCATCGAAATCCGTCTTCGCGCCAAAGCTACCCGTGCCCGTGCCCAGCAGAATCGACACGGTAGCGTTACCATCCGTCACCGCGAGATCGAGCTTGCCATCGCCATTGAAATCGCCAACCGCGACTGAGTCTGGACTAAAGCCCGTGCCAAAGTCGGTCTTCGCTCCAAAGCTGCCCGTGCCTGTGCCCAGCAGAATTGAAACGGTGTTGCTATTAAAGTTCGCCACCGCGAGATCGAGCTTGCCATCGCCATTGAAATCCCCGACCGCGAACGAGCGTGGACCGGTGCCAGTGCCGAAGTCGGTCTTCGCCCCGACGCCGCCGGTGCCGGCGCCCAGCAGAATCGAGACTGCGTTGCTGGTTATCTTCGTCACCGCTAAATCGAGCTTGCCATCGCCATTGAAATCGCCCACCGCGACTGAGATTGGATCGTTGCCCGTAGCGATGTCGGTCTTGGGAGAAAAGAATCCGTAGGAGACAATTGGTGTGGTGTTCAGCAGAATCGACACTGTGTTGGTATTAGCATTCGCACATGCAAGATCGGGCCGCCCATCGCCATTGAAATCGCCTACCGCGACTGAGAACAGACCAGAGCTTGTAGCAAAACCTGTCTTCGCCCCAAAGCTGCCCGTGCCCGTCCCCAGCAGAATCGAGACGGTGGCGGCGGCCGCAGCGTTCGCCACCGCGAGATCGGGCTTGCCATCACCGTTGAAATCGCCCACCGCGACTGAGAATGGAGTGGAGCCCGCGTCAAAGTCTGTCTTCGCCCCAAAGCTGCCCGTCCCCGTCCCCATCAGAATCGAGACGGTTGAGTCGCCGGAGTTCGCCACCGCCAGATCGAGCTTGCCGTCACCATTGAAATCGGCGGCCGCGACTGAGCGCGGGGCGTCGCCAGTGGCAAAGTCGGTCTTCGCTCCAAAGCTGCCGGTGCCGGTTCCCAGCAGAATCGAGACATTTAAATTCAGGCTGGCCACCGCGAGATCAAGCTTGCCATCACCATTGAAATCGCCTACCGAGATTGAGCCTGGAGCGTCGCCCGTGACAAAGTCGGTCTTCGCCCCGAAGCTGCCCGTGCCTGTGCCCAGCAGAATCGAGATAGTGTCATTTCCAAGGCTCGACACGGCCAGATCGATTTTGCCGTCACCATTGAAGTCGCCCGCCGCGACTGAGGATGTATCGGGGCCCGTAGGAAAGTCGGTTTTAGCCCCAAAACTGCCTGTGCCCGTACCTAGCAGAATCGAGACGGTGTCGGGACCACCGTTCGCCACCGCGAGATCGAGCTTGCCATCGCCATTGAAATCCGCCACCACGACTTCGCTTGGACCCTGACCAGTCGCAAAGTCGGCCTTCGCCCCAAAGCTGCCGGTTCCCATGCCCAGCAGAATCGAGACTGTAGGTGGGAAGCTATTTGTGTTCGCAATTGCCAGATCAAGCTTGCCATCACCATTGAAGTCGCCCACCGCAATTGAGAACGGAGTGGTGCCCGTGGCGAAGTTGGTCCTCGCGCCAAACGAAACGGTTTGGGCCACCGCGTTTGATTCAAGTAGCGCAGCGAACATAACCACGAGCAGTCCGAGCAACAGAACCCGCGAAAACCGGATCAAGCTGAAAAAGTTTTGTCGTTGCATATCTACCTCAAAGCAATCCCTGGCCGGTCAACAACCGATTGTGTTCTTGATCTCGTGTTAGCGATCGCGCCAAAGAACTGAACTGAGCCATTGTTGGAAAGCTGAAACTTGTCGCCAGTAGAGAGGGTAATCGTGTATGTCCCGCCGCCATGATTGAACGGAGCGATGTCGGTTCCCACCGTCGTCGTGCCAGGCGGCAGATTCACCCGGATGACAGCCATTGGAGAGGCGTAGATGAACTGGTCAAAGTAAGAGTGGATATCCTGGAAGATCACTCCCGAGCGAGCGAATACGTTGAAGCCGATATCACTCGGCGGGTTCGTGATCGGCAACGCCGCGTCGTTTGTAGAAAAATCAATTATCGTTGTGGTCCCGGCGGCGGCCTCGAGCGTTGCGCGGTCGTCATAACTTGAGATGGCTGCGCTCGCCCCGGAACTGCCGGATGAGAAAGCCGGCAGAGGCGCCACAACGATTACCAACATGATCGCCCCCAACATAATCCCCATGCTGCCCCCTCCTTTTCCTTGAATCTCCCGAGGCCGTCGTCAATTCTTGAGAAGCACCAACCCTCTCGTTACAGATAGCGTAATCCGGCTTCCGATTAGCTCACGCGTGTTTCATTTCCCAAGCGAGTGTTCAGCGTACTAACTTTCAAGATTCTGTATCAGCGGAAACCTCACGAGCCGAGGTCAACTCAGTAACGAAGTTTTTGCAATGCGACGGTCACACTTTACGTCTATCATAATGTGAAGCAGACTGAGATCAAGGACACTGAAGTGACTTCGGACCTCTGGCAACGTATCCGAGACGTCTTCGAGGCGGCAAAGGAGATGGCCCCGGCCGACAGGGATGCCTACCTGGCCGAGGCTTGTCGCGATGATGAATTCGTCCGAGCCGAGACGCAAGCACTTCTCGTTGCGTTTGAAGCCGCCGGCGATTTCATCGAGGCGCCCGCAATGTCGAAGGTCGCCGGGCTATCAACGGACGGCCCGCTGACCAGCGCAGCCGGCCGTCGTATCGGCGCCTACGAGATCGTGCGTGAGATTGGCCGCGGCGGCATGGGCGTTGTTTATCTGGCGGTTCGCGCCGACGATGAATATCACAGGCAAGTAGCTATCAAACTCGCGTGGCCGGGTCAGGAGAGCCGCGAGATGCTGCGGCGCTTTCGCCAGGAGCGCCAGATTCTGGCGAACCTGGATCATCCGAACATTGCGCGACTGCTCGATGGCGGCACGATTGAGGAGGGCTTGCCCTACGTAGTGATGGAATACATCGACGGCAGCCCGATCACTGATTACTGCGATGAGCACAAACTTAACGTGACCCAGCGGCTGGAACTTTACTTGACGGTTTGCGCGGCCGCCGCATATGCGCACCGGAATCTGGTCATACATCGCGATATCAAGCCGAGCAACATCCTGGTGACTGAAGACGGCACGCTCAAGCTGCTCGACTTCGGTATCGCCAAGCTGCTCATCCCTGCTGATGAAGTCGACCTGACCGCTCTCACCGGCACGGGCTTGCGTTTGATGACCCCGGCTTACGCCAGCCCGGAACAGGTGCGCGGAGAAGCAATCACCACGGTGAGCGACGTCTACAGTCTTGGCGTAGTGTTGTATGAGTTGCTTACCGGTCATCGGCCCTACCGATTCAAGAATCGCTTGCTCCCGGAAATGCAACGCGTGATCTCGGAGCAGGAACCAGAACGACCAAGCGTGATGATCAACCGCGTCGTGACTGAAACCACCTCGGATGGCGCGTCTCTGAAACAGCGGACCCCCGAAAGCGTGAGCCTGCCGCGCGAGGGTAGACCGGATAAGTTGCGCGGGCGACTCGCCGGCGACCTGGACAACATTCTGCTGATGGCTCTGCGCAAAGACGTGCAGCAGCGATATCAATCAGTCGAGCAGTTGAGCGCCGATATTCGGCGTCACCTGCAGGGTGAGAGCGTCATCGCCCGGCAGCAAACGATGGGTTATCGCGTGGGCAAATTCGTCCGGCGTCATCGGGTCGGAGTAGGCGCGAGCGTGATCTTGATAGTGACATTGATCGCCGGCATTGTTGCGACTTACTGGGAGGCACGCAAGGCAACCGACCAGGTGCGTATCAACCGGCGGTTGCTCTATGCCGCGCAGATGAACCTGGCGGAGCAAGCATGGGAGACGACGAACATCGCTCGACTGCGGGATTTGGTGGAGAGCCAATGGCCGCAACCTGGCGAGGAAGATTTGCGCGGTTTCGAATGGTACTACCTCTGGCGGCTCTACAATCAAAACGGCACGCTGTTCAGCCTGCGCCACTCGAAGGAAGTCTGGTCCGTAGCGTATTCGCCGGACGGAGGAAAGTTGGCCGCCGCCGGCGATGACGGCCAGGTGAAACTGTGGGACACCGCCACTGGAAAGGAACTCGCGGCGATCGGCGCGCACGACGCTGGTATCTTGTCGGTCGCCTGGTCCCACGATGGCCGGAGGCTCGCCACCGCCAGCAGTGATAAGACGGTGAAGTTGTGGGACGCCGCCACAGGGCAATCACTCGTCAGTCTCACGGGACACACGCAACGGGTGAACGCGGCAGCTTTCTCGCCCGATGGAAAAAAGTTAGCGACAGGAAGTGATGACGGCACGATGAGGTTGTGGGATGTCTCGACCGGAACCGAGCTGATGGCGATTCAGAGCCAGGGGAAATGGGTCAGGTGTCTGGCGTTTTCACCGGACGGGCGAAGGTTAGCGGCGGGGCTTGCCGGTACGCCGTCGATCAAGTTGTGGGATGCGACAACCGGGCACGAACTTTTAGCCTTCAATGCGTTGATGGGTTTGGTGTGGTCAGTAGCATTCTCACCAGACGGGACACGATTGGCCACCGGAAGCAATGATCACACTGCGAAATTGTGGGACGCGGACACTGGTCAGGAACTCGCGTCCTTCAGCGGCCACATAGGCGCGGTCCGTGCAGTTGCATGGTCGCCTGATGGCAAGCGCCTGGCTACTGGCGGCGCTGACCGCACCGTGAAGTTATGGGACGCCGCCACGAGCCAGGAGCTGGCAACGCTCAAAGGACATTTTGGCGAGGTGTTTTCGGTGGCCTTTTCGCCAGACGGGAAGAACATAGCAACGTGCAGCGATGACTTCACAGTGAAGTTGTGGGATGTAAACGCAACGCTGGAGCTCACAACTCTTAAGTCCGATCGGCCGGTTCGGTCAGTGGCGCTCTCGCCGGATGCCCGCATGCTCGCAACCGATAGCGGCACCAGGGCAAGGGTGTGGGACGCGATCACTGGACGGGAACTCGCAAGTCTCCAAGGACGTGCCGGCGGCGTTCAGTCCGTGGCGTTTTCTTCAGACGGGAAAAGGTTAGCGACGAGCGGCATAGATCAGCCCGCTAAATTGTGGGACCTACATACCGGTCAACAACTCACGACATTCACGGGACACTCCGACCGCGTCGTTTCTGCAAGGTTTTCTCCCGATGGCCAACGATTGGTTACGGCGAGTTCCGACAAGACGGCGAAGTTGTGGGACGTGGTTTCCGGGCAGGAAATCATCACTCTAAAAGGACACACGGAAATCGTCTACGCCGCGGTGTTTTCACCCGACGGAAGCAATTTGGCAACTGGGAGTTATGATCACACGGCGAAGCTGTGGGATGCGGCCACTGGCCGCGAAATCGTCACGCTTAAAGGGCACTTGAAGCCGATTCTGTCGGTGGCCTTTTCGCCTGATGGAAAGACGTTAGCCACCGGCAGCGCCGATGGAACGGTCAAGCTGTGGCAAGTCAACACCGGGCTGGAAGTCGCGACCTTCACCGGCCACGCCGGCCATGTGAATGCGGTGGCCTTCTCTCCTGATGGGACGAGATTAGCTACAGGGAGCAGCGAAGGCGTGGTGAGATTGTGGAACGTAGCGACGGGGCAGGAACTCATCGGGCTCAAGGGCCATATCGATGCAGTCAGTTCCGTCGTGTTTACTCCAGACGGGCAGACGCTTGTCAGCGGCAGTCTTGACAACACGGTGCGGTTTTGGCGAGCCGCGCGCCAGAGCGATGTGGCCGCGCGTGGCCGAGAGTAAAGTTGAATACAGAACAGATCTCGTGCATTGCCGCTCGAGAATCAGGCGTGATGTGATGGAGGTTCCTCACCAATGTCCACTTCCGCTCTCAACGAGTTTACGGCCCTGCTGACGGAGTATCGCAAAGGCGATCAGGAGGCCGGCAAGCAATTGGCGGTCGTCGTCTATCAGGAACTCCGCCGGCTGGCCCAATATTATCTTCAACGTGAACGCCCGGATCACACGCTGCAAGCGACCGCACTGGTACACGAGGCTTATGTCAGACTCTTCAGCGATGGTGATTGTGCGTGGCGGGACCGGGCTCACTTCTTCAATGTCGCGGCTCAGCAGATGCGGCGCTTGCTGGTCGACCACGCGCGCGCCGCGCAGGCGGACAAGCGTTACGGCGGAAAACTACGAGTATCCCTGGAGGTGCTGACGGGCGTCGCCGAACAACGTGACGAAGATTTGATAGCGCTCGACCAGGCGCTCGGCAAGCTCGAGGCGCTTTATCCGCGAGCTAGCCAGGTTGTCGAGCTACGTTTCTTCGGCGGCCTGACCGAGGAAGAGGCAGCACGGGTGCTCGAGATTTCCACGGCGACGCTGAAACGTGATTGGGACTTCGCCAAAGCATGGCTGTACCGGCAAATGAGCGGCGTGGTTTCTTCTCACCCCTGAATGCATTGCGTCCGATCAGTGTGCATAGCTAAGTTACCTGACGGAACGAGGTGTTCGACTTTTGCGGAAAGGAGGCACGCCGCCTCGGGAAAGTCGCTTGAATTAATATCATCCCGCCTGCGGTCACCATTCGTGCTCGAACATTTCATCCATGCGCTCGGACTCAGCTCTGAGATGACGCGCCGTCAGACCGATGGCCATCAAGACTGTGTCGAGGCAGGCCATCAAGCGGTAGAATTCTTCACTGGCACGGTGAGTCTTATTAAGCTCTTGCTTGATCCGCAACACCTCGCTGCAAAGTTGGGTCAGCTCATCAAACATCACTTCAAACGTATTCGTCACCGGATGTTCTTCGAGCACCTTTCTCTTACCCATAGCATCGTCGTATCGTCGCAGGCCCGTAACCAAACGGCTTGATCAATGCGCCGAGGCGGCGTGTTGTTCGTACGCTTTCGTCTCGAGGATCTTTTGAATCTCGCCGACTATCAACTGAAGCTCTTCATCCTTTGAATAGAAGTGCGGAGCTACTCGTATGCCTGCGCCCGGACGATAGTCGCACAGGAAATCACGACGCAAGAGCTCGGTCGTCACCTGTTGTCCGTGTGGAACATCGATTACCACGGTTCCTCCGCGCTCTGCCGCGTTCTTTGGACAGTTCACCTTGAAGCCCGCGTCTTCGGTGATCTCGATCAAGCGAGAAGTCTGCCTGATTGATTTCTCTCGAATCGCGTCGACGCCGATCTGGTTCACGATCTCGTAGCCGGACATCGCCGCGTACATTCCGGGTACGTTAGGCGTGCCGTTCAGAAATCGATAGATGTTGCCGGCATACTTGTTCGGGCCCATCTCAAACGAGAAAGGGTCTTCGTGAGCGAGCCAGCCCGTAAGCCGCGGCTCGAGTTGCGGCCAAAGATCGCGGCGCGCGTACAAGTAGCCGGCGCCCGGTCCGCCGCACAGCCACTTCACTGATCCGCCGGTCGCGAAATCAAGCCCGATCTCTCTCACGTTGAGCGGCACTGTTCCCGTTGATTGATAAACATCAGCCACAACCAAAGCGCCGACCTCGTGCGCGCGCGCGGTGATCGCCTTGAGGTCCTGAATGAACGAGCTTCGAAAGATGACGTGCGAAACGCTTACGAGCAGGGTCTGTTCGTCAATCGCCGCAAGCATGCGATCGAGTGGAATCGTCATTCCATCGTCTGAAGGAACCGTGACAAACTCCGCGCCTTCTCGTTCGAGCGAATGATAGATGTATAGATTCGATGGAAAGTTCAGGCTCTCGGAGACGATCTTGTTCCGCTTGCCTTTGAAGTCGAAACAAGACGTGATGATCGACTGGCAGACCGAGACGTTCGGGTGCATGACCACTTCGCCCTCTCCTGCGCCGATGATCTTGCCGATCATATCGCCGACAGTCGTCGCCATCATCCACCAGCCTTCTTCCCACGAGCGGATGCCGCGCGTCGACCACATATCGGCGTACTCCTGCATTCGATCGCGCGCGCGGCGCGGCATCGCGCCCAGTGAATGACTGATCATGTAGACGGTGTTGTCGAGTATCGGGAATTCTTTTCGCCACTGTAATAGATCATCCATAACGTTCTCCTGAATCTGAATCGAGAATGCAGGCGTTCAGAGTACCGACTTTAGTCGGGCAGTGGCTTGCGATCCCAATGCCCCGGTCTTGCTAAACACTGCCCGACTAAAGTCGGTACTCTGAACGCTTGCTTCGATCATTTATCTTCGGTGCTTATGCTCTTCTTACTGAGATGAGACCGCAGTTCCCAGAGCTCCGGGAAGAACTTGCGATCGACGGTTTTCCTCAAATAAGCCGCGCCCTCACTGCCGCCAGTGCCGGTCTTGCTTCCAATCATCCGCTCGACCATGTTTATGTGGCGTAGTCGCCACATCGAAAACATCTCATCATATTCAATCAGGCTTTCCGCCAACAAGAACAACGCGTAGTGCTTTTCGGCGTCCTGATAAACTCGCACAAGTTCGCTGATGCGCCGTTGCGCGATGGACTCCGCGTTCTCGCCGGTCGAAGCCGCAGGAAGATCGAACCCGCTCCGGCGCAGCAACTCATAAAACGCATCAGCCAGCGTCGGCTGAGTCAGCCGCGCTTCCAGCTTTGCGCGTTCTCCGGAACCCGGTTCATAGTTCTTCAGGAATCGGGGCTCTTTCAACCCCGATACGTATTCAAGCTCACGAAACTGAAATGACTGAAACCCGCTTGCCGGCATCAGGTGGTCGCGAAACGCCAGGAAGTCCGTCGGCATCATTGTCTCGAGCACCGCTATCTGATCGACCAGCACTCGTTCGATCTCGATGCACCGGCGGACCAGCCGATGTGCGGCGAGCGGTTCGCCTGCGTCCAGCCTTTCAATGATCGCGTCGAGCTCGTGCAGCAGCTCCTTGAACCACAGTTCATAGACCTGATGAATGACGATGAAGAGCATCTCGTCGTGCTGCGGCGGATCAGAGAGCTGATGTTGAAGCGAGATCAACTCGCCGACTTTGAGATAACCGCCGTATGTAAGCTGCGGTTTGCCCGGTGGTGGTGGTAACCCGAATGGCATGGTTAGGTTTGGAATCGAGAGGCAGGAACTCAGCTACTGAACTCAGTCTTCCGTCAGCGGTTCCGCGTGCCTAGACCGGTTGTCGGCGATAAGTCTCAGCCTCTCTTCTGTTCCTTTCTTCTTCTGATTGTATCCGCGCTCACCGTATGGCTGCGACTTCTCGAGCCAAAATTCTTCGAGGAACTCCAAATCGGCGCGATAGTCATGGCCCGGGCCTTCGGTTGCCGCGAGTTCATCCACTATTTCAAAAGCGAAACTGTCGCCGCCGAATTCGCGCCATTCAGCTTGAAGCGTTTTGTTCGGATGAGAACCCGCGTTCAACTGAAACCTGTTGCTGTTGATTGCGCCGGTAAGATTGAGAGCGCTGCCGATCAGCACTTTATCATCAGCGATGTTGCGAATCTGGTAGACACCCATCGGCGGATGATTCTGTTGGTACTCTTTCTTTAGTTCTTTCCTTGTCTTGTCCACGTTTATACCGAGTAGTATCGCGCTGATCAAAACCTGGGGCAGACCTATTAACCTATGCCCTCTTCCTTACAGGTTCGATCGGTTTAGACGCAGCTTTGCTCTTCGACAGCGCGCCATCAGATCTGTCGGTACTTATCAAGCGACGGATATTTTGTATGACCTCGGGCTCGAGGGCTGTCTGTGCGGTGGGTAAGGTGATTAATCGCCGCAGCGCCTGAGCCGCGGACGAGCGAACAGATTCATCTTCATCGGCCAGCGCGGAGACGAGCGGCTCAACAGCTCTCAGGTCACGGATCCTCCCCAGGGCCACGGCCGCAGAGTCACGCACTGATGGGTCTCGCTCTTGCAATGCGCGTATGAGGAGGTCGACTATGACGAGGTCGACCGCCCGCGAGTCATCGGTATATTCGAGAACGACAGCAGCCAAAGCTTGGAGAAACAGGTCGCTGTCGTAAAGCGCTCTATGGACGAGTTCCTCAACAGCTTCCTCAGGACGACCCGTCATTCTATCTATGTTGTGAGCATGACTCTCAGTATTTGCGTTGTGAGGATGACTGGCGCGGACGCGCATCTGACCCAAGTCTATCGTTATCGCAGAATTGCGGATGGCGTTTCGCTTGTACTCAATTCTCTGCCAAAGCTTCCTAAATAGTTCTCCGACATCCTTGCTCAGCTTAACCCGATAGCAGAACGCCAACTCGCCCGCTACCAGGATTGAGGCGAGCACCGGTGTCATCACGAAAGATGCTTGACCCCCAAAAACCAAGGCGAGTGCTGTCGCCACTGGCGCGAGCACCATCAGTCCAAGCAAATAAAGGCGTAGCGTCGCCTTTAGGCTGCGTCCCTCTATTCCCTCGCGGAGCCACTCAGTCATTGTGGTCGTCTCCCTTACTGTCCGATGACCTCATTCGCACTTCGTCCTGTACTCCGCCGATAAGCCTGATGCTCACTCGCACTACGGTGTACAACCCGAACATGCAAAGCAACGCGAGCGACATCCAGATGTCCACCTTCTCTAGTGTCGAGAAGTAGCTCTCCTGCTTTGGAAACAAGTGCTCCAGCGCCAACGTGCCTAGCCCGATGAGCAACAGTGATATTTCCAGCACAACAATGATGACGGCGTGCGCAATGATTGGCTCTGCCTCTTTCCATATCTTCCGCCAAAAGCCCTGGTCGTTGTCGGTTGGCACCGTTCTCCTCCTTCATTGTAACACCCAGGACTAGATTGAAATCACTGCTAGTGTACTTGTGCGGCACGTATTCGCAGGTCACGGTTCGTTTGACCGTTGATCTTTATTAAACTCAGGCGCGCGTTTCTCGGTGAATGCATTGTACGCTTCGAGGAAATCCGGGTTAAGCATGCAAATCGCCTGCGCCTCGGATTCGGCTTCCAGAGCCATTTCCAGGCTCATCTGCAACTCACGGTTGATTGCTGCCTTGGTCATCGACAGCGCGAAACCGGGCCCCGCCGCAAGCCGCTCGGCCCATCGCATAGTCTCCGCTTCGAGATCGCCCGCAGCAACAACACTGTTGTAGAGGCCGATCCTCAGTGCTTCATCCGCGCCGACGAAGTCGCCGGTGAATAACATCTCAGTCGCCTTGCTCAACCCGACGACTCTCGGAAGCAGAAACGCCGCACCCATGTCCGCTCCCGCGAGTCCGACCTTCACAAATAGAAACGCGATCTTCGCGGCTTCGGCGGCGATTCGCAAATCACAAGCAAGCGCGATGACCGCGCCGGCTCCCGCAACGGTTCCGTTGAGCGAGGCAATCACCGGTTTGTTCAAGCCGCGAATGCTTCCAATCAATTCGCAGGTCATTCGCGTGAACTCGAGCAACCCTTCCGCGTCGCGTTTGAACAGCTCGCCGATTATTCCTTCGACATCGCCGCCCGAGCAGAAGCCGCGACCGCGTCCGGTAATTACGACCACTCTTACGGAATCGATCGACTTAAGCGCTTGAAACGTGCCGGTCAACTCTCGATACACTTCGAAGGTCAGCGAGTTCAGCCGGTCGGGGCGATTCAGAGTTATCAACGCGATCGGGCCCCGCTCCTCATAAAGGAAGCTCTGCGGAGTTATGTCGTTCGAGGAAGAGATCACTGCGAGTCACCGTGAGGCGCGGGCGCCGGTACGGAAGGGGACGGTGCGGTCTCCGGAATGACCGCCAGCGCTTCTATTTCGACCTTGGCAAGCCGCTCGAGCAGGCTACTAACTTCAACCAGCGTCATCGCGGGGAAGTGCTTGCCCATCAACTGACGGTAGGCCGACCCGACATCGCGGAGGCGAAGAGAATACTCATCCTTGTCGGTAACGAAGATCAGCAAGCGGGCGATGTTTTCCGCCGACCCGCCGGCCTCTCGCACAACTGCCAGCACATTCTCGAGAGCCTGGGCGAACTGGTCGGCGAAGTCGTCGCTGACGATCCTGCGCTCTTTGTCCCACCCGATCTGACCTGCAATGAAAAGCAGCGAGCCGCCCTTAAACAGCAAGCCGTTGTTGTAGCCGATCGGCTGACTCAGAGCTTCGGGGTTGATTATCTTCATCTTCGTGCCGGCCGGCGTCTGCGCTCCCGGTATTACTGCTGGGCTTTGAGTCCGCTGTACTCTTTCAACTCCCAGGATGTTCCGCCGGTGTCTTGCCGCTTAACCAGTCCGATCCCCGCCACGTAATAATCGACCGTGCCGTTCTCACCTATCTTGCGAACTATTTTGATCGCTTTGAAGGTGCCGGTCGAAGTCGTGACGTCTTCGGCTCCGGCTACTTCGAATGAGATGATCGTCGGCACATCACTTCGCGAGGGTGGCTGTCCGGGGTTGTGATACACGGTATGAAAGCCGTGAGTCCAGCTCGTGCCTTTGCGTGAAAGCGACTGTGGATCCGTCATCATCACCGAGTTTTCACGATACTCAAAATCCATGGCAGATTGCTGGCCCGTGACGTTGCTCTCGGTTTTTTCGGAGAGGATTCGGACAATGTTGCCGTCGCAGACAAACTTTCGAACGATGGATTGAGTTATTTGCATTCCACCGCTTCGGTCGATCAACTGAGAGCGCTGAGTAAAGACCTTCTGCCCGTCTTCGTCGGCGGCGTCGACTATGATTGTGAGGTCTCCCACAATCCCGCTCGAGTAATTGATCACGTACTTGGCTACTGACCCGGGCACAAGCGGGAAATACGGATTGCACGGTTTGAAATTCGGGTCAACTGCCTCGGCAGGTTTGATTGGCGGAGGCAGCGTCAACACCGGTGTGTTTGCGTTCCGGTTGGCATTTCCGTTGCCGTTGCTGTTGTCGGGGTTGCAGCCGATGAGCGCGATCGCGGCAAGAACCAGTACTACCAGAATCAATCGCATCAATATGAATTCCTTTCGGATAAGTCCGATACGGCGCGAATAAAGTTATTAGCACCTAGCCCTCGGCGTTGGCAAGCAACTGCCCCGCGAGTAGAGTCCAAAGTTGTGTTGGTCGACGGAAACTATCCAGCGAAGCGGTTTTTGGAGTGCGGCGCGGTCTGTGCGTACGCGCCGCTTTGGCTCTTGGCGAACGATTCAAAGCAGCCAGAGCGGCGCGTACGCACAGACCGCGCCGCACTCCAAATATGTCGTCACTCGGCATGATCGAAACGCGATGAAAAATCCGGTCAACTTCGAACTCCGAATCGGGGTGGCGGCGGCCATGACCATTGCAATTGTCGCGCTATCGCTTGCTTCAATATTTATCACCAGGCTCGAAGGAGCTGAAATGCCGGCGCTTGTAATCGCGTTTTATCGAATGGCCATCACTACTGCGCTGCTTCTGCCGCCGGCTCTCGTTTTCAGGCGGAAGGAAATTGCGTCGCTCGCTCGAAAGGACTTCGGGCTGCTTGCGCTTGGGGGCCTGTGCCTGGCGATTCATTTTGGGGCCTGGATAGCATCGCTCGAGTACATCCCGATAGCCACTTCAGTTGTGCTCGTGAACAGCCATCCGGTGTTTGTAGTCATTGCCTCATATCTTTTTCTCGGGGAGCGGCCTGCCCGCCGGAGCCTGCTTGGCGCCGCCGTGGGCCTGGCCGGAATGGTGGTGATGAGTCACGATGCTCTAAACGGGCTGCAACTCGCATTGAAAGGCGATGGCCTCGCGCTGATCGGGGCGCTGGCCGTCGTGGGATACTTCATCGTCGGTCGAAAAGCGCGAGCACGGATAAGCCTGCTCGGCTATGTCACTCCGCTCTACGCGGTATGTTCAGTGGTTCTCCTGATCTTCGTTCTCGTCTCTGGCGACGCCCTCGCCCCGTACAGCGCGAGCGTGTGGGCGAACCTGGCGGCTCTTGCCGTAGTGCCGACGATAATCGGCCACACCCTATTCAACTGGTCAATCAAGCACGTTAAGCCTGCGACGATCTCGGTTACGTTCCTGGGCGAGCCGGTCGTTGCGGGTCTGCTTGCGTTGATTTTTTTCGGACAGCGTCCGCCGCTTGCGACTTTTATTGGAGGCGCGCTGGTGCTTGCGGGTGTTTACCTGACAACTTCGAAGTAAGACGTGCTACTCTCAGAGAAAAAGGAATGAGGTCAAACGCGTGATGAAACTGATGCTCACTGCCTTTGAGCCTTTCGCCGGCGAGCCGATAAACCCCTCACTTGAAGCCGCGCGTCAAATGAAGAAGATCGATTTCGCCGATACCTACGTTCGTGTAGTCGAACTGCCGGTCGATCGGTTTCGAGCGGTCGCGATGGCGCTCGAACTCATTCGCGCCAGCAAGCCGGATATCGTAATCATGCTTGGCGAAGCAGGAGGGAGACATCGAGTCAGTCCCGAACGGGTTGCCATCAATATCGACGACTTCCGAATAGCCGACAATGCCGGCAACCAACCCAGGGACGAACCGATCGTCGAAGGAGGACCGGCGGCGTACTTTTCAACGCTACCGATTCGCGCAATTACGGAAAGAATTGTCAACGCGCATATCCCGGCGGCAATCTCAAACAGCGCGGGTTCATACTTGTGCAACAGGCTTTTCTACAGCGTGATGCATGCAATCGCCGTTGAAGGCTCGAGTGCAAAAGCCGGTTTCATGCACCTGCCTTATCTCCACGATCAGGCGATCAGTAAATATCCCGAGGTGCCGAGTCTCTCGCGCGAGTCAATCGTAGAAGCTGTGCGGCTTGCGATTGAGGTTTCACTCGAGAGCACGCGTTGAGAGCGGGTGTTCAGAGTACCGACTTTAGTCGGGCAGTGCCGTCGAAAAACAGAGCATCGAAATCCCGAGGCACTGCCCGACTAAAGTCGGTACTCTGAACACCCGCTTTCAAAGGTTCACTTGCCGAACTGATATCACGCCCGCAAGCAATGAGAATTCTTTGAGAGCCTCATCACTCAACGACTGATCGATCTGAATCAGCGCCAGAGCGCTCTCGCCGATTTTCTTCCGCCCAAGATAAAGCCTGCCGATATTGACGCCCTTGTCGCCGATGAAGGTAGCGATGCTGCCGAGCACGCCCGGGAAATCGCGATTGAACACAAACAACATGTGTCCCTTTGGTATCGCTTCGAGATTGAAACCATTGATGCGAACGATGCGCGCGTCGCGCCGGCCGAACAACGCGCCGGCCACTTCGCTGTCTCGCTCAGACGTGACCGCGCGCACTCGGATCATGCTGGCGAAGTCGCGAGCGCGGCGTGCGAGCGATTCGCTGACCTTGATGCCGCGTTGTTCGGCTACAATAGCGGCGTTCACCATATTCACTCGCTCGATCACCGGACCGAGCAGTCCGGCAAGCACCGCCTGTGTGATTGGCTTCACATCGTGTTCGGTGACTTCCCCAGAATACTCGATGGCTACTTCCCGCAAATCATGGCCGAACACCTGTCCCTGAAACAGTCCGATCTTCTGGCCAAGCGTGATGTAGGGCCCGATCGCTTCAAGAAGCTCGGCGCTCACAGACGGCATGTTGACCGCGCCACGCACCGTGCCGTGCTTGAGGTAATCGATTACTTGTTCGGCGATCATCGTAGCGACTCCGAGCTGGGCTTCAGTGGTAGACGCGCCAAGATGAGGGGTTGTGATGATTTGATCGAGTGCGAGAAGCGGGTTGTCGCCGGGAGTGGGCTCTTGTTCGAAAACGTCGAGCGCCGCGCCTGCGATCTTTCCGGACCGAACTCCCTCGACAAGCGCAGCTTCAGTGATTAATCCACCGCGAGCGCAGTTGATCAGCCTTACTCGCGGCTTCATCTTTTCGATGGCTGCGGCGCCGATCAGGCCGCGCGTTTCATCCGTGAGCGGCGTGTGCAGCGTTATGAAATCCGAACGCGCTAACAATTCGTCGAGAGCGGTCATTTCGACCCCGAGCTCGCGCGCGGCTTCGCGGGTGAAGTAGGGATCGAAGGCGAGTATGCTCATCCCGAATGCTCGCGCTCGCTCCGCTACGGCGGCCCCGATGCGGCCGAGCCCGACGATGCCAAGCGTCTTACCCATAAGCTCGACGCCGAGAAACTTGTTCTTCTCCCAGTGGCCGGCTCGCGTTGAGCTCACCGCCTGCGGAATCTGACGCGCCAGCGCAAGCAGCATCGCCATCGTGTGCTCGGCGGTGGTTACCGTGTTGCCGGCGGCGGCGTTCATCACCACGATGCCGCGATGAGTGGCCGCCGAGACGTCGATGTTGTCAACGCCTGTCCCGGCGCGGCCGATTACGCGAAGAGCAGTCGCCTTTTCGATCAGATCGGCGGTGACCCTGGTTTTGCTGCGAACGATCAACGCATCATACCCGCCGATGATCGCGGCGAGTTCGCTCGCGTTGATAGAGGGTTGCTCATCGACAGTTACTCCGCTGGCTTCTCGCAGCTTGTCGACGCCGGCTTGTTCCAGTCCGTCACAAACAAGAATACGCATAAGAATTTCGAAGTTAGGATTTCGAATCTCGGATTGCGAATTGTACCCCGTCGCCATTCAAGCTTCCACCGGAGAAGGCGATGTTCGTAGTCCGGCCTTCAGGCGGAAGTTCGTAATCAGCGCAATACAAACTACAAACTTCCGCCTGAAGGCCGGACTACGAACTTTTACACGGTTTCTGATATTAGCGTGTTGCCAGCAAGCAGTCCTCTGCGTCCCCGGCGTCCTCCGCGGTTTTTCCTGCTCAGTGGCTCGGGATCAACCGCAGAGGACGCCGAGTACGCAGAGGAGAAACGCGAACGTGAGCGAGCAACACACTATCACTCCACTACCTGACGTTGACACCACTTTGAACGGCCCGTTATACTCTTGGACTTTCGTTAGAAGCGATTTTTTGGGAGGAGCTAACCGTGGCATACGCAATCATTCAAGCGGGCGGCAAACAGTTTCGAGTCTCCGCAGGGGAAGTGGTCCAGGTGCCTTCGTTGACGGCTGAAGTGGGCGACTCGGTCGAATTCGACGCCCTTCTTTCGGCGGACGGCGATCAGGTCGACGTCGGCAAGTCTGCTCTGTCAGGCCAGCGCGTAAGCGCTACGGTGGTCGAACACGGCCGGGGTAAAAAAGTAATCGTCTTCAAGAAGAAGCGCCGCAAACAGTATAAGAAGACGCACGGCCATCGACAGAATTTCACCGCCGTTCGAATCGATTCGGTAGGCGCGGCTTCCAGCGAATCTGAATAGCCCTGAACAAGATGGCTGTTCTCCGGTTGGGAGATGGATCGCGCCGGTAATCAGGCTGCGCAAGCGGGTTGGGCGAGCGCGTATTTAGAGCAGTTCAGAGAGGATTTATGGCACACAAAAAGGGAGTAGGCAGTTCGCGAAACGGACGGGACTCAAACGCGCAGCGACTCGGCGTCAAGAGATTCGGCGGCGAGAGCGTATCGGGCGGCGCGATTCTTGTTCGGCAGCGCGGGACGAAGTTCAAACCCGGGACGGGAGTCGGCCGTGGTTCCGATGACACGTTGTTCGCGCTTGTCTCCGGCGTTGTGAAGTTTGAGGAGAAGGGACGCAAGGGCAAGTTCATAAGCGTGTACGCGCCCGAATAGCAGATTGCCGATAGTGGATTGCGGATCGCGGATTGAACGATCAAATCCGCAATCTGAAATCCGCAATCCGCAATCGAACGAGATGCAGTTTCTAGATCGAGCCAGAATACTTGTAAAAGGCGGGGACGGCGGCAACGGCGTAACCGCATTCCGCCGAGAGAAATTTGTCCCGCGAGGCGGACCGTCGGGCGGCGACGGAGGACGAGGCGGCTCGGTTTTCATGGAAGCTACCACCCAGCTAAACACCCTTTTGCAGTTCCGCTTCAATCCAGAATATCGAGCAGGCCGCGGTTCGCACGGCGAAGGTGATAAACGTCACGGGAAAGACGGCGAAGACCGGTTTGTGCTCGTGCCCGTCGGCACCGTCGTAACCGACAGCGAAACCGGCGAGATGATTCATGATTTTTCCGAGCCCGGTGAACGCCTTGTCATCGCGCAGGGCGGACGAGGCGGGAAGGGCAACGCGCAGTTCGCTACTTCGACCAATCGCGCGCCGCGGCACCATCAGGACGGATCGCCGGGTGAGGTTCGAGCGCTTGCCCTGGAGTTGAAGCTGATTGCGGACGTGGGCTTGGTAGGATTTCCGAACGTTGGAAAATCGACTTTGATTTCCAGGATCTCGGCGGCGCGTCCCAAAGTCGCCGACTATCCTTTTACTACGCTTGAACCGCATCTGGGAGTAGTCGCGTATGGCGATGAAGGCTCATTCGTAGTGGCCGATATTCCGGGGTTGATCGAAGGCGCCCACGAAGGAACGGGGCTCGGACTGGAGTTCCTTCGTCACATCGAGCGTACAAAACTGCTGGTTCACGTAGTTGACGTTTCTTCGACCGGGCGCGATTCGGTTGATGATTTTCTGACGATCAGCCGCGAGCTCGAGCTTTACAAATCTGATTTGTTATCGAAACCACAAGTGGTCGCGGCCTCAAAGATGGACGCGCTCGACGACAGAGCCAGGGTTGAGAGCCTTCGCGACTTCTGCCGGATGCGCGGACTTGAACTGTTTGAGATATCAGCGGTGACCGGCCTGGGCATAAAAGAATTCGTCGCAGGGATCGGCGCAAAGGTCGAGCAGATTCGCGGCGCGAGCCACGCCGCGGTTTCGAGTTCGTAGTTGATTGTTCTGAGTCTCATTCTGACCACGGAACCAAAAACTCCGAACTCGGAACCCTGAACTCGGAACCCTGAACTCGGAACTCTGAACTAATCATGGGAGAGCGTCGCATAGCAGCATTCGGAGGGACATTCGATCCAGTGCACAATGGACACGTCGAAATTGCGCGCGCGATAGTCCACAACTTCGGACTCGATCAACTGCTCATCGTGCCGGCGCACAGGCCTCCGCACAAAGACCCTCGGGGGATTGCCGACGCTTATCATCGGTATGCGATGGCTGCGCTGGCGACGCTTGACGAGCAGCGCATGATTGTTTCGACCATTGAACTCGAGTCGCCGGAGCGTCCGTATACTTACGAGACCATCGAGCGGCTTCAGTCTGAAGTAGGAGAAGGTACCAGGTTGTTTTTTGTGATGGGCGCTGATTCATTTCAGGAAATAAACACGTGGCGCGAGCCCGCGCGGATTCTCTCGACGACTGATGTTATCGTTGTTACACGACCGGGCCACGACGTAGAGTCGTCGCACCTGGATGACCGGTTCAAGCACACTGTTGTTGATCTCGGCGAACGCAACGCCGAGTTGGAAACCCCGGATGACGACGGCCATCACGTCTACCTGGCCGGGTATGTGAATAACAGCGTTTCGTCCACGGAGATAAGACGAAGGGTCCGTGACGGCCAGTCAATTGCGGGACTGGTGCCGCCGCGGGTGGCGGACTACATCAAAAAGTACGAGTTGTACGGGTGTTAAGAAATGGCCGGTAGCGCAAACAAGAAGCCTCGATCGCAACCAGCGTCAACGGTTGAGCCTGAAGACGCGGTGATGATTGCCGCGAGCGCGGCGAGCGCGAAAAAGGCGACTGATCTGGTCCTGTTGGACCTGAGAAAAATCGCGTCGTTTACGGAGTTCTTCCTGATTTGCACTGGCGCGAGCACGCGGCAGGTGCAAGCTATTTCCAACGCGATTGAGGAGACTCTGCGAACGAGCGGGAAGCGGCCTCTGCACATCGAAGGCTATAGCAGCGCAGAATGGATTCTGCTAGACTACGGCGATTTTATCGTGCATGTTTTCAGCCCTGCGTCTCGCCGCTTCTATGATCTTGAGAGATTATGGCGTGATGCGCCGCGCGTTGAAATCAAGGAAGCACGCCGAGAGTTGAAAACGGAATAAAGATGAAGGTTGTAGCCACTTCTCCAGCGATGCAAAGAGTCGCTGAGCTCGTCGACAGAGTCTCGGCGACCGCGTCAAATGTGCTGGTGCTGGGCGAATCGGGGACCGGCAAGGACGCGACTGCCAGGCTGATTCACGATCGCAGCCCGCGTCGAGATCGTCCGTTTGTAAAGATAGACTGCGCCGCCTTGCCCGAAGAACTTCTTGAATCCGAGTTGTTCGGCTACGAAAAGGGAGCTTTCACCGGCGCGAGCGATGCAAAGCGCGGACGGCTTGAAGCGGCCGATGGCGGTACGCTGGTGCTTGACGAGATAGCGAGCCTGATTCCCTCGTCTCAAGCAAAGCTTCTCCGCGTGATCGAAGAGCGCAGATTCGAGCGGCTCGGCGGGAAGCAAGCCATTGAGATTGACGTTCGAATAATTGCGCTGGCGAATGTGGACATAAAGGAAGCGGTGCGGGCTCGGGTGTTCCGCGACGACCTCTATTATCGGCTCGCGGTGGTTACAATCGAGCTGCCGAGGCTGGTGGATCGTTTCGAGGACCTTCGGCAGCTAGCCGATGATTTCGTTCGTCAGTTTGCGGCGCGAAGCGGGCGCAATGGCGTCCGCCTTTCGGACGACGCTCTCGAGGCGCTGTCTACCTACGATTTCCCGGGCAATGTTCGAGAGCTGAGAAACATCATAGAACACGCTGTGCTTATGAGCAGCAATAATCTCATTGGGGTGGAGGGATTGCCGGAGTATTTGAGATCGGCGGCCCGGTTGATGCACTCGCGCAAGACGAAGCCTTCGCTTGCCGAGTTGGAGGCTGTTTACATACGCGAGGTGCTCGAACACACGCGCGGCAACAAGACTCGCGCCGCCGAGATTCTGGGAATCAGCCGCAAAAATCTCTACGAGAAGTTGCGGCGCTATAACATCGGAAAGCTGAGCGCCGGTTTGGGCGGTCCCG
>Ga0134124_10000502_pt1 | contig 33058 bp, 28 predicted proteins | sample KB304_FD_96880 | JGI IMG/M metagenome (GOLD analysis project Ga0134124, IMG submission 96880) | Terrestrial soil microbial communities without Nitrogen fertilizer from Kellogg Biological Station, Michigan, USA - KB3-0-4 | ecosystem: Environmental > Terrestrial > Soil > Unclassified ... | reverse complement strand
TGCGCCCAGGTCAAGTCGGGCTGGAGCTCGATGGCATGGCGCAAATATCCGATGGCCCGCAGATACTGCTGCTGGCGAGCCAGGGCCGCCCCCATGACATACTGAGCCAGATACATCTTCGCTCCATCCGCCAGCACAGGTTGCACGACAGTCGCGGCCCTCTCCGGCTTGCCCTCGTTTAGCAGGGCGAGCGCAGATAGTATCTTGTTCGCAGTTGTGATCCCATCTTTCGGATCAATCCCCGTCGCCGCCGCGCTGGCGGAAGCAGCCGATTTCTGCAGGCCGACATATCCCAGCGACGCCAGCTTCTGCATTTCGCTCGAAGTGAGTTCGGAGCTTCCCGAAGCATTGCCAGAATCGTTGAAACGACGGTCGAAAGCATCCAGTTGGCTGGCAATGGTTTCGAGCGTGGCTTTGGAGGTCTGCGCCAGGTTGCGCGTGGCGCCGGGATCAGCCGTGAGATCATAAAGCTCAGGCCTCGGCGCTCTTATGTAAAGATATTTGCCCGCACGCCAGGATTCCAGCGCGCTCCATCCGAATGCCAGCTGCGGGAAATTGCTAATCGAATAAACCGGCTGGTCGGTATTTGTCCTGGCGATTCGGAGCAGAGACTGTCCCTGCATCTGCGACGGGATGGGCGCACCCGCGATTTCCAGAATGGTAGGAGCAACGTCCACCAGGCGGGCCCGGGCAGTCACCCGCCTTCCCGCGTTTTGGTTCTGGGGAAATTTCAATAACAACGGTACCCGGATGATCTCATCGTAGAGAAAGACTCCGTGGGTTTCTTCGCCGTGCCCACCCAGGCTTTCCCCATGATCGGAAGCAACCACGATCAGCGCATCGTCGTACAACTTACTGGTTCGGAGGGACGCGATTAATTTCCCAACCGCTGCGTCAGCCGCAGCCACCGCGGCATTGTAGAAAGTTGCGGACGCACCGTTGGGATCATTCAGATGTACCCAGAGGAAGAAAGGGCCTGAGGCGTTGTGCGCCGCCCAAGCGCTGGCGCGAGCCACGACCTGCGTCGCGGTTCGAGCAACGTAACTGCTTTTCCCGGGCTGCGGCGGTTGAAAACCGGCGTCGTACAAGGTGAATCCACGGTCGAAGCCCGGAGCCATTCCATTTTTTGGATCCAGTGCGATGGAGCCGACGAAGGCAGCCGTGTGATATCCGCGCGCCCGGAGCAAATCCGGAACGAAGGGCAGGGCAGCCGCAAGCCGGGCGCCAAACTCGGTGGCGCGGTGGGTCTGAGGATAAGTGCCGGAGAGTATGGTTGCTTGTGAGACCACGGTCAGCGGCGCCTGGGAAAAAGCTTGCTCGAAAACCATACTCTGACGGGCCAGGCCATCGAGGTTCGACGTGATTTTTGCCTTCGATCCGAGGAATCCCATGCGATCGGCTCGAGTTGAACCCATGGTGATGAGGACGATATTCGGTTTTGAGGCCGCACGCGTTGAAACCGCGGACGAGGCGATAAAAGCGACCAGGAGTGCGGGGAAAATCCTCCGAAACATGGAGTCCAGTCTATCGCAGGGATCGCATCGACGGACACACGCGGGCGGCGGCGCCCGCGCCGCACAGGCTCGCGTTACATCGACTATTATGGAAGCGAGGATCACCGCCTAACTTGCGATTGCTACGAATCCGGAACGTCATCCTGGCCTCGCTGGTATGCGCTGCGGCCGCGCTGCCGATTTCCTGCCAGCCGCGAAAATGGCACGGCGATCAGAAGGTCATCATCCTCGGCATTGACGGTATGGACCCACAGCTCCTGAAAAAATTCACAGCCGAGAACAAGATGCCGAACTTTTCCGCCCTGATAGAGAAGGGATCGTTCCGGCTGCTCACCACCAGTATTCCGCCGCAAAGCCCGGTGGCCTGGTCGAACCTGATTACCGGCATGAACGCAGGGGGGCACGGCATCTTTGATTTCATCCATCGCGATCCCAAGACCCTGCAACCTTATTTTTCTGCCTCGCGAGTAGAGCCGCCGAAGCACGGAATTCATCTGGGTAACTGGGTGATTCCGATTGGAGGCGGAACCGCTGAGCAGCTTCGTCAGGGAAAAGCATTCTGGGAAACACTGGACGACTATGGCGTGCCCAGCACGATTTTCCGTATGCCGTCGAATTTTCCTCCCGTCAAAACAAAAGGGCGCTCCTTATCCGGAATGGGTACGCCCGACTTGCGCGGCAGTTACGGGACGTTTTCTTTTTATACCGATGATCCGGTGACCGCTGCGGGGGTGGTTGAGGGCGGACAAATTATTCCGGTCAGGGTCGAGGATTCTCAGGTAACCGCAAAGCTCATGGGCCCGGACAACACCTTCCGCAAAGGATCGCCGACCACACTGGAGCCCTTCACCGTTTCCATCGATCCACTGGAAGCTGTCGCCAGGTTCACTGTGCAAGACCAGAAATTCGTGCTGCGCGAGGGAGAGTGGAGCGACTGGGTCCACCTCGAATTTCAGCTCATTCCTTTTATCGGTAACGTGAACGGGATCTGCCGCTTTTATCTCAAGCAGGCGCATCCGCGATTCGAGTTATACGTTTCGCCTATCAACATTAACCCTGCCGATCCTGCGCTGCCGCTTTCCACTCCCAAGAGTTATTCGCGTGAGCTGGCGGAAGAAGTGGGTGAGTTCTACACCCAGGGCATCTCGGAGGATACAAAAGCTCTGTCGGCCGGCGTGCTCGACGATAAGGAATATCTAGAGCAGGCTCGCACCGTGTTGGCAGAACACCGCCAGATTTTCGACGCGGAGTTTCCCAAGTTCCATTCCGGCCTGTTCTTTTTTTACTTTTCCAGCCTGGATCTCAATTCGCATATGTTCTGGCGGCTGATCGATCCGCAACATCCGGAATACGACGCTGCACTGGCGGCCCAGTACGGGTCGGCGCTGTCCGAGTTTTATCAGCAAATTGACCAGGTCCTCGGCCAGGTCATGCAGCGTGTGGACGATCACACGACCGTGTTGGTTCTCTCCGACCACGGATTCGCTCCCTACAACCGCTCGTTCAATCTGAATACCTGGCTGCGTGAGAATGGCTACATCACTTTGAACCGCGAACCCAATCCCGATCAGAGCCAGGCCTTTGCCAACGTGGATTGGAGCCGCACACGCGCCTATGGGCTGGGATTGAACGGTCTTTATCTGAATCTGAAGGGCCGGGAACGCGACGGGACTGTCGAACCGGGCGCATCTGCCGATGCGCTCTTAATTGAAATCAAAGAAAAGTTGCTCGGCGTGCGCGATCCTGAGAACAATCAGGCTGCGATTACGCGAGTTGATCGGGCTCGCGATGTTTATCAAGGGCCACACTCGGCCCAGGGGCCAGATCTCTTGGTTGGCTATAACCGCGGCTATCGCGCGGGATGGCAGACGATTCTAGGAAACTTTCCGGCTGACATCTTCGAGAACAACACCAATCCCTGGAGCGGCGATCATTGTATGGACTACACGCTGGTCCCGGGAGTGCTTCTGAGCAATCGCGCTATTGACGCAGCCAACCCCGCGCTGACCGACATCGCGCCCACCATCTTTGCGCAATTTGGAATTCCCCAGTCCGGCGTTATGATGGGACATTCCGTTTTCTTATCCACCCGCTGATGTTTGATAAAAAGCGGTCAGGCAAATGGAGACAGCCGAATGTCCTCGCAGAAAATCAAGATCGAAGGCGAATTACTGGAAAAGGCAAAGCAATGCGCGGAGGCCTCAGGTTATGCATCCGTCGACGAGTTTGTGCTGCACACCCTAGAGAAAGAAGTGAAGCGCCTGTCGCCCAACCAGGACGGTGGCACCGAATCCAAGGAGAAAATGACGAAACGGCTGCAGGGGCTGGGTTACATCGAGTAATTCATGCGCCGCTTCAAGAGAGAGTTTTTTGGGAAGAGAACTTTTGGGCGGAGCAGCGCTTCAGCGCGGCACTAAAGTGCTCCGGGGACGCGGCGTCAGCCGCTGAGGTGCTGTCACTTTTCTCGCGGTGTAAGAATCCTGTTTGACGACTAACTTCTCCATGATCGCTTCCTCCAACCCGTCAAACCTCCCTCTTTTCCTGGTGCTTACGATTTCTATGGTGATCGGGCTGTTGATGGTGATTGTGTTTCGCTATACCTCCGATCAAAAGGCGATCGGCCGCGCCAAGGACCGGTTGAAAGCGCACCTGCTCGCCGTCCGCTTGTTTCAAGACCAGTTGCCCGTGGTGATGCGCGCTTACGGAAAGATTCTTCGCGGAACTGGCAGCTACCTCCGCCTCGCGTTTACTCCGTTTCTGATCGCGATATTGCCCATCACTTTCCTGATCGTTCAGTTAGACCGATATTTTGGCTGGGTACCGCTCCAGCCGGCGCAGACGTTCCTTGTCGAAGCGCGAATCGAAGATCCGACCGCATTGAATGACGCCTCGCTGCAATTGCCTCCCGAGCTCTCGAGTTCAGCCCCCGCAGTTCATATTCCGACAGACAGAGAAGTGGTGTGGCGCCTAGTCGCTGATCGCGCTGGACAATTCGACATCCAAATCGCAGCCGCGGGCCAGACAGTTTCGAAACAAGTGATGGTGGCGCCGGGCTTGGCTCGTGTTTCGCCGCTGCGGCTGAAAGGCAATTTCTGGGAACGCATCTTTGCCTCGGGCGAGCCAGCGCTGGCGGATAACAGTCCGGTCCAATCGATCGAAATAAGTTATCCTCCGCGAGTGATCGGCTTCGCCGGGATGGACTGGAACTGGATTGTCTTGTTCTTTCTGGTCTCGTTGATTGCCGGCTTCATTTTCAAGAGCGCGCTGGGAATTCAAGTATGACGTTGCCTTCATGTCAGCGCAGTCGATTCGGTCGGTCGCTGATCCTGCTGCTGGTGGTCGGACTGGTCCTGCTGGTTCCGCTTCGCAGCGAAGCGTACGCGGGTCCGGGCGCGGGGTTTGCGGTCCTGTCATCTTTCTGGACCATCTTTGTCGCCTTTCTTTATTCGTTCTACGCTCTGGTCACCTGGCCACTTCGCCAACTTTTGCGAATATTCCGGCGCCGCAAGGCTTACGGCAAGGCCCAGGTAAAGCGCGTGGTAATTGTGGGATTCGACGGCATGGATCCCGAACTCGCCAGCCGATTCATGAGCGAAGGCAAGCTGCCGAACCTCAGCAAGCTTCGCGACAGTGGGACGTTTCGCCCGTTGCGAACCACGTTTCCAGCGATTTCGCCGGTGGCGTGGTCAACGTTTCAGACTGGCGTGAATCCCGGCAAGCACAACATTTATGATTTCCTCGCCCGTGATTTGAAAAACTATCTTCCTTTCCTCTCCTCGGCGCAGATCAGCGAGCCCAAGCGGCACCTGCGGATTGGCAAGTACTCCCTGCCGCTGGGCAAGTCCGGCGTCAAAGGTCTGCGCAAAGGAACGCCGTTCTGGCACTGGCTCGGCAAGGCGGGAGTTTTCTGCTCGGTCATTCGTGTTCCGGTAACTTTTCCGCCGGAGAAGTTTCCCGGAGTGTTGCTCTCGGGCATGTGCGTTCCCGATCTAAAGGGAAGCCAGGGCACATTTTGTTTCTGCACAACGCGCGCGAGCAGCGACAAGTTTCGCGAGGGTGGTGTGCGAATTCCCATGGAGCGGAATGGCGCAGGCTTACACTCCTACATTCCCGGTCCAGAAAATCCCCTGGGCGCGGGCGTCGACCTTCGCGCCGAGTTCAGGCTTCGTCCGGATGTGGGCCGCGGCCGGGCGCGCATTGAGATCGACACCGAAACTTTCACCGTGAAAGTGGGTGAGTACTCGGAATGGATTCCGGTGAAGTTCAAGGCTGGAATGGGATTCACAGCCCGCGGCATCTGCCGCTTCTATCTGAAAGAAATTTCGCCCGAGGTCGAGGTGTACGTAACGCCGGTGAATATCGACCCCGCGCATCCCGACCTGCCGATCTCTCATCCTGTAACCTATTCGATATATCTGGCAAAACTGTTTGGCCCATACGCAACACTGGGCTTGGCGGAAGATACCTGGGCACTGAATGAAGAAGTGCTCGACGATCAGGCATTCCTCGCGCAGTGCTACGGCAATCACCAAGACCGCGAACACATGTTCTTCGACGCGCTGGAAAAAACTCCGCAAGGCCTGTGCGCCTGTGTCTTCGATACCACCGACCGGGTCCAGCACATGTTCTGGCGCTACCTGGACAAAGATCATCCCGCGGTGCGGGATGTGCCGCAAGACCAGAAGCCGCGCGTGATTCAGGATCTCTACGACCGCATGGACACTCTGATCGGACGGGTCATGCAGCAGATTAATACTGAAACCCTGCTGCTGGTGATTTCCGATCACGGTTTCAAATCATTCAACCGATGTATGAACCTGAATGCATGGCTGCATCAGAACGGCTACCTGGTTCTAAAAGACGGCAAAAGCGAAAGTGGAGACTGGTTCGAAGATGTCGACTGGTCGCGCACCCGCGCCTACACCATGGGCCTGAACGGCCTTTATATAAACGTTAGAGGCCGCGAGCGCGAAGGGATCGTAGAAGCCGGAGCGGAAGCGGAGGCTCTAAAAGAAGAATTGCGCGGCAAGCTCGATGGGTTGGTCGATCCAGCCTCGGGGAAAGTTGGCATCAGCGGCATGTTCGACTGCGACGCAGTTTATGCCGGCCCCTATGTCGACAACGCCCCCGACCTCATCGTGGGTTACGGTGAGGGCTTTCGTGCGTCTTGGGATTCAGTCATGGGCAAAGTGACCACCGAAATCTTCGAAGACAATCTCAAAGCCTGGAGCGGCGATCACTGTGTTGATCCGCGGCTCGTTCCCGGCGTTTTGTTTTCGAATCGCAAGATTGCTATAGAAAAGCCCGCCATTGTGGATGTGGCGCCTACGGTGATGAAGCTGTTCGGATTGGAGCTGCCTTCTTACTTTGACGGGAAGCCTTGGGCGGTCGCGGCAGCCGGCGGCAAGTAAGTTGGCAAAATAGAGGGGATGCGATTTCTTGCATCCCTCGCGGGCGAGTCGCCCGCGACCACAAATCCCCGCATTTCATCTACTGAATCAGCGTCCCCCCATTTGCCGGCTCCTCTTCCGGCGGAATGACCACTGACGCTGCCACGCGATCGCCCGGCTCTAGGTTCAGCAAGCGCACGCCCTGTGCGGCACGGCCGGATTCGCGGATGGTTTTCGAGTCCATGCGGATGATTTTGCCGTACTGGCTGATGAGCATGACCTCGGAGTGTTCATCCACCTGCGCGATTCCTACGACTTTGCCATTTCGTTCGGTGGTTTTGACATTTATAACTCCCGACCCGCCGCGTCCCTGCAACCGGTATTCGTCGGCGGGAGTACGTTTGCCGTAGCCATTTTCGGTGACCGAGAGAATCAACGAGCCCTTGAGCGGCAGGGTCTCGTCGGTGGCCGTGGCTTCCGGCATGCCCGCATCGGCTGCAGCTTTGGCGGCTTCTTCCACCGCTTTCTTGATGTCCTTCGGGGTTGTGGCCATGCCCACCAGGTAGTCTCCCTTTTCCATCCGGATGCCCCAGACACCGTAGGCCTGGCGGCCCATGGGGCGGACGTCTTCTTCGTCGAAGCGGATGGCCTGGCCCTCGTGCGTGGCGAGGAAGACGATCTGCTGTCCGTCCGTGAGGCGGGCCGCAACCAGTTCGTCGCCTTGCTCGATGCTGATGGCGTAGATGCCGTTCGAGCGCACGTGGCAGAAATCCTTGAGCTCGGTCTTCTTCACCAGGCCGTTGCGGGTGGCGAAGAAAATGTACCGGCCGGTCTCTTCGAGGTTGCGAACCGCGAGCATGGTGCGGACCGTCTCTCCCGGTTGCAGACCGACGAGATTGCCGACGTGTTTACCTTTGCCGGCAGCGCTGATATCCGGGATCTCGTACACCTTCAGCCAGTAAACGCGGCCGCTGTTGGTGAAGATGAGAATGTAGGCGTGAGTGGAGGCGATGAAGAGATGCTCGACGAAATCCTCGTCGCGCGTTTTCATGCCGGTGCGGCCCGTGCCTCCGCGGCGCTGCATGCGGTAGGTCGAGATCGGGGTGCGTTTCATGTAGCCGCCATGGCTGACCGTGACCGCGACTTGCTCGTCGGCGATCAGGTCTTCGAGATGAATTTCGGCAGCTTCGTCTTCGATGACCGTGCGGCGCTCGTCGCCGTAGAGTTTCTTTACTTCTTCGAGTTCCCGCACGATCACGGTGCGCAGTTTTTTCTCCGAACTCAGAATGGATTCGTACTCGGCGATGTGCTCGCGGGTGAGATTCAGTTCTTTGGTGATTTCGTCAATAGAGAGCTTGGTCAGACGGTGCAGCTGCAGTTCGAGAATCGCGTCGGCCTGAATTCCGGTGAAGGGCTTTTCCGGATCGCGCTTGGGGCCGCGGCCAGTGACGTTGATGTCAATCTTCTTGCCGCCAAAATAGGCGACCAAATTCTCGCGGGCTTCGGCGCGGTTGGCACTGCCGCGAATGATGGTGATCACGTTGTCCAGGTGATCCAGCGCGGTCAGATAGCCTTCGAGAATGTGTTCGCGGTCTTTCGCTTTCGACAGCAGGTAGGCCGTGCGGCGGCGGACCACGTCAACGCGGTGATCGATAAAGTGCTTGATCGCCTGCGCCAGGCCCATTTCCTTGGGCTGGTTATTCACCACCGCCAGCAGGATCATGCTGAAACTCTCCTGCATCTGGGTGTGCTTGAAAAGTTGGTTGAGCACGAGTTGAGGCTCACCGTCGCGCTTGAGCTCGACCACGATGCGCATGCCGTCGCGGTCGCTCTCATCGCGAATGTCAGAGATCGTGTCGACGATCTTGTCGTTCACCAGTTGCGCGATGCGCTCCACCAGGCGTGCCTTGTTGACCTGATATGGAATTTCGGTGATGACGATAGCTTTGCGGTCTTTGTTGAAAGTCTCGATGCCGGCTTTGGCGCGCATCATAAAGCGTCCGCGGCCGTTCTTGTAGGCATCCACGATTCCGCCGCGGCCGTGAATGATTCCGGCGGTGGGGAAATCCGGGCCTTGCACGAATTTCAGAATTTCGGCTAGCTGCGCGTCGGGATTATTCACCAAGGTGATGGTGGCATCCACGATCTCGGTCAGGTTGTGGGGCGGAATCTTCGTCGCCATGCCCACCGCGATCCCATCGGATCCGTTGACCAGCAGGTTGGGAATGCGCGCGGGAAGAACGTCGGGTTCGATTTCGTTACCGTCGTAGTTCGGGCGCATGTCGACGGTATCTTTGTCGAGATCTTCCAGCAGCGCTGTCGCGACCCGAGTCAGTTTCGCTTCGGTGTAACGATCAGCCGCGGGCGGATCGCCGTCGACGGAACCGAAGTTGCCTTGTCCATCCACCAGCGGATAGCGCATGGCGAAGGGCTGCGCCAGTCGCACCAAGGCGTCGTAAACCGCGAGGTTGCCATGAGGATGGTATTTGCCCATGACATCTCCGACAATGCGGGCGCACTTGCGGGTGGACTTATTGGGCGCGAGTCCCATCTGCTGCATGGTGTACAGAATGCGGCGATGTACCGGCTTCAATCCGTCGCGGACGTCGGGCAGCGCGCGCCCGATAATTACCGACATCGAATAGTCGAGATAAGACTTCTTCATCTCCTCTTCGATATTGACGGGTTGAATGTTGAGCGCGCCGGGGATGCCGGTGCCGTCTCCGCCGCCGGGCGGAGGACTCAGGGGGAGTTCAGGGTTCTGATCGTCAGCCATAAGAAAGGTTCTAGCTTCCTAGCCCGCGTGGGGGCGGACACGCCGGTCAAAAGCGGCGAACAATAGGGTTCGCCCCACGCTTCAAATCTGGATTCCGTTTGTACGTCTAACCAACTGCATTTACAGGATGTTAGGGTAGATTTGCGATATGAAAATTATATCATAAAGGAGGTTCAAAAAGAGGCCCCATTTGCCCTTCTAGCCGATGGCAAATCCGGTACACACTGCGGCTTCCAATGGGATAATCGGTTCTGCACGCTCAAATCTATGGAGACTCTGACAGGAAAGATTGCCTTGGTGACCGGCGCCAGCCGTGGTATCGGCGCCGCGGTTGCGTTGTCGCTGGCTCAGGCGGGCGCGGACATCGCCGTGAATTTTCGCTCGCGTTCCGCAGAGGCCGAGAGAGTCTGTGCCGGGATCCGAACGCTGGGGCGGCGCGCGCTGGCGATTCAGGCCGACGTTTCGCAAGCAAATCAAGTGAACAAGATGGTTGCGCAAGTTGAAGGCGAACTGGGAGCGGTGAATATTCTCGTGAACAACGCGGGGATGGCGCGTCAGATCAAGCTTGAGGATATTGCAGAGACTGACTTTGAAGAGCACATCAATATAAATCTGAAATCCGCGTTCCTGGTGACGCAGGCGGTGCTGCCCCAGATGCGCGCCCAGCGCTGGGGGCGGATCATCAATATTTCCTCGACTGCGGCGCAGACGGGCGGGCTGGTCGGACCGCACTATGCGGCATCGAAGGCCGGGATGCTGGGACTGACCCACTCCTACGCTGCGTTGCTGGCTAAGGAAGGCATCACCGCCAACACGGTTTGCCTGGCACTGGTTGAGACCGATATGTTGCGGGCAAATCCGCGCGCGACTTCGAGCGTGATTCCGATCGGGCGCTTCGGCAATGTGGACGAAATAGCTTCGGTGGTGCTGATGCTCGCGGAAAATGCCTACATGACAGGGCAGACAGTCAATCCCAATGGGGGATGGTACTTCAGTTAGAGGAGGCCTATGCCCTTTATCGACACGAGCAGGCTGGACGTTATTGAACGCTTGCCGGGTTGGCATGGTCGTTATTTCCACTCGCCAAACATGACCTTCGCGCACTATGATTTCGTGCGCGGCGCATCGATTCACGAACACTTCCACCCACAGGAAGAAGTGTACGAGGTAATCGAGGGCGAGCTCGAAGTGACAATCGACGGCGTTTCCCAGATCGCCCGGCCGGGCTTGGTCGCGATCGTGCCTAGCGATGTCTCCCATTCGGTCAAGGCGCTCACCGACGGCCGCGCCATTATCGTTGATTATCCGGCAAGGCGAGAATTCAAGTAGCTGCCGAGAAACAATGCCATGTTGAGTTCGGAGTCGCGGCGTGTCGCCGGCATCCTTCTCGTTGTATTCCCCACCGTTCTCTACGGTGGCATATCGCTGCTGATGTTCTTGCTCGACCGGAACTCGCGATACATGGAGAACCCCTTGCGACAGAACCTTTTTCGCGCCGGCCACGCGCACGCGGGAGTGTTGCTGGTCTTATCACTGGTCGCGCTCCGCTATGTGGACGAGGCCAACCTGTCCGAGGGATGGAAGCGGTATGTGCGGGCTTCCATCCCCTCCGCCGCCATCTTCTTGCCGGCAGCATTTTTCTTCTCTGTGCTTTCTCCCCACGCCACGGAACCCAACGGATTTATTTACCTCGCCTATGCAGGAGCAGTAGTTCTGGCGCTGGGCTTATTGGCGCTGGGAGCGGGCCTGCTAAGGAATTCTCGCGCCTGATCCGCCTAGTTTCCCTAGGATGAGTGACGAGAACAGGGGGGGCTATGGCCTGGTTACCACTTCGTTAGAGCTCGCGGGCAGTACGAACTTCAAACCGCGTTCCTGATTGAGCTTCAGCGTGGCGGGGACGTCGAGATCGGCAATCTGTATCTTCCGGGTCCATGATCCCGTGGTCCAATAGTCCGCCTTCGAGTAGATGGTTCCGTTCATGATGGTGTATTCGCTCGCTTCTTCCTTGCGGCCATCGCGAAAGATAAGCACGGCCGGCGGAAGCTCGCGCGGCGGCGGGGCTCCGCTCTTTGTCGTTGCCGCCGATCGTAGGGTCGCCGACATAGGGGTGGCGGGCTTTTCTGCGTAGTCAGTCGCGATCCGTGCGCCGTCGGAATCCTTCATGGACGTGGTGCGAACGAAATGATCGCCCTGCCACTCGATCAGCAGCGACTCCCGCGGAGCCGGTGGCGCAGGTGGCGGTGCCGGCACTGAGGCCTGGACGACTACGACCTGCGGCGGCTGCGAAACCTCTCCGGAGTCGTAGTCTGAATCAGAATAAAAATAGGGATAGGCCAACAGGGTCGAACCTCGCTCCGAGCCATGCCCCTGATGGAAGCGACGGGAAACATCAACTGCGTGGCCGGGACCCATTCCATCCCTGCCAGTCCCAGCTGAACCAGCACTGATGCCGAATCCAGCTGTGCCTGCTCCGGTGGCGCGAATCTGCGCCGTGGCTGGCGATATCGAGAACAAAGCGGCGAGAACGGCGAGAGCGAACCGGCTTGGCATTTACTTTTTCGTTTCAGGATTCGGCGGCAGCCGGAAATCAATACCGCGATCGTCGTTCTGTTTCGCGGTGGAAGTCAGGTCGAGTTCGTCGAGCGCGATCTTGTGATGGCGTCCCGGCGTCAAGTCGTACAGTGTGTCTCCAATCACCGCGTAGTTCTGAACTTCCAGCTGGTGGCCGTCTTTGAAGACGAGCAAGGTTTGGGGCTGGTCGGGGACCGGGGTCTCCGCCGGCGGAGGCACTGGAGCTGCCTCAGCTTCCGGCTGGGGACGACCTGGGGGCGGGTAGGCATCCGCGTAGGAGCGCGCGGGTGCTCCCGGGCCACGGCGATCGAAGATGGTGGGTCCGCCCCGGTAGTCTTCTTCCGGCCGATTTTCCTGTTGGTCCGCCGCCGCGTCTCCGGGGTCAGGTTCTCCAACCACGGGATAGGCGTACGGAATGTAAACCGCACCACCGCCCGGGAAGAACTGGCCACGCCGGCGATGATGACGCTGGTTGACCGGCGGGTTTGGATTCACCGGAAATAGCGGATTCATACAGCAGGTAGGCCGATTGGGAAACGGCGCCCGGGGCTGAATTCCATTAGTTCCGAGCGAAGTGATGCTGGCGGGCACACCCGGAGCGGAATTCAGGTGTCCGCCGAAATTGGTGGAAGTGACCGAAGCCGGGACGCCGTTGATTTGAGAGTGTGCCGCAGGTACTCCGATGAGAGAAATCCATGCACCAGCGACCAGGGCCAGTGCCGCTACCGAGGCTGAGTTCAGCCACTTCACATACGAATCATACCAAACCATGGCGCAGGCCTCCTGCACAAATACCGCCCTGTCTATTAGAGCCTGGCCGAGGTCGGTTGGTTTGTCCTTATTTTGTCAATTCGAAGAGGTTCTAAGTGGTTGAAGCAAAAGGCGGTGACAATGGTGACCTTACGAGATACGGGCCAGCTCCCAGAGATTCCATGCGGCGTTCGCCACCAAAAGGCCTGCGATAGCAGCCACGGCAATCTCGTGATAGCGAGTTTCCAGCAGGTCGGCCGCGATGCCGGCCACGAAAACGAACAGGAAAGGCACCGCCATGAGTTGAAAGCCGAGGCCGGGATAGTGCGGCGTGCCCAACCCGAGCAGCAGGAACACAGCAGCAACCAGCAGGGGCGCCGTGTTTCCAAAGTAGCGGGCGCGGGGCCAGCCGAAGTATGTGATCAGCGCGACCGGCAACGCCACCACCAGCGCGGGACTGCTTTGTCCCAGTTGCGCCAGCAGCTGAAGGTACGCCTTCGGCATGGCGTAGGCCTTCCACGAGATTCCGTAAAACGTGGCGTGCCGAATCCCCTGCCAGAAAGCGCGCGCGTGGAAAAAGTAGGACGCGTATCCCAGCAGAAGCGCAATTCCGCAAGCCACCGCCCAGATCGCCAGCGCAGCCATGCGCCGGGTGGGAGCGAGGTAAAGCATGAACGCCAGTGCGGCGGGCAACACCATCACCAGCGAAAACTGTGATCCCACGGCGAGGGCCAGCGACAATCCCAGCAGCACGATGCGCCGCCAGTTCCACAGGACCACTTCACGCGGCGCATACAAAGTATGGGCCACGGCGATGGCGGTGAAGATCGCGCCGAAGGCTCCCCAGGCTGCACCCACTTCAGGCTCGGCAGACCAGAGGGTGCAGGCACGGACAATGCCCGGCGAGAAACAGTAGAGAGCCAGGGCAACATATCCACCGGCGTTGCCGAATAGGCGGCGGCCTACGTACCACAGCGAAGCGCCCAGCAGCAGCCCGAACATCAGATAAGGCACGCAGGCCAACCAATGAAGTTCCCGGATATTTCCCGGAGGTCGCAGTGCCAGCGGAGCGGATGCGATCAGGTACCACAGAGGCGAATGGTGCGCATCGTAGGCGGCGTCGCTCGCGGGCCAGACATCAATTGACCTTCCGGCGCCTTTGATTTCCGGATGAGGCTCTACCCCCTCGGGCGCCATTCGCAGGTTTGTGCCGTATTCGGCTAGACCGGTTTTCCAAAGCGCGGTCCCTCGTTCCACCCGTTCAACTTCCCCCAGGTCCAGCGTTCCAGATCGCACGCCTTTTCCCACCAGCCAGAGGCACTGCGCCAGAAACACAAGCAACAGGCCTGCCGCCAGCACCTGGGGACGGCCAAATCGTTCGCGACTGAAGAATCCGACCATGGGGAACCGGCCAGTGTTTTACCATGACGAAGGACAAATCGGGAAACTTCCGCGCGATGGATGAACCCAAGCATAGCCAGCCTGACGAAGGCAACGAGGTTTCTGCCGCGTCCGCGCCGCCCGCCATCGAGCCCGGCGCCGATCCAGGTTTCGTGCTGACCAGGCTGTCTCGCTTTGAAGAAGGAGTACAGAGGGTATTTTTCTCGCGCGATGGACTTCGCCCGATATGGCGCTTGGCGCTCTATTTCCTCATGTACCGGGCCCTGCGATTCTGTTTGCTCGTTCTGCTCGCCTACGGCTTGTCCGACGCACTGTTCCTGTGGAGACAGACGGCGGCCGAGTTCGGACTCGCTATCATCGCGCTGGCTCCCGCACTGCTGATGTCGCGGATCGAAGGCCGGCCACTCGGCTGCTACGGTCTACTGCCGGGGAGGGCTTCTGGCAGGCTTTTCGGGGTAGGCGCGCTGTGGGGAATGGTGTCGCTTACTCTGTTGCTGCTGGCGCTACGCGGAGTTCATGCTTTCTATTTCGGCGCCTTCGCCCTGCATGGTGCGCGCGCGCTAAAATTTGCGGTGTTCTGGGCTGCGTTCTTTCTGATCGTGGCCTTCTACGAAGAATTCTTCACCCGTGGGTATACGCAATTTACCTTGACCGAAACAGTTGGCTTCTGGCCGGCGGCGATTCTGCTTTCGCTCGGCTTCGGGGCGCTGCACCTCGATAATCCGGGAGAGAGCTGGGTGGGCATTCTCGGCGCCATGGTGATCGGATTCTTCTTCTGCCTGACGCTGCGTCGCACCGGGAGCCTTTGGTTCGCGATTGGCTTTCATGCGTCGTGGGACTGGGGCGAGAGCTACTTTTATTCTGTCCCGGACAGCGGAAGTATGGCTCCCGGACACCTGTTGCATTCCTCCCTGCAAGGACCACGCTGGCTGACCGGCGGCACCGTCGGCCCCGAAGGCAGCGTCTTACTCTTCGTACTGCTGCTACTGCTGTGGGTAGCGTTCGATCGCGTATATCCCGCGGTGAAGTACCCGACGACAATTTCAGATCACTGAGAACCCGGGGGCGGCGCCCGCGGCTTTTGATCTGGGCCGTGGTATGGCAACCCAATTTGTCAGCATTTTTCAGGAAGTAACTCTCGCTTCCACATCAAGATCAACTTCAAAAACGGCGGGCGAGGGCGCCCGCCGTGCACTCTTACCAGGAGTAGTGCACTGTGTAGGTCACCACCTGCTCTCCATCGGGTGCTATGCTCACTGGAAACTCCACCGTCTGTGCGTCTGTCTTGCGTGACTCCTGCGATTGCTCGCTCAGCTTCCAATTAGTCCAACGATAGAGGTGTTCGACCACACGCACCGTCACGGCTTCTTTCTTGTGATTGCGAACGCGGATTTCGAACGACTCGTCCATCCAGTTGTGCGCGGAATCCACCCGGTAGTTCGTGCGCTTGCGCTCACCGACCACATCGAATGAATTGCCGGTAAAGATTCGGATGGTTTCGTCTTTCGGCGTGTGATCAATCACGTTCTCGCCAACGAATTCCAGATGGCCATCGGTGTCGCGGCGATAGAAACGCAATTTGCCTTTGGGCAACGCAATCCCGAGATGATTCGCTTCGGCGTTCTTGAACTCCTCCATCACCCACACCTTGGGATTGGACTGCGTCCCATAGCTCTGGTCCTGACGAATCTGCTCGATGTTGTAGTAGCCGTACTGGGCCACCTGGGCGCCATCGTACACGTACAGCCGCTGGGCGTGAATGCCGGTCGAGCGGACGAACTCCACTTGCTTGGTTTCCTGATCGTGCAGCGTGGCGGGCCGCGCCAGAGAGTAGAGGTGGAATTCGTCGAACGATTTCTCGCGGACTACCGGTGCAGCCGCAGCTTCATCCATCGCCATCTTCATCGCGCCGTACGCTCGGCTGGCAGGTGTAGCGGCCTGAATCTTGTTTACGTCGCCGGCCATCAGCTTGATGTTTGCGTTCTCAAATGTCTTTCCGCTCTGATTGCGCATGGTGATCCAGCCCACCATGTCGAGCAGGTCGGTCTTGCCCTTGGGATTGTCGGACACCACCAGGTTGTAGTCCGCCTGCCAGCTCATTCCGCTCGCCACGTAGGAGATCTCGGCGTCGAATTTGCCGGGGTCGTTCGTCTGCAGCAACCAGCTGAGAGTCGGCTTCAGAATGGAGTCGCCGGAGAGCCCGGGAAACAGCGGCTGGCCGGGAAGTCCGAAGCGCAGCACGCCATCCACTTCGATGATGGGCTGGGTGAATGACGGCTGCTGATAATTTTGCGCGTAGTAGCTGCTGGGAATGTATCCGCTGCGTACGATTTTGCCTCTGATGATTTCCTGTTTGTCGGCCCGCTGCACCAGGAAGTCAATCGTCTTACCTTCGTAGAACGACAACAGCAATTCTTGCGAGATGGGATCATTGCGGTAATTCTGCTCCAGCACCTGCAGCGCCCGCCCGGCAGGATCGCGCAGGATGACGGAATCCGGCTCCAGGTGCGCGGCGATACCGGCAAACTGGGCGCGGTTCACGCCGGCTGTGAGATCGAGTGGCACATATTCGCGCGCCACAAAGAAATTCTGGTTGTAGATGGTGAGTGCGGGCTGGTTGCTGTTGTCGGCAGCTTTTTCCTGTCCAATGGCTACACCGCACAGCAAGAGCTGGGTCAGCAAAAGTATGATCAGCAGCAACTTCTTCATTGTCGTTTCCCCTTTTCAGTGGACAGAGAGGTTTTTCCCGTCCTATGGGAAGAACGCGGGGTAAGGGGAAACTTGCAGGGAGTTTAACAACGGAGAACATCGGGGACACGAAGGTAACCACGGTTAACCCGGGCAGGTTGTCATCCTGGAGCGTAGCAGGGCGTTCCCTTGCGAACGGAGCTGCGGAGTCAAAGGACCCCGATTCGAGCCACCGACCTATTCCCTGTAAGGATTTGGCGCTGCGGGCCTTGGCGGGCGAGGGCGCCCGCCCCAAACACAATTAGAACAGATCAAATATCCAGGTTCTTCACATCCAGCGCATTGTCTTCGATGAACTTGCGCCGGGCTTCAACATCTTCGCCCATCAGCGTGCTGAAGATGGTTTCGCACTCGGCCAGGTCCTCGAGTTTCACGGAGAGCAAGGTGCGGCGTTCGGGGTCCATGGTGGTTTGCCAGAGCTGTTCCGAGTTCATTTCACCCAAACCTTTGTAGCGCGTCTTCTCGTAGCCGCGGCTGCCCGCTTCCTTCACGTATTCGAAGAGTTCACGGACATTCGCCTTCTCGACGATTTCCGGCTCTGCGGGCTTTCTCCGAGCGACCGCTTTGGGCGCTTTCTTTTCCGCCTTCGTGTCCACCTCTTCGCCTTCGGTGGCAGATTCTTCGGCGCTGTCGCTGGTGGGAGTCGCGTCGGTGATGGTCTCGATCACGAACGGCGGTTCCATGTAGGGCTCGACCTGCTTGAATTTTGACAACAGTTGCCGGTACTCGGCCGTCGAAGCCAGCTCCCAGTTGATGACGTGCTCGGCGCCCTGGGAGTTTACGTATTTCACCTCCCAGAGATTGTGCTCCTCGTCGAAATGCGACTCGATGCTCTTGAAGTCGCGTTCTTTCTGCAGCCTCTTGAGTTCTTTTTCCAGCTTCTCGATCTTTTTTGAGGCGGTTTTCTTATCGCCTTCAAAATCCGCCCGCTTGGAAAGATCGAGCCGGGGCAAAAGCTCGGTGACTCTTTCGTCGCGCAGGCGCTTGTTCACCTTATCGAAGTAGCCGAAATATTCCTTCAGCCCACTGGCGAATTTCGACAGACTTGCGCCTTCGAGCTTGGCCGCGCCTTCGCCGTATCGCACGATGATGCTATCCGCCGCGCGCTTCAGGATGATTTTGTCGAGCGCGTCGTCGTCCTTGATGTACTGCAGGGTCTTGCCCTTCTTGATGGAGTACAGTGGTGGCTGTGCGATGAACACGTTGCCACGTTTGATCAGCTCCTGCATGTGACGGAAGAAGAATGTCAGCAGCAGAGTGCGGATGTGGCTTCCGTCCACATCAGCGTCGGTCATCAGGATGATCTTGCCGTAACGCAGCTTGGCAAAATCGAAGTCGTCTTTGCCGATGCCGGTGCCGAGCGCCGTGATCATGGCGCGAATTTCTTCGTGCCCCAGCATCTTGTCGTAGCGGGCCTTTTCGACGTTGAGGATTTTTCCTTTCAGCGGCAGGATGGCCTGGAAGCGCCGATCGCGGCCCTGTTTAGCCGTGCCGCCGGCGGATTCTCCCTCCACCAGAAACAGTTCGCAGCGTTCCGGCTGGCGCTCCGAACAATCTGCCAGTTTGCCGGGAAGACCACCGCCATCCAACGCCCCTTTGCGCCGGGTGAGGTCGCGGGCCTTTCGCGCGGCTTCACGCGCGCGGGAGGCCTCGATCGCCTTGTTGATGATCTTTCGTCCGACGGTTGGGTTCTGCTCGAGGTAAGCGCCCAGGCGTTCGTTCACAAATGCCTGGACGACGCCGGCAATGTCGGAATTCAGTTTGCCTTTGGTCTGTCCCTCAAATTGCGGCTGCGGCAGCTTAACGCTGATGACGGCAACCAGACCCTCGCGCACGTCGTCGCCGGTGAGATTTTCTCTTACGTCCTTGAACAGACCCATCTGCTGCCCGGCGTAATTGATCGTGCGGGTCAGCGCCATGCGGAAGCCCGAGAGGTGCGAGCCCCCGTCCACGGTGTTGATGTTGTTGGCGAAACTAAACACCGACTCCGAGTAGGCGTCGTTGTATTGCAGCCCGATTTCCATGACTACGCCGCTGCGCTCGGCTTCCATGTAGATGGGCTTGTCGTGCAGGACTTGCTTGCCGCGATTCAAATGCTTGATGAACTCGGCGATGCCGCCGTTGTATTTGAACTCGGCTGACTTGGCTTCGCCAGTTTTCGCGTCGGTGGTGCGCTCATCGGTGAGCGTGATCAGCAGGCCTTTGTTCAGGAATGCCAACTCGCGGAGACGCTGCGCCAGCGTGTCGAAGTTGTATTCCGTGGCGGTAAAGATGCTTCGATCGGGCAGGAAGTGAACTTTCGTCCCAAGTTTCTTGCTGGCGCCCGCTTTCTTCAGCTTGCTGGTGGGGTCGCCTTTGGAATAAGTCTGCTCCCAGGTGAAGCCATCGCGCCAGATTTCGAGATCGAGTTCTTCGCTCAAAGCGTTGACGCAGGAGACGCCGACGCCGTGCAATCCGCCTGAAACTTTGTAAGACGAGGCATCGAACTTTCCGCCGGCGTGCAATTTGGTGAGCACTACCTGCGCGGCCGGAATTTTTTCGCCGTCGATGTCCATCATGTCCACGGGTATGCCGCGGCCGTTGTCCACCACCGTGATCGAGTTGTCCAGGTGAATCGTGACTTCGATCTTGTCGGCGTGACCCGCGAGCGCTTCGTCGACCGAGTTGTCCACGACTTCGTAGACCAGGTGGTGCAAGCCCATCTCGCCGGTCGAACCGATGTACATGGCGGGACGTTTGCGCACCGCCTCCATGCCGCCGAGCACTTTGATGGAGTCGGCGTTGTAGTCGCCGTTGCCCCCATTTATGGCAGCGAGCTTCCCGTTTTTTGGCTTAGTTTCGTCGATGGGAGTGATTTCTTTCGTAGCCATTCAGCTCCGTGGAAAATGCCGGGCTCTGGGTCCCGTCCGGCACGCTTTTCCGATGTCCTGGATTTTGCCTCAAATCACTGAAATTACTAACACTTACGGCTTTCGAGGTTATATCTAATTGTAGCACGAGAAAGCACATTTTTCGACCCCCGAACCGCTCCGGTAAATGCAGGCGCGAGTGCTTTCGCTGGCCCGGTAGTGGCCCCTCTCCCGGCCGTCTTTACCCCCCCGGGCGGGACGCCCGCGCCTACATTGTCAGCGCACGAGGTCGGCCCGACCTGATAGCATGTTGGGAGGAGATCCCAGTCCAGAATGAGTGTCCCTGTATCGCAGATTTGGACGGTGGCTAGCTACGTCATCCGTCAAAAGCTAGCGCGGCGGAAGCAATACCCGCTGGTGCTGATGCTCGAGCCCCTGTTCCGCTGCAACCTGGCCTGCGCCGGCTGCGGCAAGATTCAGTACCCGGCGCACGTCCTCAAGCGCCAACTGACCCCTGAGGAGTGTTTTCGGGCGGTTGATGAGTGCGGCGCGCCCGTGGTCTCGATCCCGGGCGGCGAACCGCTCATGCACCCCGCAATCGACAAGATCGTCGAGGGCCTGGTGGCACGGAAAAAATACATCTACCTGTGCACCAACGCCTTGCTGCTCAAGGAAAAGATCCATCTCTTCAAGCCCACCAAGTACCTCACCTTCAGCGTGCACCTGGACGGGCAAAAAGAACACCATGACTTTGCCGTGTGCCGCGAAGGCGGTTACGAGATCGCTGTAGACGCCGTCCGCGAAGCCCTGAAGCGCGGCTTCCGCGTCACCACCAACACCACGCTGTTTGACGGAGCCGATCCCAAGAGCGTGCGCGCTTTCTTTGACGACATGATGGAGCTGGGCATTGAAGGCATGATGCTCTCACCCGGATACTCCTACGAGAAAGCTCCGGACCAGCAGCATTTCCTGGGACGCGCCCGCACCCGACGGCTGTTCCGGGCGATTCTTTCCAATCGCGACAAGAACTGGCGCTTCAACCTTTCGCCGCTGTTCATGGAATTCCTCATGGGCAAGCGGCACTACGCCTGCACTCCGTGGGGGATGCCGACTTACAACATTTTCGGCTGGCAGAAGCCCTGCTACCTGCTCCAGGACGGCTATGCTGACACGTTTGAAGAACTGATCCGGGAAACCGCGTGGGAGTCGTACGGCACCGAGTCGGGCAATCCGCATTGCGCAAACTGCATGGTGCACAGCGGCTACGAAGCCTCCGCGGTGAACGACACTTTCGGATCGCTTGAGGGCTTTTTCGCCACCGTCAAGGGCACGCTATTCACCGGCTACCGGGACGACGGTGCTTTGGAGTTGCTGGACGAGCCGGTGGAACCCGCTCATCGCCTGGTGCAGATTGCTCCTTCCGGTGAAGCGCTCGAGGAGACCCGGGCGTGACCGGAAAAGCCGCCGGCCACGTTCATCCCGAAGCCGAGGCTGCGTCGCCAGACGAGCTCGAAGTATCTCCCGGATGGGAACACGAAAAGCTTGAAGGCTGGGTCCCCGCCCTGGCCTCCGAAGAAGAGACCCGCAAAGCCCTGGAAAAAGCCTTCGACTACCGCGGCGATGTGACCATCACGCGCAAGGACGGAACCACAATCGAAGGCTATCTTTTTGATCGTAAGAGCGGGCCGACTCTGGCGGAATCTCTGGTGCGAGTGCTGCCGAGAGCGTCGAACCAGAGAGTGATGATCGCTTACTCCGACATCGCCGCCCTGGCTTTCACTGGACGCGACGCCGCGGCAGGAAAAAGCTGGGAAGCCTGGGTGAAGAAATACGAAGAGAAGAAAGCCGCCGGCGAGAAGCACATCGGTTTGGAGCCGGAAGCGCTGGAATAGTCAGAGCAAGTGTGGGGCGGCGGGCGCCCTCGCCCGCCACTTTTGACTTGGACTCGGCTATCGCAAAACTGATTCGCATGGCGGGGCGCGCGGAAAGCGCTGCTTCCTTCCCACCAAAACAGACGACGTCAAAGGACAACAGTGTCCGCCCCATACCGGATCAGCGAACCGGCTTCCGCGTTGCAAACCTGAGCCTCTCGATCAGCTCGTTGACTTCGTCTTCGCTCCCGCCGATGAAAGTGAAGGAAACTGCGTAACCCTTTTCGAGCGTAACTAGCGATGTCTGATACATGGTTAGGGTTCCGCGTGCCTTGCTGAAGTCTCCTCGCACCAGCTTGGTGGTGCCGACAGAAAATTCCCGGGGCCCTTCTGTTACCTCAAAGCCTTTGCCAGTGGCCAGCATGCTCAGTGACTCGAAATATTCGGCGGCGGTGCTCATGCCCGTGGGAGGCGGCTCCGCCGCGATCACGACGGCGGAATTCACTGTGTCACCGGTGGCTTCAGGAGGCCGCTCAAAGACAGACAGCAGCAGGAGGGAGTGGGAAGCATCGGCGGAATCGTCCTGCATATCGGCAGTGCGATCAACCCAGCCATATGGAATTTTGTAGCTGAACCCGAATGCAGAGTTGCGGTAGACCCCGTTGCCGATGGCGGCCCCGTGGGGCGCGGATGACTTCGTGTGGGCGGGAGGCTGCGAGGAAGACGCCGGCTTGTCCTGTGCCCACATGCCCGTCGCAAGCACCACCAGGAGAACGCCAGCGGGGAACTGGGCCATGGACCAATGCTACAGGATGGCGAGCCCGTCGCGGGGAAGGACACGTCCAGGCCGGGTGCCAACAAAACGCCCCAGCCGGAACAAACTCAAGGAAGGCACGACTTGAAGTCGTGCCTTCAAATAACGATTTACGCCGCCCGGCTGAGCACCGGCTGGGTGCAGAACCCGCAGCGCCGCGCATCAATGGGAATCTCGCTCAGGCACTCGGGGCACTTCTTCGTCGTAGGATCGGCCGGCGCCGGCGCTTTCCGCATGCGCGCGATCAAAGCGTTGATGGGCGTGACTACGAAGAAATACACCGCCGCCGCCACCAGTATGAACGACACCACCGCATTGATGAAATCGCCGACGGGAAACGGAGTGCCGTTGATGGTGAAGCTGATGGAAGAGAAATCCGGCTTGCCGATTATGGCAGCGATCAGTGGAGTAAGCAGGTCTTTGGTGAAAGCCGTGACCACCGAGCCGAAGGCCGCGCCGATGACCACACCGACCGCCAAGTCAACTACATTGCCTCGAAGGATGAATTGCTTGAAACCGCTAAACATGGGACGGAACCTCCAAAACGCAAGGCGGCTAATTTACGGCGTGAGTGCAGGGTCGGTCAAGCTGAACCGTGTGGTGTGGGGCAGGCGCCCTCGCCCGCGCTTTTGCAGTTGATTCTGCTTTGAAATTGCATTTACCGATGCCGACAGACAAGCAACGCCAAAAGCGGCGGCGGGCGCCCGCCCCACACCTGCACCTAAAACAGCACAAGCTTCAAATGCGCATGGGCATGACGATGTAGCGGTACTTGTAGTCCTCGCTGTCGGCGGGACGGAGCTGTCCGGCAGATTGAGGATCTTTGAATTCCAGTTTTACGTCGCCGGCGCCGACTGCCTTCAGGAAATCCAGGATGTATTGCGCATTGAAGCCAACCGTAAGCGAGTCGCCCTGGTAGCCGGTCTCGATCGAGTCTTCCGACTCTCCGGTTTCGGTTGAGGAAGCGGAAAGTTTGACTTCGCCTTTCTCCAGGCGCAGGCGCACGGCGCGCGAACGCTCGTCGGCAAATTGCGCGACGCGGGAGATGGCCGCGCTCAACTCGTTGCCGGCCAAGGTGACGCTCTTGTTGTTGTCCTTGGGGAGGACGGCCTCGTAATTGGGAAACTGGCCGGTGAGTTGGCGCGAGGTCAGCAGCCGCGGCCCGATTTTGAAATAAAGCGTGGACTCGTCTTTCGCGAATTCAATGGTTTCCGCGTCGGTAGAGTCGAGCAAAGACCTCAACTCATCCATCGCTTTCTTTGGGATAAGGGTCTTCAACTCTCCGGAAACGCCTTCAAATTTTTCGCCGCCGCGTTCGATGTGCGCCAGGCGGTGTCCATCGGTTGCGACCATAGTGATGGACTCGGGTTTCAGCACCATCAAGGCACCGTTCAAGGTGTACCGCGATTCCTCACTGGCGATGGCAAAACCGGTCTTGGCAATCATCGACCGCAATACCTGAGCGGGAATCTTCACTGCTCCCACCGTGGGGAATATCGGCAGCGTGGGGAAATTCGAGCGCGCCATTCCCACCATCTTCGTATTCGATCGTCCACAACGGATGCTGATCCAGTGATTCTCGAGAAGCTTGATCGTGATGTCGGCGTCCGGCAGCAGTTTTACATAGTCGTGCAGTTTGCGGGCGGGGATGGTACAGGAGCCTTCCCTTTTCACCTTGGCATTGCACACCGTGCGCAGGCTCAGATCCAGGTCAGTCGCGGTGAGAGAAAGTTGGTCTTTGGAAGCTTCGAATAGGTAGTTGGAGAGGATGGGAATTGTGGTCTTGCGCTCCACCACTCCCTGCGTGGCAGTCAGTTCCCGTAAGAGTTCAATCTTGCTGACTGTGATCTCCATGGTGGCGGTCCCCGTGACTGCAGCCAAGGCTTCTACCGGCATAACCCAAATCTCCCGTCGGGTGGCGCTACTTTTAGTACTTCACTTATATCAAAATAAAAACCTATAAAACCAGTAGTAACAGTAGAGAGCCCGGAAAAGTGGAAATCGCAGCCAAACCCAAAGGCGACCGGCCTTTGCGCTCAATCCCTAATGTCCAAAACTAGCCCGATCGGCAGCGGAGATGAAGGTATCGTTTGGCCGTGCCTCACGATTTCCGCCGGCTCTTGCACAACTTCCACACCCGATTCACAGTGTTGCTCAAGGAAGACTCTGCTGCCGAGTGGAAATCCAAGTGGAAGCCGCGATTTATCCGCCCAACTGCTCAGTCATTTTATTGATCAGCCTGTTCAAATCTTTGTCGGTCTTCCGAGTGACGTCAATCTTGTCGACGGAATGCAGCACCGTGGTGTGATGCTTGCCGCCAAACTGGCGACCGATCTCCGGCAGGGAAGCTTCGGTGAGATGCTTGGCCAGGTACATGGCGATCTGCCGGGGATAGACAATGGCGCGCGAGTTGTTCTTGGCCTTGATCTCGACCAGGCGCAATCCGAACTGCTCAGCCACTGCCTTCTGGATCGACTCGATCGTGACCTTGCGGGCCTGGGAGTCGATAAAATTCTTTAGCACCTGCTGGGTGTAGGGCAGCGTGATCTCGGCGCCGATCAGCGAAGAATGCGCTACCAGGCGGATGAGCGCGCCTTCCAATTCGCGAACGTTGGAGCGGATATTGGACGCGATATAGAGCGCCACGTCGGTGGGCAAGATTACCTTTTCCTGCTCCGCCTTCTTTTGCAGAATCGCAACCTTGGTTTCAAGGTCGGGCGGTTGGATGTCGGCGATCAGTCCCCACTCGAAGCGGCTGCGCAGCCGGTCTTCGAATTCCGCGAGCTCTTTCGGCGGACGGTCGCTGGCGATCACGATCTGCTTCATGGACTCGTGCAGCGCGTTGAAGGTATGGAAGAACTCTTCCTGGGTCCGCTCTTTCTGGGCCAGGAACTGGATGTCGTCCACCAGCAGCACGTCCACGTTACGGAACTTGTCGCGGAAGCTGATCATCTTGTCGTAACGCAACGAGTTGATCATTTCGTTGGTGAACTTCTCGCTGGAGACGTAGCAGATCGCGACCTGCGGTTGCCGCCGCTTGATCTCGTGCCCGATGGCCTGCATCAGGTGGGTCTTGCCCATGCCGACGCCGCCGTAGAGGAAGAGCGGGTTGTAGGCTTTCGACGGACGCTCCGATACCGCCTGGCAGGCGGCGTGCGCGAACTGGTTGCCGCTGCCGATCACGAAGGCGTCGAAGGTGTAGCGCGGATTCAGTTGCGCCGCGCTGTCCCAATCGAAGCGCGACTGCGAGGCATGGGCGGTAGCAGGCGCCAGGTGGGCTGAAAGTCCGCCATTGTGGCGCACCGGCGTCGAAGCCGGGTCGTCTTCCGGCGTGACGAATTTCACTTCCTGGAATTCCAGGCCGAGGTTGTCCAGCGCTTCCTGGATCAGGTCCGCGTACTTGTCTCCGACGTGGCGGAATTCGGCGGTGGGCACACGCACGAAAAGGACGGGTCCACTGGAATGACTGTACTTGGTGGGTTTTAGCCAAGTGTCGTAAGAATGCCGGTTGATCTTTTTTTCCAGCGCATCCAGGACGCGCAACCACGGATTGGGGGAGAGGCTAGGACTTGGAACAGACATAAATAAATTTTCGTGGGGCTGTGGCCAGATCAGCGCCCGGTATCAAAATCACTACCGCAATGCTTTCATTTTTCCAGCTACTGAACAGCCTCGCTTTCGGGCCGTTTGCGCTGGGATCAGAAAATTTCTGTTAGCTGGATCAGTCCGGCATACTAGCACAAAATTTTTCTGTATGCGGGAATCTTGTCCACGGACTTTTTTCGTTCCTACGATTCAGAACCCTAACCAAACCTCCTGTCAAGTATTGAAGTTATAACTGTCGCGCGAGTGGTGCAGAAATGTGCCGCGAGCTGGTGCGGGGCGGGCGGCGCTCGCCCGCCGCACGCCTCCCCACGGTGCCCGTTTGCCCGCCTGCTTGCAGTCATTTATACTTCTCCTTCGCTTTCAAAGAGACTCAGATCATCAGGAGCAGTGATTTTTCATGCCCAAGCGCACATTCCAGCCCAACCGTCGTCACCGCTCGAAGACGCACGGATTTCTTACGCGGATGAAGACCAAGGCCGGCCGCGCGGTGATTTCGCGCCGCCGCGCCAAGGGCCGCAAGCGGGTGTCGGTGAAGCCCGGCTTCCGTGAGTAGTGTTTCCCCCTTTCCGGAATTCGCGGAAGATACGCAACCTGGGTTGAGGCTCGTTGTGAACGCTCTGGCAGCGAACGGCAGCGGCGACCTGTCCGTGCCCGGCAAGCGCAGCAAGTTCCCGCGCGGCGTACGTCTGCTCCGGCACGCGGACTTCGAGCGCGTCTACAAACAGGGGCGGAGACATTTCGCCGCGCACCTGACTGTGTTTTATTTGCCACGCCCGGTGAATGAAAACAAAGCTGAGGGCGTGCGCGTGGGATTCACGGTGGGGAAGGTGCTAGGCGGCGCTGTGGTTCGAAATCGCATGAAGCGGCGACTGCGGGAAGCGGTTCGATTGCATGGCATGATCCCGGCGGCTATCGATGTCGTGATCAATCCCAAGAAGTCGCTCCTGACTGCCAAGTTTGCCGACCTACAACGCGAGATTCGCCGGGCGTTTGAGGTGATCGAGAAGTCAGCGGGAAAACCATGAATCAGAGTGCCAGAAACGTCGTGCTCTCCCTGTTGCGGGGATACAAGTGGGCGCTCTCGCCGCTCATGCGGCCCGCCTGCCGGTACGTGCCCACCTGCTCTGACTACGCCATGGAAGCGGTCGATCGCTACGGCGTAATTCGCGGCAGCCTGATGGCGATGTGGCGGGTATTGCGCTGCCATCCTTTTGTGCAGGGCGGTTACGATCCGGTCGTGAAATCCTCGGTCGTGAAATTCAACGACTACGGCGCCACCTCAAGTTCCGCGCCGCCCGCCAGTTGTGCGGTCACTGAGTAGAGAATTTGCCTGAATTCAACAATCCTCAACAAGAACCCGGCATGGAGCGCCGGCTGCTGCTGGTGTTCGCGCTCACGTTCCTGGTCATCATTTTGTTTCAACCCTTGCTGAAGAAGTATTTTCCGCAGTCAGCCGCCCCGGCTCCTGAAACCCCGGTTGCGGCGCAGCCTGCCGCGCAAACGGCTGCGGTGGTGCCTCAGGTGCTAGTTCCTGCTGCCGGTGCCAGCAAGCAGGCCTTGGCCGAAGCGGAGACGGTCGTCGAAAACGATCTCTATCGCGTTACCTTCACTAACCGGGGCGGTTTGGTGAAATCCTGGATCCTCAAGACCTACTTCGACGAACGCGGCAAGCCTCTCGAATTGGTCAGCAGTGCGGCGCAGAGCTACGGATACCCGATGTCGCTCTGGACCTACGACGAGACCCAGCGCAACAAGGTTAACTCGGCGCTTTACGTCGCTTCTAATTCGGGCAAGCTGAAGGCGCCGGCGCAACTGACGTTTGAATATGCGGATGCGGACGTGTCTGTCCGCAAGACTTTCAGCTTCGATCACACTTACGTAGTACACCTCGAAACCTCGGTCGTTTCCAAGGGCAGCCAAGTCACAACTTTTCCCATGTGGCCGGCCGGTTTCGGCGATCAGTCAAGCCCGTCGTCGTATGCCGCCAGCCGCATCGAGCACCAATACAACGACAAGACCGAGCGGCTGGACATTAAGAAGATCAGCGGCGGCGCTACCGTGCAGGGTCCGTTTAACTGGGCCGGAGTAGTGGATCAATATTTCGCCGCCGTCTTTTTGCCGGACGACATTCAGAACGTAGCCATGGTCACGCTGCGGCATCAGGTCGATGTGCCGAGGGATGCGCGCAATCCTGAGCCGGGAGCGACCATCAAGGCCGATGTTCTGGGAGTCGGCGTCGGTAGTCTTCGCGGACCCAGTATCGAGCGCTTGTACGTCGGACCCAAGTCGCTCGGCGTTCTCGAATCCGTAGCCGTACCGACTTTGACCGGCGCGCCCCCGGACTTGCGGGGTCTGATCAACTTCGGCTTCTTCGGCGTGATCGCTCGCCCGTTGTTCCTCTGGCTCAAGTGGACCTACGGATGGGTTCGCAACTGGGGCTGGGCCATCGTTATCCAGACGCTGATCATCAATTTGGCCCTGCTGCCGCTGCGGATCTCCAGCATGAAGTCGGCACTCAAGATGCAGAAGGTGGCGCCGCAGATCAAAGCCATTCAGGAGAAGTACAAGAAGTACAGCATGCGCGATCCGCGCAAGCAGGAGATGAACCAGGAAGTCTCTGCCCTCTACAAAGCGGAGGGCGTAAATCCGGTAGGCGGCTGCCTGCCCATGGTCATCCAGATGCCGTTCCTGTTTGCCTACTACAGCATGCTGGGAGCGGCGCTGGACTTGCGCCAGGCGCCGTGGCTCTGGATCCGCGATCTATCGTCGCCCGACCCGTGGCATCTATTGCCCATCGGCATTATCATCACCATGCTGCTTACGCAGCGCATGACGCCGCAACCGGGGATGGACCCGTCGCAGCAAAAAATGATGACCTTCATGATGCCGCTGATGCTGGGCGTCATCAGCTGGAACCTGGCTGCAGGCCTGTGCCTGTACTGGTCCGAGGGCAACCTGATCGCGTTGGCACAACAGGCAGTCATGAACCGTACCAGCCTGGGCCGTGAAATGAGGGAGATTGCGTTGAAGAGGGCCAGGAAGAAAGAGAAGTAGCGTTTCTAGCTGCTCGCTTCCAGCCGAACCTTGGCTTGAAGCGTTAGCTAGAAGCAATTAGCCAGGAGCTAGAAGCTGTGTCCATTCCCGACAAAATCGCCGCCGCCAACAAGATTAACGATCTGCTGAAGGGGATTGTCGCCAACGGCGGATTGCGTCTGAAGTACCGCATCACCGTGGACCCGCCGCTGGCTGAGCAGCGGGACTGGGAGCGTCCTGAAATTCTGGTGGAGTTCGTCGGGCCAGACTCGCCGCTGCTGTTGGAGCGAGGCGGCGAATTGCTGCGCTCGATCGAATTTCTGGCGCTCGAAATGCTGCGCCTGCCGGGCAACGAGCATGAGAAAGTCTGTTTCGACTGCATGAACCATCGTGGGATGCGGCTCGAAGAGCTGCGTCTCGCCGCCGGCGTGGCGGCCGAAAAAGTGCGCAAGACAAAAATGCCCTATGAGTTTGCGCCCATGTCATCGCGGGAGCGCCGAATCGTCCACCTGGCTCTGCGCGAACAAAGCGACTTGCGCACCCATAGCGAAGGCGAAGGCTTGCGTCGCTATGTGGTTGTATATCCGGAGAACTACAAGCCCGCCGTCAGCAGGCCCGCGCGAAAAACCCTTCCTTAATTCGTCGCCAGGGATGTCGATGCGTTATCCGACTTTTCGCGGCGCTTCCTCGACCACTTCGTGCAAGCGTCCCGTCTTGACGTCGTAGACGAAGCCTCGCACCGGAATGTTCTGCGGAACCCAGGGATGCGACTTGATTCGTTCTACCTGCGCGCGCACGTTTTCCTCCAGATCATCGAAGGCGTGGAAGTGTGCCGGTGCAACCGGGCTCGCACCCGTCTTCGTCTCCAGTTGTTTGCGCAGAGCCTCGTCCTTGAAGGTCAACATGCCGCAATCGGTGTGATTGATGACGATGAACTCCTGCGTGCCCAGCAGGTGATGCGAAATGATAAAAGACCGCAGCGCGTCGTCGGTCGCGATCCCGCCGGCGTTGCGGATGATGTGCGCATCGCCAGTCCTCAGCCCACACACCTGTTCGACCGTGATTCGCGCGTCCATACAGGCCAGGATGGCGAGCTTTCGGGCCGGCGGCATCGGCAGGTTGCCGAGCTTGAAATCGCGTGCATAGGCTTCATCTGCATGCAGCACTTCATCGGTGACAGACATAGCTTCTCCTTGCGGATTGTTTTGCAAGACTATAAAGGAACTTCGCCGGGCGGCACAAGCTCAGTAGATTCGCGCGAGGGTGAGGCTGCTACTCTCGGCCGCGTTCAGCCGCTACAATCTCCCCGTGAACCTCGACGACACGATCGTCGCCATCGCCACCCCTCCCGGTCGCGGCGGGATTGGCATAGTCCGGCTCGCCGGTCCCGAAGCGCGCAGCATTGCCGCTCCCATGCTGAGCTTGAAACACGATCTCGAGCCCGGTCGAGCGGTGTTGGGAGAGATTGTAGAGCCATGTGGTCGCGGGCGACTCGCCCGCGAGGAGGCGGCCTCGGATCCGGAGGTTCACTGCATAGAAAAAACCCCGCGGGCGATTGGCCCGCGCCCCCACACTCACGAGCAGCGCATCGACGAAGTGGTCGTCACTTACTTCGCCAAGCCGCATTCCTATACCACAGATGACATCGTCGAAATCGCGGCCCACGGCTCGCCGGTGGTCTTGCACCATGTGGTCGAGTTGGCCCTGGCCCGCGGCGCACGGCTCGCCGAGCCCGGCGAATTCACTATGCGGGCGTTTCTCAACGGGCGCATCGACCTCACGCAGGCGGAGGCGGTTCGCGACCTGATCGAGTCGCAGACGCTCTATCAGGCTAAGGTCGCAGCCCAGCAGCTCGAAGGTGCGCTTGCGCGGCGCTTGCAGCCGATCAAGCAGAAACTGGTGGAGCTGATTGCTGTGCTCGAAGCCGGCATTGATTTCGCTGAAGACGATGTCTCAGTGCTTCCGGCCGAACACATACTCGATCAAATCTCGGCGGTTCGAGGGCCGCTACAGGAGCTGTCGGATTCTTTCGCATATGGAAAGCTGGTGCATGAGGGCCTGACGCTGACCATCGTGGGCCGGCCGAATGTCGGCAAGTCGAGCTTGTTCAATCGCTTGGTGGAAAGTGAACGCGCTATCGTTACCGCCAGCCCCGGAACTACGCGCGACCTGGTGACCGAAACGGTTGCGATCGAGGGCATCCCGGTAAAGCTTGTAGACACGGCGGGGATTCGCAACGCTCTGGATGAAGCGGAAGGCATCGGCATTCGCAAGTCGATGGAAGCGCTGGCCGACGCCGACCTGGTCCTGCTCGTGCTCGATTCTTCAGAAGCGGCCGCGGCCGAAGACCACCGGCTGCTTGCGCTGGTGGCACAGCGGACTGCAATTCTGGTCGAAAATAAGTCGGATAGAAACAGTTCGCAGTTTCAGGTTCCCAGTTCCCAGTTGGCAAGAATTCGGGTATCGGCGCTGACCGGACACGGCATTTCCGAGCTGCGCGCCGAGATCCTGCGGCAGGTGGGAGGAGAATTCGAGGGTCGAGGGGAGACCGGCTTCCTCACCAACGCTCGTCATCAAGGTCTGGTTGGCGACTCACTGGCCGGGTTGGATGCGAGTGTGGTCGCGGTACACGCTAAGGTCCCGCACGAGATGGTCCTGCTGGATCTTTACAACGCTCTGCGCCCGCTCGATGAGATTACCGGAGCCACCACCAACGATGACATTCTGAATCTGATCTTCAGCCGGTTCTGTATCGGAAAGTAGAGTTAACTCCTGGCAGTTCTGATGGGATCTAATATTCGCAGTAAAACCCCTTTACTTACTCCATATAGACAGGGTTCTATCGCATGTTTCTTACGGACGCATCAATCAAAGCTCCTTGCAGATACTCGGCAATCAGCTAGCCAAGCGACATGGATATTCTATGCGGTTATTCTCTGGGTAGCGTTCAGGGTGGGGATGGACAGCCACATCTTCCAGCGAATCTGTGCAGAGCATTCAGCCGTGCCCTTCCAGTGAAAAGGACTATCAGGCGGGCTTTGAGTGCCGCGCTGATGCGCCTTCCTCTTTGGGCAACTAACTGTAATCGGGCCCACGATTTCGGTGTTCTTTACCCCGCCGCCAGCCTGGAATCAGGTCCGGTGAAAGGCACACGAGCGTGGATCGTAGTGCCACCGCCGGGCTGCGACTTGACGGAAAACTCGCCGTTCACCAATTGCAGTCGCTCCCGCATGCTGACGAGCCCGAGGCCGCGACGGTTGATGGCTTCTTGCGGGTCAAAGCCAACTCCCAGGTCGCTCACAGTCAGTTGAATCTCTCCCTCTGTACCGCACAATCCCACTTTGAAGTGCCGCACGCCACTGTGCTTCACCGCATTCTGCAAAGTTTCCTGTAAAACTCGAAACAGACAAAGCGAGATTTCCTTGGGCACACTTTGTGGTATGTCCGTGTGGCTGAAGTCAATCTCTACCTTCTGTTGCTCGGACAACTCTTTGCAGAAGCTCTTGGCTGCTACCACAAGACCCAGATAGTCCAGTTTTGAAGAATGGAGGCGGTGCGACAGAGCCTGAATGTCCTTGGCGATCTCCGAAAGGCGCTGGCTGGCGTGATGGATATGATCGTGGAATTCAACTGCCGAATCGGGGAGTTGTTGGTTCCATCGATCCAGCTCGATTGCCAACAGTGCCATCCGTTGATTGATGTCGTCGTGGAGCTCTCTCGCGATCCAGGTGCGCT
>Ga0134124_10000500_pt1 | contig 33098 bp, 34 predicted proteins | sample KB304_FD_96880 | JGI IMG/M metagenome (GOLD analysis project Ga0134124, IMG submission 96880) | Terrestrial soil microbial communities without Nitrogen fertilizer from Kellogg Biological Station, Michigan, USA - KB3-0-4 | ecosystem: Environmental > Terrestrial > Soil > Unclassified ... | reverse complement strand
GGTGGGCGCGGGCGCGCTGGGCATGGGGGGTGCGAGCAGCATGCTCGATATAACAATGGGAAATTCTCTCGGTGGCGTTTCCGTTTTCCTTATATTCATTTTCATCGTTTTAATATTCTTGTGTGTTTTCTGCTGGAAATCTATTGGCGATATAAAAGAGAACTTAAAAATGGTGAGGGAAGTAATGACGGCGAATGCGGCGCACTAACATGCTTTGCGACAGCAAATGCGGCGCACTAATCGCGACGAATAGAAAAAATACTTTTTCTATGCCGCTGTAAGGCGTAGCCGCGAAGCGATGATTTTGCTGCGCAAAATCGAGATAAGCGAGCGAAGCGACCGCAGGGAGCGAAGCGTTTATAGGATCAGCCAGTGAGCGATGATTTTGCGCAGCAAAATCGAGCGAACGTAGCGAAGGGCCAAAGGCCCGAAGCGTAAAATACTTTTTCTATGCCTCTGTAAGGCGTTAGCATTGTATAGCGGTAGCCGCGAAGCGATGGAAGATCGAAGATCTTCCAAGCTGAGCGAGCGTAGCGACCGCAGGGAGCGGAGCATTTAGAACATTCCCATAGCTCTGTTTATTGGGTTCTTTTGGATAATGGAAACAAGATATTTTATTATCTGAACAGTAACCTCATAACTTGGTTTAACTTCATTCAGCAAATCAAATATGTCTTCAACACGCATAGAATCATTGACTCGTATGCTATATATCTTTTTTGCATGTTGGTTGTCCATAATTGTGGATTCGACATCAAGAATGTTGGTCATAAATAGAATAGTTAATTCAGGCATAAATTCGCACATCACTACAAATAATTCCCTCACACCTAGCATTTCATATGCTGCTGCCATGTTTGTTCTATTTCTAAACTTTTCGACCAATTCATCTGACTTTTGTTTATTGGATTCTTCATTCCATACCTCACCTTCTGCATGAACTAACGGACGAACGGGAGTGATTTGCCCTCGCGGTCGTATATAATGAACATATGCATCTAAATTGCTTCTGTAAATTCCATAAATGTTTTTGTAAACTTCTAGAATTCCGGCATTGAATGCGGAGGAGATTATCATTCGAACATTGCGAAATTCAAGCATATGGGCTGCGCGTAGAATTCTTTGCAATCTATTTCCCCTTAATATGCGGATTCCCGAAACAATTTCTGAAAAATACGTTCCAGGATTGTACAAAATTAAGAATATGTGTTTCATAGTGTCATAATCTACTTCTTTGAATGCCACGCTTGCGATACTTGAGTTGCTGGCATCTGCGCCACTTTCAATATATGCGGAAGACTGCTTAATATCATTTTCCGCATCGAGTATGTTTTTAAGAACTCCGCAGTGGTACAATGCAAAACTTTTATCTACAATGAGAGATCGGCCGGAGTCCATAGAAAGTTTATTAAATACCATTTTCAGTTCATTTCCCGGCGCAGGTGGTAATATTTTAATGGTCTCAAGTGTTTTTTTAGCATATTCATGAAATTTAGGTGGCAGCGTTAAACAATCATCTGGAAATTCTCCATTAATCTGCTTGCGTTTTCCCGCAAATATACATAAATTTAGATTTCTTTCGCTATCCTCTATGCCGCGTGCGGGAGTTTCACATTCTCCAACTGTGCAACATGCTCCATAATGACCTTCATTAGATTTAATGTCACCAAACATACGAGGGCGAATATCGAATCTCAATGGCGAAAATTGATCTTTAAGCTCAGAACAAAACTCTTTATTTGAACAAATATAATGAATTGAGTTTTCAGGTGTGTGTACTTGGGTGGCATTGCGCGCCCGCACTGGCATCACTGGTACATTCATTCCATTGTGATTTTGATAGAATTCAACAGGATATTCGTCTTCTTGCGGCAGTAATTCGACTAATCGATCAGGACCATTGTGCAATAGGTAATTCTCCCCTTCCATATTATTGAACTGTTATATTTGCTATGCATGTTATAATTGTAATTGATATTGTATTCTTGCGAAAAAACATAATTACACAGCCGATTAGTAATGCGTTAGAAGCGTAGTGTTATTTAGTCGGACGTTTAATGTGGGAAAGAATAATTCTTTTCATTCGCGCTTTTTCCGCGGGGTCGAGTTGACTTGGCCATGATATATCTAATGCACTCTCGCCAGTTTTCTGATTCATGCTTATGGAAACAGTTAACCCTTCTCCTTCCACTTTCTCTATCAAACGAGAATAAATAATTAACTGTACCTCCGCCGGCTCTAAATTGCCAACTGCAAAATCACCCGGAAGCGAGAACAATGTGCCGGATAATCCAGAATTATGGGCATGTAATATTTGAGATTTTATTGATTTATATATTTCTTCGACTTCGTAGTTTACTGCGTTTATGTTTGATTTTTTGTATAAAGTTTCGGCTGATATGTCCATTTTACAGACTATTTATGTGAGTGATATTTTATAATATTGTCTGTGTGGGTAATTTGAAATACAATATTACTGTACCAAATATGCAAGATCATGTTGTGGTGGCGCAGAAAAAATATACAATTAAAGACATAAATTCGCCGCAAAAACATCAAAATTATGTAGATCAAACACATGGTGAATATGTTTTGAGCGCTAGATCAGCCACGAAGCGACGGATTTGAACGCGGCGAGCCCCGAAGGGGGCGAGCAAGAGCGTCCAAATCCTAGCGAGTGCAACGGAGGGGCCTTTGGCCCCGCAGTGTTAGATGCTTGTTTCCAGGTAATGTTTGAAAAATTGCGAATGAATATTCGACATCTCACCCGACTCGGATAATTTCAATAAATCATCAAAACTTCTGTAATCTACTGATTTGATTTCGTTCACCCTAGGGGCGTTTTGTTTCATCACAATGTTGTTTTTTCCCAATCCGCCATCACTTCCGATCACATAAAACTTACACAAACCTAAACGAATTATTCCGCAATTAAACAAATGTGTTTCTTTTAAGAAAGTTAATCCTGTTTCTTTCTTAAATAATCGTACAGCGGCGGCTGTTTCTGATTCTGCGCAGAATTGCTTGAGGCCGCGTTTGTGCTCTCCCACCCACTGTTTCAACACCCTCCACATAAATCTCCTCTCATTTTCTGATTCTAGTGGCAATGATTTCAAATCAACCAATCCGCAATTCATGCATACCGAGGAACACGGATTCCTATTCCAATCATGGGGAATATCATTGTTTGCATGTTGGGGAATGTAGTTGAGATATGCATGTGCGCTGCCCTGATTTTCCGGACATTTTCTGATGTCGACGGTAACTCTACCGCCCGGAAATCCAACGGATCTTTTTTCGTTATTTTGGGTAACGGTAATGATTTTTGCTAATCTGTTGAATGTAACTGCGAATATATAAACTTTATTCTTTATTTCGCAAAATTCACCAATCCGGCCGAGAATAAAACACATGAATTTTTCTTTGGAAAATTTCGGATCGAAAACATAGTTTGGCAAATCTAACACCTTTGATTTGGCGTTCATTTGCAGAGCGGGTATCTCTCTACGTACTATTGTTAACCTCTATGCATCGGGAATTCAATTTTCGCAATACGCGCCCGTTGGGCGCTATGCGGCACTCGCTAGGATTTGAACGCTCCTGCTCGCTACGCTCGCCGCGTTCAAATCCGTCGCTTCGTGGCTGATCCAGTACGCTAGACATGTGCCTGCGAAGCACTGGAGGCAGGAAGCGAGCTTCCTGCCGACTGTCTGGTCACTATTCGATGTTACGCAAAAAAATAATAGTAATTGACAAAATAATTCGAGGCGCGAACTTGCATGTGAATTAAGCCGCGCAGCGACGGCCGATCCGCGGCGAGATCCCGAAGGGATCGCAGCCGTAAGCGGATCTGCCTAGCAAGCGCTTGTGTAGCGTTCACGCTACACAAAATTGTCAAATATGGATATATTTGTTTCCATAACTCCTTGAGGTTGGGTTTTATACATCAATGCGGTTGGCGACCTTCTATCACATGGAGTAGCATATGTCGAATGCATAATGTCGCTTTTCGACATTTCTCCCAGCATGTGAATGGTCCTGAATTCTCCATGCAATTCTAATCTGTTCTTATCGGCGAGAGGACCGCGTAAATGTTGCGCGATTATTGGCCCGTGTGATGCAGGAGTACCAGTTTCGTAATCTGTAACATAAGTCCCATATTTTTCCATTGCCCCATTATCGTAAGGATGCGGGTATGCATTATATTCATAACCACTTGGCATAAAAGCATACTGTCCGTTGTACCCATCTCCCCAATACTTGTACGGTTCTTCACATATTCCACCATTAACACATCCATTATTGCTTTGCTGAGTCCATTCTGTTCGAATTTCGTTATGTGTTCGGGGATTCTGTCCGCGGTGAGGAGTTACCCTTGTTGTTGTTACAAAATGCCTTCCTGCCAATCCCGAATCATACAATCCTCGGCCCCAATCGCCGTGGAATCCTTCGCCACGCGAATGGAATCCATCAATCACTTCATTTTGCCGCAAAAATGGTCCTGTTTTCATTCTGCCGTACGTTTCTTCTATCGGATATCCTCGCGAAGGCAATTGCACTCCACGCGAATCAAATTGCGGATATGGTCGGCTCAGGTTATTTGGTAATTGAGTTCCATATCTTATTTTCTCTTGGCATGACATTCTAGGATATGGATGCATGATACCCACACTCACCGGCCCGCATGTCATTGCAGATGTTATTGGAATTGGTGTTTGGCTATATAATAAATCGGATTCCATATCAGTTCCTTGTATGGGTGTTATATCTTGCGGCAGTCCGTATCCAATGCATGCTCCACCACCGTCTGTCTGAAATTGCCCTTGTTTGCAATCAACCGAATGATAACTGTGGGCGTGTTGATCATGCGGACGGCCGGAAACTAAGAACATTTCCCTGGCCGCTGTTCTATAGTCTATATTCGGATTTGGGTTATCATAATTAACGTTCCGCTGCATATTTATGCACACTCAATGCGCGTATATATTATTAAGCATATTAGCACCACATAATAAAAATTGAATATAAAGTATGTATTAAACGTAATATCCTTGTTAGAGGCAGAGGCCATGAATCAGAATATTTTATGCTGCCCAGAATGCGAATTTTCAACCAACAATGAGAAATTTATGCAAGAACATATTTCAAGTCATTATGTTGCTCAAATTGACATGTTTGATATGATCTTTATGGGCGAAACAGAGCGCGAAAAGGTGAATGACGCATCACTTGATGATGCCGATAACGCTAAATCGATTCCAATTGTGGATACCATCACGCAACCCGCTGTTGCAAATACAACACCGCCCGTCACGGCACCATCCGCTAATAACATCAGCATTACGCCATCTGATGCGGATGATGAATCCATGGGTAAAAAAATAAGAATGAAAGTACCGGACATCTGGATTTTCAAATGCAATGATTGCAATATTAAATTCTTCCGCCAAAGAGATATGGACAAACACATGGATCAGAAACATAAAAATAACTACCATATTCGTGGCGGGGTCGATATTGAACGTACGACAGTCGCCGCAGAAAAAGATGTGGCGGAAAAGATAATGGAATTACCGGCAGCTGTGTCTAAAGACGGTGAAATGCCGATTGTGGTAGATAAACAGGGTGTATTTGATTCCCACGTATCCGATGCAGACGCATCTGATGTCGCAGAAGAAGAATCAAGCAGCTGCGGATCGTTAGATAGTTCATCATCTAATTCCTCATCGTCAGATAAATCTGCGCCATCAATGAAATATCAATGTTATGAATGTTCATTTGAAACAAATAACGAAGTCGAATATTATCTTGGGCATAAACCGATTCACGAAAAAATACGCAAACGTCACTTTGATTACAATGTCGAAAAAAAATTCAAATGCGATAAATGTTCGTTTATCGGCGACAATATGAATTCATTGAGCGGGCATAAGAAAGTTCATAGTAAATTGGTAAGAAGGATTATGCGGTCGCATAAATGCAAAATTTGTGGACAGGGATCTACAAGCGAACACGGCATGGAAATTCATATGAGTAGATATCATTCCAAAAACAAAGTCCAATCGATAAAATCTACCAAACAGATAGAGCAACCGAAAAAGGTGTTCAAATGCGATATTTGTGATTTTACTACCACGAAACAGCAATCTCATGCGGGACATATGAATAATCATCGAAATGAACGCAAATCAAAGAGACAGATTGTTAGTGAGCAGCCAAAAACATCGCATAAATATAAGTGTTCGACGTGTGATTTTGGTACAAATGATCAGAAAGCATACGCGAGGCACTGTAATATGCATAAATACTCGAAAAAAGACATTGCGGAGGGTATTGCTAAGGAGCCCGTTCATACATTACGCGAACGAAAAACTGCGGACAAGCCGCGTGATAAAACACTTGATTTGCCGCGTGATAAATCTCCTGTCAGGCCGTCGGCAGCTAAAACATCACAAGTCAAGATCACAGCGCCAAAATATTATGATAAAGCCACATGCGATATATGCAATCTCAAATACAGTCATCAGGGAAATTATGTTCAACATTTGAAAACATTTAAACATTTATTTATGGAGTATCTAAATAAATGGGAAACATTGTATTGCGACACATGTTTTGAATATTATGACACAATGAAAGAATTTAATCAACACGTTCGTTCAGAACACAGAGGTCAACATGCATTTGTATGTGTTGAATGCGGAATGATTGATTTCTTCTATGAAATAGATAGAGCGGAAGATTACAAATCACGTCACAATCTGAAGCATCATCCGAATTGAATTCATTCAATATAAATGATTATACTACAGAGGTCATGTAAGCGGAGTTTGCGAAACCGCTTTCGCCTACATATATACTTTTTTTGACATCGCATGCAAATGAATAGATGGCAATTATAATTGCGACCACCACCAACACGAACAATATTCCAGGAGTTATCTCCGGAAGTCCACTGTATACAATAAACGGTTCTCCACTTCCAGTTTTATTGGATGCGAATGGAATCGGCACCGGAAATCTATTATCCAGCCTTGGATTCTTTGTTTCATCATAATCAGCCGGATCTAACGGCCATTCGTTTTCAGTACATGGCGCCACCCAATCTGGGCCTCGGGTCATTTGTATCATAACCGATCCAGGGGCTCCTTTGTGTGCATTGCAATAAGAGTTCGTTTGGCAATTTCGTTCCGCTGGATGCCCGAAGCCCAATCTGTGCCCAACTTCATGATTTATTACATATGTGCGGTATCTGTCGAGCGGCAACGAAGATGCGCTTTTCCCCATCCAATTATCCAAATTTAAATAGATAACATTCTCATCGGGGGAATAACATGAAAAGCCGCCTAATCTGCTCCCACACTGACGTTTCGCTTTATCTGCAGTCACTAATATAATATTAAGAATGCGAGATGATTTTTCGTTATTAGAATGCTCCGTAAATTCATATCCGTATTTATTCCATCCACGAGGATCATTTAACACTTCCCTTACTTTCCCCGCTAAAGATTCTAAAGGTATTCTGCACTCGGGATCAACATCGCATGTATAATCCACTCTTGTAGTCATTGCTCTATATACCGCAGCATAAAATTGAATTCTGCGTGTGATTATTATTCAAATGGAACCAGTAATCGAAGCCAAAGTCAAATGTCCCGAATGCAACACAACAATGAAAAAATGCAAAATATCCCAATTTAGGTATGCATACAAAGCATTATTTGTTGATTACTTTTGCGGGAAATGTTCTAAACCTACAGACGAGCATTATCCTGATGGTACAGTTAAATTCCGCGGAGAAGAATTTTATATAAAATGCCTTATTTGTGATGAATTAGTTTATTCTCAACATGGAATCAAGGAAGCACTAAAACCACACGTGTATCATATTTATAAAGAAATATTTGATTCATGGAAAGAAGATTTCAGGGAATCTCGTGATTTAATTATGTTTTCCGGCAAAAAATACGATACCAAAGGCGATTTGATATCGGAGATCTTGAATAGTATAAAATACAAAATTCATATACGGTTTTCCGTCAAATCAAGGTCCGATATGCAAGATTTACAGGATGAATATAGAGCAGATATGAAACCTAATGAAATTTGGAAAAAAGCGGTAACTATTGTTCGACCACATAAACATTTCATATGGTTTAATTTGACTCATAAGGAGCCGATATGTAGAGGAACTGCTAAAAAACCTTGCGACATGAAAATTTGCGGAGAAACCAGAATGAATCCGCAGAAAATTTATGCAGCGTTTTCTGAATCATGTAGCGCATTACCACTCACATATACGGATATTAGCGTATATGACGGAAAAAAAGGAGGTGAAAACGCCGCAACATATAATTGCATTATATGTCATGTAGAATATTCCCAGCCAATATATGATGGAGTTATATATGATCATTTCGTTGAATGCATGCGGAATAATATTCATACGCTAAGATGGAATATTTATACCGAGGATGCGTTTATCATCCATTAATACATAGTTCTGTATCAGGCGCGTAGCGATGGGTTTGCCTGCGGCAAACTCGAGCAAGCGCTCGTGCACAGCACGAAATAAATATTGAATTCGGCGTATATTTTTTATACATAACATTGCGACGTATATAGGCTACAATGGAACCACCTGAATGCACTATTTGCTATTCCCCTATGACACTTGCCGAATGTGATCCACGAAGATATACATTCCGAGCTTTATTTACTCTATACAAATGTACTAACCCTATCCCCGGTAAATGCATCGCGGCCGCTGGATATGTAAAACAAGGTGATTATTATGAACCCGATGGTAATACTTATCGAGTATCATTAGTGGCACATGAAATGTTGCCGAGTGCATTTGCGCAAAAATGCAATATATGTGGTGAGGTGTCAACATGTGGACTTTATTGGAGACAATTTAGCTCATTTACAGAAAAACACATGCCACACATTTATTCTGGAGTGATTAAGAATTGGTCTACATTGCCCACAGCGATGAGGAGGTTTGACATGAGTGAATTAAAAAATGCGTTGTATTTACAAAACGCAACTTATGATAATGATAAAGAAGCGATGGTTCTTTGTGCAATGGAAAAAGATATAAAAGAAGCAGAGGGAGATGTGAAGGAAGAAAATCCGCATGTACGCGTGATGTATGGTAACGCGACTTGGCATTCTTTATTACGTAAAGAAATAAAAAATAAACATCCACGCATACATGGATTTTTCGGGCTAGAATATGATAGATACGGGCAAAAAATAGAGAAAACAATTAGAACAATAGCGAATAAAGTTTCATTTGAATACGGAGCTATGATGTTGACATTCAAACAAGACCGCAGATCGGCAACATCATGTATTGTATGCGAAATGGAATATGAAACTGATTTTCCCGACCCGGAAATAATATATGGACATTTCACGGAATGCCTCGCGGCCAATATAGCAAATCTACGCGAATTACCTGATTTGAGCCCGTATGAACCTGTGTACGAGAAGAAGGAGATGGATGAAACTAGCGATGAGGATAATGACAGAATAGTAATGATTAATGACATTGATTCAGATGAGATGTTTGATGATATGTAGTACTAAGAATATTTTTGTCGTACATTCGGCTGAGAATAAAAAATATTATATTTTGAGGTATATAAAGCTAATGCCATCCGTGAAAACCTTCATTCGTCGTAAAAAGACGTGTCACACCCACATTTAAAGCCGTATCCACGCAAAATATCCAATGCATGACTGCGCCTAATATGATCAATATAATGAACCAACAAAATACACTACAAATACTTATCTCCGGATTAAAATAGTATGCGAGGGCAACTGATCCAACAAATGTAAGAAAAGTATCTATAAATGCTACTCCAAATATTCTTTTTTCATGAACACCTTCTCCGGGCGCGCCAAACATATTTTTGAAGGCGCAAAGGGTAAACTGCGACGCGGCGCGTGTATTGGCTGAATGCATTTGAAAGGTCGTGTATACGAGATACTGTGTATAATATAGATGGCATAAGTTCAATTTTATTTTGCGTTGTGCATAATACTATCAATATACGCTTCAAATTCTTCTTTAGTTCCATTATTTTCGATGTCTACATTTCTTACTCCAAAATGGTCCGCATATAGATATGATCTAGAATCAGAAGAATAATCACAGCCATCTCTATGAATTCTGACCAAAGTTACCTTCATTAATGCACTATTAGCGTTTGCCGACGCGTCGGCAACAAATGCCAGCAATTCATCTAATTCTTCTTGAAATCCTAAATCTACGACAACTATAGTGTCAGCCGAACTGTTACGAATTTTATCTACTGCAATATCTGCAAATACATTTTTTCCAAGTGTACGTTTTGCAAAATCATTAGCAAACATAATAATCCATTCTCTTAATGACAAGCTTTCATATGCATTGTCGCCGGTAACTATTTTTGATTTCATTTCATTGTAATTGTTCGCATTTATGTGTGGAAACATTGCAAACGCAACTGATAATAATGGTTCGGCTAATCTAACTATTTCTGCGTTACATTCGGAGGCAAACGCATCAGCCAGTGTATCTTTTCCAGATCCAGGTGGGCCGTTAAGCAAAATGAGATGGGGCATATGCTTCGTGAATTATGAATTAAATTCACTGCTATCTTTAATTCAATTTTGTGCTCCGCACAAACGCCCGGCTCGCGGATCTTCGATCCGCTATCGTCTTCGCGGTATATAGGTTAGATTTACGAAATAAATAAATTTTATTATGAATGCCGAATTGTGAATTAAGATTAACGTTATCTTTAATTCATTAATAAGAACATGGACGCATTACAATTCGCCGCAGAATCCCTCGCCGCAATATATGTCGTGGGGATGGTTTCAATGTCAATTTATTTAACACAGGCTGTTTATAGATATAAAGGACAAAAAACCGATAAAAAAGCATCGGCGATATTAATCCGGAGTATCTGTTGGCCGCTGCATGACAAATGGTCATTTCGGCATTCTTAATTGAGCCACTACTTATATCTTCTTCCTATACTATCCCTAACTACCCCAGCATGATAAATCATGTGTTCGGCAAATACTTCAAAAGAGGGGAAGGTATCATAAATATTTTCGCAAAATACACATTGAAATTCCCCAAATGATAGAAATTTAAACGTAGATCTCAATATACTGCCTTCTCGATCAATATTATTTGGAAATATTGTTTTCCACTTGCGGCGTAGTTTTTCTTCCCTATCTTTTCTCACATTTGATAATGGAATAATAAATAGTAATTGTGGGAATTTCTCCGCAAGAGGGGTAATATGAAACCATGCACTTTTAACATAACAAAATACAACTCCGCCCGTTATTTTTATACCGGTTTTATTTATCATGCCATTTTCATAAACTAAACATAATTTATGAATCAGATATTTCATTGCTGAAAACTCCGAATATTTTCCAAATGAATTTTCCCCTTTGTTGTAAATTTCATTTATTCTCCATGAATATTTGGCGCAGTATGAGCAGAAATATATTTGTAATGTAGAATTCAACAATCTTGTCAAATTAGTGATATATGTAAAACCTCCAATCCCGGGACCGTATACAGTTCTGGCCTTACGTGCTCTACAATTACTATTTCCGCATATGATCGTCGGATAATAGTTGGCGGAGGCAATCTGCATTGTGTATAATAAAAAAACCAATTCGGATTCAACTTTCGCATACGCTCCCTACGGTCGCTATGCGGCACTCGCTAGGATTTGCGCGCTCTTGCTCGCTATCGCTCGCCACGCGCAAATCCGTCGCTTCGCGTGTATATTAATTTATCACTGGAGTTTAATTGCCGCACAGCTGCGAATATGTAAGTTAAACAAATCTATTGTTGGAAATGCATCATATTCATAATCGCAAAACGCGCATGTATGTGATTCATTATTACACACTCTCATGAAATCATAGAATTTTATCATCCTGTCTTCATCGATTATCATGTCAGTTGGTTTGTGATCTTCTCTAACATCCAAATCAACAACTGCACCATTACAATCTTCCAAATCGATGTTCATATACTGTCGGGTATCATATGAGCTTTGAATGAATAACATGTAAGGTATTATTTTTGGCATGATTTTTACAAATTTATTTTTTACCAACCTTGCGAGAGTGGTCAATCCAACTCCCAGGAGTATATTATCGTTCTTTACCATATTGTGCTCTTCTGATAAATGCGCTAGTATATTATTTGCAAGATCTACCAGCCATCCTCGTGATCCATCAATGTTTTTATTACATATCGCACACAACACATATGCATGGTCGCATGTTTTGCACTCATAGACATTGACAAACATATTCCATAGTTCCAGAAATGTATTTGGACAATCGTTATCGCGTTTTTTCCGTACAAAATCATTTACGTATATAGTCGATAATTTCCCATCTCCCGCAGACAGCAAACCGGTCCCACCGGGCCTCGGACATATATGAAAGTATTTGTGTTTGACGGGCATATCACACAACGATAGAATAATATATGCATAAGACAAAAAATTCAATTTCTTGCTGCGCAAGAACGCTTGCTCGGAAGATCCGCCATTGGCTCGCGGGTCGTTCGCTAGGGTTTGCGTAGCAAACCCTTCGCTCACTGCTCGCCGCGGATCTGTCCTTCGCTTCGCGCGGCGAGCTTATTTTGGTGTTGCAAAGCCGTCGCTTCGCGCAGCGAACTTATCATTTTATATGAATTTTGCATTGATGTGCGATTCAATGTGGGCCGCGAACACATCATAAGTAGGCGTTGTTTCATAATGTTCTCCACAAAATACACACCAACAAGTGGATTTCATGAGGATATTATATACATCCCATTGTTGTCCGTCCTGGGGTAATAGTTGCCATCCAGTACCATTTAATTCACATCTTGAAATAAACTTGTCATTTTGTCCATACATATCCATCATCACCGAAACAATTGCATTTCTATCAAATTCAAAACAAATGAATATTAAATAAGGATTATTGTTAATGACGGCGCTTAGTCTTATCAGAGAATGCTTGGGTACTTTCAAATATTTGTGTGAAGCATATAAATCAAAATACCAACAAGATTTTCCCCCAATGTGATGCACCTTTAAATGTGACATACGATCGCTCCGGTCCCATCGAGTTTGTATACCACATAATTTACACACACGAATTTTTTCGAAACAACCGAGGCAAACGACAATTGGGGTTAATAATTCGTAAAACATATTTGAAACATTAGACAAGTAGTTATCCACATATTTCGCTGATGTTAATTCCGCTTTGCAACAAACGCTGATCATTGGTGCTTAGTCAACTCTGGGGTGGTGGAATTCATTTTTGCGCGACGCTCCCTACGGTCGCTGCGCAACCTCTCGGCTCGTGCAAGCGCCTTCGAGTCTGATACCGCAACAATAATTTGTAAAATATTTGAGAGGTGAATTTTCAATTAAAGATACGGCGGGCGTGCCCGTATTTCGCGTCAAAAAAGAGTTTTGGCACATTTTGATACTGTTGCCGCACATGTAGTTATAAAATCATTTGCCACGCGAAGCGACGGCTTTTCTCAAAGAGAAAGCCTAGCTAAGAGCGAGCGAAGGGCTAAAGGCCCGTAGCATCATAATCATGATCTACCTTCATATGCATAGCGAATATATCGTAATCAGGAAATCCTTCATAATATTTCCCGCAAATTGGGCACCAACAATTAATTTGAGTAAACATCATACTGAAAAGATCTTTTGCGAGATCATCGCGGATGTTCGGATCCCAAAAATATTCACTCAGATCTCCATATTCATTTTTCAGCATTTCTGCCATATTATACGGATTTAAATCTGATTCTATATAATTTAAATACCCGCATACATCATATATACTTGTCATAATTTATATAAAACCGGATTGACTATTCAAATTCGTAATAGCCGAACATTGGCGAAAATGATGTTTGAACATCTTAAAATTTGGAAGTGATTCGAATTCTCCATCACATAACCCGCATGAATAATTCATTTGCGATAATATTTTGAATATCTTTTCGTTTGCAGTAACATCAGGGGTAATTTGCGCTCCAGGTTGTAGTTCACTATTATTACCTCCCATCTCATAAACTATATCCAATATATCATTTTCTATTGATCTTTCTTTAACATCATTAGCTATAAGCAGAGGGAAATGCAATGCATGATGACTAAACAAATTCAACGAAATATATTTATCTTCAATTATTATGAACATCGTTGAACCAGAAAACGATCTGATTAATGATTGAGCGGGCCTGTGTTTGCGATATATATGATTTATTGAGGCAAACATCGAGGTTGTGTTGAAAAGTTTTCTGCACAATATGCATTGTATGATTTCCGTTTTACAATATTTGCATCTTATGGACGAAAATAATAAATTTCTAAATTTTCTGACCCCAGCCGATAGATAGCTATTGTATCGTCCATCTGATTTTGTTAACTCGTATTCATGAATACAGCTCTGCATATTCACTGTATAAATTTATAGTAACGGATTCAATTTCTTGCTGCGCAAGAGCGCTTGCTAGTAAGATCCGCTTATGGCTCGTTGCACTCGCCGCGGATCTTACGTCGCTTCGCGTGGCGAACTTGCAATCACGTACAAAATTTGTATGTTGTTGCGGGTGTGAATTTCCAATTAAATATAAGGCGAACACATGTATATTTTGCAGAAAAAATCAAAATTGGCCTGTTTTAACGGTGTGATCGCCGTATCTCTAATTGGAAATTATGCCGCGAGATATTTTTGCTAACATCATTTTGCACTCTTTTTCTATCCATTTTAAGTCTTCTTGCGGATCATTACTCTTTTTGTTGTTCGATAATATTGATCCAAAATTGTAACATTTGCGGGAACGAACGATAGTGGCTGGTTCGTTGAGATTTTCGCGCCTTTGCTCCCAGGGACCTAAAATCTCTTCACAGTGTGTAAGTATGATATTTATCTCTTCTGGGGACATTTTACTTAAATTGGTCAAATCAATGCAATTCATCGTCTGTGTGTTCAAACTGTAGTACAATTTACACGTCTAAAATTCAAATTTCGCAATACGCTCTCTGCTATCTCCACTCCCCTTCTCAGCCCAGGGACCAAAATTACTTGCCTTCGAGCCTGGGATTGTGCATAAGATTAGGTGGCAAAATCGGGCCGCTAGATCAGACGCGAAGCGACGGCCGATCCGCGGCGAGCACCGCGAGCCAATGGCGGATCTGCCTAGCGAGTGCCGCATAGCGCCCGCAGGGCGCGTATTGCGAAAAATGAATTTCACATGGCTTAGTATACACAAAATATGAATACCGCCAACAAAGCCATGCCTGCCATCACATGCCCGGGAAAGAGATTATTTATGCCGAATTCATTCATAACACAGGTCCCCGGAAAGGAGGGCGCTGATAATTTCAACCAACATGCAACCCCACCCGCAATAAAATTCTATGCCGTGGAAGGATGTTCTGCATCAGTATGGTCGATATGCGAATTTTGCGTCAACAATGGTTGCACAAAACATATAACCGCTGCTGGCATTAAATTGCACGAAGCGAGATGGTGCGAAAATACACATTCAAATGATGAATTCACAAATGATGGCAAGGTAGTCAAAGTCAAATGCACGGAGGATAAATGCAAGCATACAAGATTCAGTTGCGATTGTCCATATGAACATTTAACAAACCAAATTTATTATTGCATTGACTGTTTGAGCGATAGGAAAAATACTGGATCAATCCACGGCAATTGTTGTGTTAAAGCGTCTCCTACAGATGTATGCGTGGGTTATGCTAACGTACGTGGATGCGGATATAGAACAGCACCAGGACGCAAATTATGCGATCCATGCGCACTTTCTAATGATGTTTGCGTGTGCGGCAGAGAACATGTCGCAAATAAGATTCCAATATCAACCAGACGGATTCTAGAATCATATTTCAAACTGAGTTACAACTTCAAATCAGATTTCTCGTACAGTATTCATCTGTATGTTTATCGTGCATATGATGACATTTCTTATGCTGAGGCGAGAACATTATCCGAGGGTAAAACAATGGGTATGGGAAGATCATGCGGAAGATTGTTTTCGAAAGAAGATGCAGTTGATCCTACTAAAATTATGCGTGGTGGGATGATTAATGATGCGGAAGAAGCAGCAAAAGGAATTGATTTTGGGCCAGATAATTATAAATCAAGTATCATTAAGTATGGACATGGTGATGACGATGCCGACCGTAATAGTACATGTTATCGCAAAAGAAGGCCGTTTGGTGAAGATTTAGAGGCAGTTACGATGGCAGTGCTTGACATGGCGAAATATTATCCACATTTTGTGTATATATTGTCTTCGTTTACTAATAAAGAGATCAAATACGCGCAACATATTCTACTTGATCCACACTACGCCGCTCAGGTATGTAATAAGAGATTTCCATTCTACAAACTGAAGAAATTTCCAGAAATTATCAAATATATGGTTGTGGGGTTCGGCAAAGGGCTTCTGGCGAAATTCGTTGCGAAAAATAGAGAAAAGATGTCAGGTCATCATAGTAAATACGTTAGCAATCCCACCGCTAAACGTTTATTTGGCATTATTAGCAGCGTCCTACCAAAATCGCCATTGGGTGACAAAGATGCGGGTGAATGCGTACTTAGTGAAGTTATGCACACAGCAATATGCGATGCATTAGTTTCTGTGATGACGTGGGTTGAAACTGAGCGGCCAAACATTATATCAGATAGTTTGGTGTTCCTTCTCACATACATGGCCGAAAATATCGTTATGGAAAGTTGTGCATCGGGTTCACCAGAAAGAGTTAAATCGATTGCTGGAGTGCTTAGTAGTGTATGCAACGACGCACTTTCGCGGTATGGAATACGTGGTGGTGTGGTAACATTAGATACCATTGAATTAAGCAACCGAATCCTCCTTTCGAGAATGTACAAAGTAGAGAAAAGTTATTGGTACACTACATTCAGTGAGTTTGTTAAAGCAGCGCCCGATTTCCCGTGGGGATATGAACATCTGCAAATCATGATTGATCTCGAAAGCAATTCAAGTTATGGTACCGTTTTGTGGAATGTTAATAAGAAAGTAGGCAAATTGGATGTCGGGAGGGTGTTTGGCATGATTGCCACGCATTTTGGATTGAGTGTGAGCATTGCCGAGGGCAATGCGGCGAATGTTGCCGCGAATGTTGCCGCAAACACCGCCGCGAATAACAAAATTGCGAAGAAATCATTTGATAAAAAACAAAAAGATGCATTGAAAGGAATGCTTTCCCCTGTTATTACCGGAGTTATTGACAAGTTCATGAAAAATGTCGGACTTATTGGTCATGAATGTGCTTTGCGCATCATGACAATGCGGACAGATTCGAATAAAGGCGACGATTTGCCCCGCGAATGCAAACAATGCGATATCAATACAGATTTCTATAAATATGTAGAGATGTACAAATTATTGACGGGAAAATTGCCTGCCGAGTTCGCCAATTATTGGGAAAAACCTACAATTCCACCAACTAAATTACGAAATTTGCTTATGTTAGGATTTAAGCCTACGGAATATATATTGACTAGGTTGGCGCGTTGGTATGCCGATGAACGCAGAATCAAATATCGCGACTACGGCAATGTGGATGCGGATGACTCCGCGGTATCGTATTATGCAACGGATGGTACCATAAATTGGTGGTGCATTAATGTCTTAGATGTTTTGTCTGAATACAAACCGGAAGAGGACGATGAATATGCCAAATATCATAATTATTTCTTCGAATGCTGGAATGAAGATTTCCGAAACAAGTTGGATAATATTATGATAAAATATGATTTCAGGAATCATGATGCGGTGGATGATCAGTCGGGTTCAAAATCCAAACCTGTTTATGTAATAACCGATGCGGAAACCGCAGAACCGGATCCTATGTTTGATGGATTCATTGCAGAATTAGATACAATGATGCCGCGATATGCGAAATTTATTGTCCAAAATCAACGCTAACTTTTTACGATAATATATAATTTTTTCGCAATACGCGAAGCGACTGGTATTGGTTGCAAAATATGGGCAGCAAGATCAGACGCGAAGCGACGGATTTGCGCGTGGCGAGCCCCCGAAGGGAAGGCCCCTTCGGGGCCGTGGGCGAGCAAGAGCGCGCAAATCCTAGCGAGCGCTTGTGCGAAGCACAAAATTGAATTTGCGAACTTTATATCATACACTGCACGCGCATTACCAATAGATACTGTAATTATGGATCCAGTGTTTATTGTACCGCCCAATAAGAAATGTAAATATTGTGGACAATATGGAGAAAAATTCTCACCCGATGAAGTATACGCACGTATGTATTCATACATCAAAATGATGGTAAATATATATTTATGTATGTGTGGAACTTTTGTAGAATGTAAATTTTGTGGCAAAAAAATATCATCAGGGTACGATAATACAAGATTCACAATAATTGATTGCATAATAGAACATTTAGAACACAGTGCGCATAATATTCAAATAAGGAATAATTATTCATTTCAAAATGCATTATTTTCACGTTTGGTACCACTCGACATAATTTCTGTTCGGAATATGGTAAATAATATTCCACAAATAATGTTTTTAGCCAAATACAGTCACAATAACATAAATGCTGAATATATAGGATCTATGGTGTGTATGGAGCTGAGCGAACGCGCCGAAAGTGTATCAGATATTCAAAGAAATTTATTAAATGGTGATTATTGTTGCATATTGTGCGGATGCTATTTTGATGTATTTCCATCCGCCGAAGTGTTTAAAGAACATTTTCAACAATGTTGCGCGCGAATGATTGATTATGCATTATTTTTTGCTGCGCAAAAGCGCTCGCTAGGGTTCTCCTGTTATGCTCGCTACGCTCGCCACAGGAGAACACCGTCGCTTCGCGTCTTATTTAGTTATCACATTTTGCAGTCAGTACCAGCCGCGAAGCCGCAGGGGATCAAAGATCCCCGAGGCAAGCGGGCACGCAGTGCAGCGAAAAATGAATCTTGCATTCGCAATATTATTCAGTGCTTTACACGTGACATATTAAATGTTGATGCGATTCATCCCCATGTTATGTAAGTATTGCGGACAGTCCAAAGAAGTATTTATTAACGATAATCGTTTTAATGTCACATACAAATACATTCGAATGCTTACGGTAATACATAAATTTTCGGGTGGAGTTTGCGTTTCGTGCAAATTATGTGGTGAGGGGTTATTTAAAGTGGGAGCCACCGATAGATATATGATACTTGGGGATTTATTTGATCACTTAAACACATCCGCTCATGAAATAAAAATACCAGAAATATGTACGTTTTGGATTCGTGGACGTAATAAGAATTTGAACACAGCGCCATTTGTGGGAGAATTTGTTTTGTATAATCCGCAATCAGTGTTTTTACATAGTGTGGATTGTACATTAACTAACATAACTACCCCGGATGGTGGTGAGATAAATGGAAATGATATTTTAAACGTATTGTTAAATATGAATTATGAATGTGTACTGTGCGGGGTGGAGTTTGATTCATTCCCTACAGAAGAAACGTTTTCGTATCATTTTCAACATGGGTGCATCATCAATAGCCCGTAAATTTGTTTTTTTCACGCTTCGCGTGATCACTCGCTAGGATTTGGGCGCTCTCGCTCCCTTCGGTCGCCGCGCCCAAATCCGTCGCTTCGCGGCTGGTATTGATTGCAAAATGTGGGTTGTTAGATCAGCCGCGAAGCGACGGCTAGATCCGCGGCGAGCATCGCGAGCCAATGGCGGATCTGCCTAGCGAGCGCTCGTGCGAAGCACGAAAAAATGAATTTCTTCATTAATCATAATAGCAATTATGAGTCGGGCCAGAAGATGTACACAATGTGGGGCACTTGCAGAAAACTTCTACCCTGATACATTATACAAACGTACATATTTATGCATCAAAATGATAGTAGATTTATATATTTGTCGATGTGGAACAGTTGTAAGATGTAAATTATGCGACAATAAAATATTATCTGGACGCGGTAATACGCGATTCACAATAATTAATGGCATAGTAGAGCATTTCCCACAACATAATATTCAAATAAGGAATAATTATTCGTTTCAAAATATGCTATTTTCGCATAACACGCCATACAAAATAATTGCCATTCGAACTATGATAAATGATATTTCGCAAATCATGTTTTTAACAAAATTTAGTCATAATAACATAAACACCGAATATATTGAATCTATAGAACAAAACGAAGTGGATGAACGTGTGGTAGATATTCAAAAAACTCTATTGGATGGGGATTATTGTTGTATGTTATGCGGGGGCGAGTTTGATGTATTTCCATCCGCCGAAGTGTTTAAAGAACATTGGCAGCAATGTTGCGATGAACTTATCCGCACAACAAATAAAGGTGTTTGATTTTTTCGCAATACGCGCCCTACGGGCGCTATGCTGCGCTCGCTAGTAAGATCCGCTATTGGCTCCCTACGGTCGCCGCGGATCTTCCGTCGCTTCGCGTGTAAACGGGCGTTTGTGTGAATGAGTAATTGATTTGCTGTAATGCATTAAATATGTTTACATGCGAAGCGACGGATTTGAGCGCGGCGAGCGATAGCGAGCGAGAGCGCCCAAATCCTAGCAAGCGAGCGTAGCAGCCGCAGGCTGCGTAGCGTGAAATAAGCATATTATTTCGTTTGATTCGATATTTGGCCCGCAATGCATACAACAAAATGTTCCAGAAATATTTCTCTGGCGGGAAATGTATCAAATTCGTGCCCACATAACATACATCCATATTCTCCGGACAGGAAAATTTGTTCTATATTTTCGTTGACATCTTCGTCATCCATATCTTCGCCATCTAATTGCAATTTTAATAAAAACATTGTTTGAGGATTACTGTTAACAAAATACGATATATCAATGCTTTTGCCGGGAATTTCCCATCCATCATTGCCGCGAAATATGTAACTATCTGAGATTTGTAGATTATGTTGCGGAGAATTTTCTAGATGATTTATCAAAGTTTTAATTATTGTAAATCTCGTATATATATTGTTCGAAGATATTGTCTCTTTGCATAATTTGCATACACAAAGCAATTCACACGCGGCAACACAACAAAATAAATCAACAATTTTACAAATATATGTGTATGAGAGTTTGTATGTTGATCTCATTTCATATTTTGACATATTGCGTTCACATGAACGGCATTTAATGCTCCCTTCCATGTTCTATGCTCTGCGTACACATTTTTAATGTGTAAAATTCATTATTTTTTCGTGCGAAGCACGAACGCCCGCTAGGATTTGCGTCTTATCCAGCTACTCATATTTTGCGATCAGTACAAGACGCGAAGTGACGTAAGATCCGCGGTGAGCGCAGCGAGCCAATAGCGGATCTTACTAGCGAGCGCAGCATAGCACACTACGGGTACGTATTGCGAATATTGAATTTGTAATAATGAAATTAAAACATGGGCAACAAAACTAGCATAGTAACGCTGAATACTCAACCGCATGCGAGAGTTGAAAATCATCGCAGTGTTCTGTATTTAGGCATGGCGAATGATATTGCTGAGCCCTTGTTATTATTTCCACGAATCAAGAAAATATACGCAATATCGCTATTCGACCCGGTGTACAGCAGAGAAGGGACATGGGAATCGCAAAAAGCCGACATAATGCACATGATAACCACGGGGGAACGATTCCTGAAAGATAATGTGATAGGCAAATATTTACCACATAGAGGGGTTATTTTACGCAACGCGGATGATGTTCGGCGGAAGTGTTGGCGTTTGAAATTTCGTTATAACGGGGCTGTTAGGAAGCTTATTTATTATTACGACCGGAATTTTAAAATTGCATGGCCTCGCGAGATAAAGAAACTTGATTATTTGATATTTACAGCATCATGCTGGGTTCGTAGCATAAATAAACGTACGCCATCGTGGGATATTTTCCGGAATATGATACAACGGCGGTGTAATGATAAATTCACAGTATATACGTTATTGTGGGACTTTAAACATATATCGGAAATGCCGTATGATGGGCGTATTACACTTACAGACGGGCGTGATGGCGGCGGGGAAGATGAAAAAACTAAACTCGGTTATGTTACTCTGCGTAAAAAAGATCTATTGATATAATTCCGGGCTATTAACATTACTCATAAAGTAATTTTGAGTGTAGTTTGCCACACAACATTTTAAATGACCCAATAACATATTTTTTGTGGGAAGTACGTCAAACTCTCCTCCACACAGAATGCAATTATATTGCGAATTTAGTAATATTTGTATTGTGGTATCATAATCATCTACGAAAAACATGTTACCATTCGGAAAAGAAGAATCGGACACTTTGGATAAGAATAACGGTTGCGGATTGTCTACCAGATATTCTGCCACCATTCGTTTATCTGTTTCTTGAGGATCTACTCCGTAATTTATGTATAGTTCTACCATCGGAAATATGTTCCGATGATGAGAGTTATGGTATTTTTTTAAATGTCCTAGTGCAATGATTATTAATCCTCGCTGTGCTCTTGAAGTACCTTTGTGAACTACCCCGCCACATATATTACACGTTAATTTATTAGTGAAACCGTCGCCATGACACTGTGTTGCTATACAATTCATAAATATGCTATACGGGCTTGTTCCCTTGCATAAAGATCCTTTTTGGGAGATCTCTCCGCATTCCACACATGGTCTGTATTGTATCTCTGTGGCCATCTGTTGTTCACATAGGCGGTGGATTCATTTTTCGCGTAACGCTCCCTACGGTCGCTATGCGGTGCAAACATAAATCAGTTTGATATTAAGTATAGATAATGTCAATAAAAAACATATATAGCTAGTTGTGCGTGAGTTCCGTTAATGAAATCAACGAATCAACACACAGTTTTAAGTGCGAAAGCAGAATCTCCGCCGTGGGTAACACATCGAATTCCCCATCGCAAAATATACATTCATATTGGGAGTTCGACAATAAAGCCACTGTTGTATAACGATCTTCTGTATAGTTTTCCGGAAACATTTTTGATAAGAATAATATTTGGGGGCTATCACACACGAATATTAATATTTGTTGTTTTTCTATATCGAATTCTTTGAGAGTGTCTATTTCCCTTATGTTAAACGTGTTTATCGCCAGTTTATGATGATATCTTAAATGATCTAATGTTAAACAAACCATTGCTGGTCTATATTCCGTTTTGTGATCGGATAGTATGGTGAGTTTGCACAACTTACACATTACAGAATTCGAATATATAGTGCTATGATATCTATCCACTATACAATCGAGAAATTTGTCACAAAGCGTCCTACTAACACATCGCGTTCCAGGTAATGTTTCTAGCCCGCAAAGCGAACAGAGCTTATATGGCATGTGTTCGTTTAGTTATGATGCGGTTGCTGGATTCAATATTTTCCCTGCAAAAATTGAAATTGGTGGTTGATTAGTTAACTCGACACAAAGATGTCATCGTCCGATGAGGAATTATTTAGCCAAGACGAATCATTAACTTATGACAATAGAGTAAAATTATACGGAAATTATTCCAGCGACGAGGAAGATATCGACATATCCGAAACAGAAATAGAAAAACAAGCCGCTGATTATATAGAATATATATCTGGAAGATTTATGTATAAAGATAGAAGAAAAATCGGAATAGATGAACTCCCGAGAATTATTTGGGATGAAGTACTCTGGATTTTGAGAGTAAATTTTAATAATCCGGATTACAATATTACTTTATGTAGATTAATAGACACATATTCACGAAATAAGACAAAAATAAACAGAACTATTGATTGTTTTTCATTATTTAAAGCGCCATCTGATCCATGTAATAAATTCCGCTATCTTCATGAAATAGAAACATCAGATATATCAAGATTGGCAATTAAAAATGATATTATAGATAGAAGAACAGAAGAAACTGAATTTACTGCAACGATAATATTTTGCAGAGATATTATTGTTCGTAGACTGTTTGAATATATATCATTTTGTCCAAAATTTGATATAAATAATCCTTGTCATTCATGGGGAAGCATATCCATAGCTCTTGTAGAAATGTGTTTCAAACTAAATGCTGATGATGTGTATGATACGGATAAAATGAAAAAATTATCCGTATATTCAGAATTTTGCTCTAATATACATGATATTGATTATTATACAACATATACCAAAGTTAAGGGTTTATTGAACTATAGAAAAATGTTCAATTTATACGAAAAATATCTTCCAATGCCTTATTTATATCGCATGGAAAAAACATTGATCCAAATAGGATTTCCAACAGTGGCAGCCGCATTTATTCATGAATATTTGCGAGATACATGGTCTAATACTAGAGAAGGACGATTATATGTATTTTGATTCATATTTTTTTTAAAATTGAATTAATGATATGAACTATATTCAGTACAAAATGATATATTGCAAAGGAAAGAAAGATGACGGATCCCCATGCGGACAACAAGCAAGATGGAAATTTAAGGGAAAAGGACAATATTGTAATAAATGCAAAGCTCCAAATATGACTGACGACAAAACTAAATATTGTATTGTAGGAAATTGCGACACAGGTGCGTCATTTTCTCTTAATAATCAAAAACCCGAAACTCATTGCCTTAAATGTATTACGGAACTTGGGGTTAAAAATCCATTGAATTTGAAAAAACGTGTATGTTTGGGAATAAATAATGCGGGTTGTAAAGATAGGAATTCACCAAGTTTTGATTTTCCCGGGGTAAAAACTCCAAAATATTGTAATACATGCAAAGCACCCGGAATGATAGATGTTGTTCATGATAAATGTGTTATATGCAAAAAAGTATCACCGTGTTACGGTTTGGAAGACTTAAATAAGAGAACTCATTGTGCTGGATGTGCAAAAAAATCCGATGAGCCGTTGGTGTTTTTATCTTCCACCATATGTAACGGCATTACAGAAGGAAAAAAATGCACTACAATAGCAACATTTGGATTTGAAAATAATAAGGCAATAAAATGTGATAAGCATAAAGAACTCGGAATGAAAAGTCTTAAAGGGCAAAGATGTATTGTTTGTGGAAAACGCGCTTCATTTGGAGTTCTTGGCACAAAAAAATTAACTCATTGCAAAAAAGATGCGCCTCCAGGATATGTAGCCGTAGGAGAAACACGTATATGCACAACATCTATGTGTGGGACAAGATATTCATATGGCTTTATTTGGGATGAAAAACCATCAAAATGTGCTAAATGCGCAGATGAAGGGATGGAAGATTTAGTAAAAAAACGATGTGTAAAATGTCTAAAAACAGTTCCCTCTTATATAGTTCCAGGAGAGAAAACAGCAACTTATTGTGTTGGTTGCTCTGATCCTACCATGACAAGTATTCATAAAAAATGCGAAATTTGTAACGATTCGAGGGCCTGCTATGGTTATAGAGAAGATGGAATAAGAAAATATTGTGAAAAAGATCAAAAAGAAGGCATGTTTTATTTAGACAGACCAAAATGCGAAGATAATTCATGCATTGGGTATGCAAAATACGGATATTTGTTCCAGAAGAAACAATATTGTTTCATTCACAAGAAAAACAATATGCATCCGGAAAATATGTTATATCCAATATGTAAAGATGAATCATGTAAGAAAATACCATATTATTGCGAGGAAGGAAAAAGATATCCAACTCATTGCGAAATACATAAACCACCTGGTTATGTGAACATTGTAGAAAGAAAATGCAATAATTGCTTTCTTCTCGATTTTATTCCGCAAGATAAAAATGTTTGTCGAGATTGTGATATATGGTCAGATACACAAGTAAGGCATGAAAAAGAACTTAGAATAAAACATGTATTAGAAGCCAATGGTATTGAATATTATTCTCATGATAGAGTGCCTAAATTCTCGCAAAATAAGTATAGACCAGATTTTATATTGGATTTTGCTTCTATGATTCTTATTTTAGAAGTAGATGAAAATCAACATCATTCATATTCATGTGAATGTGAGGAAAAACGAATGACTTCATTGAAACAAGATTTTAAAGATATTCCACTTGTTTTTATAAGATATAACCCTGATGATTATAAAAATGAAGCAGGGGAAAAAATAAAAGGGAAAAACTTTAATAACGATAGAGAGGGAGTTCTCATCAAATTAATTAAACATATAAGAGACAATGCCATGATCGGAAAATATGAACTATTGTTTCTATCGGTTTATTATCTTTATTATGATGGATTTGATGGAAGAATATACAGAAGTTCCGTTAATTTGGATAACCAAATAACCAATGATTTGCCTGTCGAATTTTAATTCGGCATATTTGCCGCGGCAAAAAATATTTTTTTTATTTTGTTTTTGTATTTTTTATTTTTTGTATTATTTTTTGATATTTTATGTTTTCTGCTCGCGAGTATTGTCAGATTTGATTAGAATCATGTTTATGTTTGTTTTATTGTTTTTGTATTTTTTATTTTGTTTTTTGTTTATAAACTCGCGTTGTATGAAGCCAAAATGCCGTTTTTACGTGCTATACCTTAAAACAGCCGAACCATCTGAAATCAACAAGAAGTTGATGGCGATGGCCAAAACGAGCAAGTCTGCCGTTGCGCTCTGGGGCTGACTTGGATCTTGCAAATCGGGCGAACCGCAATACGCGGAAACGAATAAGAAATAGAACTCTCGGGCTCGTGAGATGTTGATATGACCACTTGGCTGGTAAGTGCCTGGATAGAGACAGAAGTTAATCATGATGGCTCCGGGATCCTCGGGAGTAACAACATTGTAACCTCCATAAGTGTAAGGCTGGTAATCAGCGAAGAATTCGTCATCAATCTCTTGGTAGATATCAATACCGTGAGCCTGGATCTTGATGGTCTGAAGAGTCTTAATGCTTTCAGGGTAGACGAGGTTGCACTTGCCAATCTGCGACAATTGGGAAGCAGTGCCAGCAAGGGCATTGGTTCCGATCAAAGCAGAAGCAAGAACGGTGTTGTCACCAGCACCGATGTAGCCCATAAGGCCCTCAGCCTGCATGGGGCATGCAACAGTTTGGTCGACCAAACGGGTCAAGCGATCCCAATCGCGCCAGAAGTTAACGTTACCGGCAGTAACAGTAAGTCCACTAATAGTGGGCTTAGTGATGTTGAACTTGGGTCGCATACCAGCATAAAGGGTCTCAATGGGCCACTTCAAGTTGCTCAGCAAAACTCGGTCGTTGGAGACCTTCTCTTCCTGAGTCTGGAATCGGTAGACTCGGATCAAGGAGAAACCAATTCGCTTAATGTAAACATCGTGAATCTCGGGGTTAACGAAGATGTTGTTGATGTAAAGCTCGCACTTGTTGATGTTGGGGGTAACAACACCAGAATCGCTGCTAGACAACTGAACGGGGCAGAAGGTAGCATAACGAGCATAAGAAGTAACAGCAGCGCCGGCAGCGGTACCATCGGCGTTGGCAATAACTTCAGTAGTCAATCGCAGAGAAACGTTACCAGCGGCAGTGGTGATGATATCATCAACATTGGCAAGATCAATGGTAATGAATCGCTGACCATAAGGAATGGAAACGGAGGCGATGGACAATCGGGCATCCTTGTTGAACCAGAACAACAGGGGAATCCACCAATCCTGAACGGGTTGGGTGGCCTTAGGGGTCTGGGGACCATTCACAATGAAACTCATTTGGCGAGTGTTGTAAGAGGCGTTAACAGGTGCGCACTTGGCAGCAGCACCGTCGACATCCAAAAGACCGACAGCGGAAGCACCATAAGGGCTAGTTCCGGAAATGGTGGCGAGTTGAGTGAAGGCCTCAATGGGGACTTCCTGGCCGACCAATCGCTTCCAACCAGTCAATTTGCCGGGAGCAACTCGGAACTTCTGGTGGAACATAACAGCTTCAGAAGTATAGTCATCCAGAGGGTTTCCGTTGACTTCGAACTTAACCTTGGAGAACAATCGCTCACCAGGATATTCAACATAACGAACGAAGTTCTGTCCAGTTGCGGTGGTTCGGTCAAGAACGGTTCCTTGCTGGTTAACGTAGTTATATGTGTATCGGGTGTAAGAGTTGGCGACGGGAGCATCTTCATCAGCGCTAACCGAGTAGGTAGCGGTAAGAGACTGGTCGTCAGGACCGATAAACGCGGGGAAGGCAGGAAGGCCGGTAACAGTGCTGGCAGAAGCAGCAGCGATCTGCGTGTGGACAACCATGTCATTGAAGAAATCACCGAACTGCGGAATTGAGAAGGTGATAGATTGGCCGAAACTGGCCGTACCGCTGTTGGGAAGCACTTTGTTGTACTCATAACCGATTGCAGCGCGCAATCAATCCATCCATGTTTACAACACTGTAATAATTACAATATTGTAAATAACTATGGACCCAATGAGCTCGGGGCAATACCTTGCCTTTATCTCATGGCTACCTTTCGGTAGGGGCAGACTATACCTTAAGCGTCTTCATAAATGAAGGATACGCCTACAAACATCTAGTCGTTGAACTGCATCCATGCGCTATGTTGATTGATCAACAAGGTGCGTAGGACTTGGCTGCGGATTGCCCATTTTATACCCGATAACTTTGTTACCGAATATGCATATTTCAGGTTTTTACCGTGCCCCCCATGTCGACAAATCATTGACACGAGTTTTATCTACTTTCGCAGAGGTTCCGATACGTGTTTTTCAACCGTATGGTGGTACTGAAATCTTTAGGGGTTTCCCGCAATTTGATTGTATCGCAATTATGCACCTGGTATTTTGTCATTCCGGGATATTTATCCCGGAAAAGGTGCGATAATCACTAGCTCATGCTTTTACATGAACTTTTGCCGTCAGCTGCATTTGTTTACGCGGCAACGCAAACAAGGTTTAACGGCTTAAAATGGGCATTGACGAATCATAAATCCTATCAATATGTTAATTATTGGCGACCAACCACCAACAACATATCGACTTTTGAGACTCGGGCGATTATTATATCGCTTAGTTCTCAAACTACCTTTCGGTAGGGGTGGACTATACCTTAAGGCAATTGGCCGTTTAAACGGTCAAAAGCCCGACTGACATCTAGTCTCTGAACTGCATCCGGTTAGTCTCGATCTATTGATCAAGTCCACTTCGGACTTGGCTGCGGATTGCCCATTTCAGCACTTGGTGATAAATCACCAAACACATCATTCTTTGAGTTTTTACCATTGGAGCCGGTCATTACCCGGGTTCTTTTACGCATTTCGGCGTAAAATAGGTATCAAAGACTTTGGGGGTTTCCCGCATTTTGACAGTCTTGCAAATAAAGTTTACTTATCAGGAAGTTTCATATTACGAAACATACTTACTTAAGGCTTCCGCCTGGTTAACCACTTTTTGATTTCCTGATTTTTCATTTAAAGACTTCGGCGCGGTTATTTTATTAACCTTATTATCGCCTTTTGTCTCAATGTGAAGCAAACTTCATCTACTAGCCAGCACTTTTCATACTGACTATTCGTCCCATTCGTCTGCATAGGACGTGAGTACGCTCAATATCCGCCAGAGTTGGCGTGGGGTCGGGATAACCGGCCTTTGCGCGAGCGCACATAATATCTTTAATTCGCTGATTTAGCAATTCGGTCGCCATGATCATACGATCAGCTTTACCATCATTTGCAATTAACTTGAACACCCCGCCTGCCGACGTTTTTGATTAGTTTGCGCTTTTGTGCGACTTTACCTAGGTTGGCTAAGGTGGTTTATTAAGAGTGGTTAACTCTTCGTAAGTATATTATAGCATTATATAATTTTCTCCGAAAAAATTAATTTAATTTAAGATATTTTATATTTTTCCATAGGGAAGTTATCATGTTAAAAACGTGAATTTTTTAATGATCGTCCACGGACAATTTAATATACACAAACCATATATTCATTTACATAAAAATCAAAAAAACTTATTGGATGTTTATATAAAATTACGTTAAATTTTAACTAATTTCGGAAGAAACTCATCAATTTTTTTCACAATGTCTTCGTTATATTTTATAACAAGAAGGGGTATTCCGTGTGTTTCGCAATAATGTGATTTTATTTCATCTTTTATCTTAGTTTTCATTAATCCTTTCTCTCCTCCCCGATTGCTGAATGCATGATAATGTTGTTCTCCATTAAATTCAATAGCCGCATTAAAATTATTAAGATAGAAATCCAATCTTAACGGTCCAACAAACACCATACCGTCGAATTTTTGCTCTCTTGTATGAATAATTCCAAGAGATTTCAAATATAGCCATACAGTATTTTCCCCTTCTGATTCATGGCAATATGTGCATCCTCGTTTTCCCGACATGTGATCATATGCCATTTGCCAAAAATCTCCATGAATAGGGCATGTAATACAAACCTTATCATCAACTGTCGTATATTTTACTTCCCCACTGATTGGATCAACATACGATTTGTCGTAGTTGTATTTTTGACTGCCATCAGGATTTTTGTGAGCATTTTTCGAATCATTGACGAATGCATTTTTCGTATGACGAAGAGCATTTGCTGTTCTTTCAAATCCGCATTTTGGACAACCAGATGCCCCGTTATTATTTTTGTCATTGACGTGAGAAGACGCTAGTTGTGTAAAATATCCGTGATTTGGACATCTGATCGTGATATTTTCTTCCATACCACGAAGAATTGATTCGGAATAATCATATTTTGGTGTTCCATCTTCTTTTTTATGCGAATTATAGGCTCGTTCGATGAATTCATCAATAGTAATTCGTCTAGCCGCTGCACCTTTATTAATACATTTAGGACAGCCCCTATTTTCGCCATCTTTCACTCTTAGCAATTCACTGATTGATTTTTTGAAATTTCCGTGAACTTTGCACGCAATAGTTATTTTCTCTGCTCGTCCGGGAACATTTTCATCATTTGGAAGTATTCGTCTTCGTTCTCCGTCTTGTTCTTCAAGAATAAGAGTATTTCCATAAATATCTTTTATCGTCAGGAGTAACGCATATTCTTGATCGCTCAATATTCTTGCTATAACTTCCGCGCATTTTTTGCATCTTGGTCCTTTTTGCAATTTTGATAATGAATTTGTGTATTCATGGCCTCTGTTGCATATCACTTTTTTGCTCACCGTCATTGTTTGCACTCCGATAAAATCATCAAAGTTATATCCTTGATATACAGAGAGCGCTTTGATAGTATTGAGCAGCTTTACTTTGTCTATTTTGTTTGCCATTTTTTTGTTTGTTGTTCTTTTCGTTTTCTTTGTCTTCGGTGTTGTATGTATTATATGATGATTCAATTTTTCCTTTAGTAGAAAAATAATGGCATGTCAAAATTAATAAAAATATGGTGTCTGTAGAGTATATGTGTCGGGTTTGCCATCATTCGCTATTAGTTTAAACGCATTATATGAAGTTAAACTGACATTTTGATTGATAATAACACATTACTAATGTTGGCAACTGGTTTAGAATCACATAGCAACAGTCACACAAGAAAAATTATCCCTCCGGAGATATTGTAACTTGCCATCATTCGCTATTAGTTTAAATTACGACATTCAAAACAAAAAACAATTTTCACACATTTTATCAACAACGTTTATGGCAAATCACGCATTCAAAAATAAAAACTGAATTGGCGGCACATTTTCCAACTAAAGACAAGCGAACCCCCTTAGATCATCATGAATCACATCCCAAACCTAATATGCTATGGCCGAGGAGATAAGGTTCCAGACGGCTATAGAATCATTAACACGACTTCTCACAGCAAAGAACAGTGGTCGAAACGCTTATCACCGTTCCACCTAGGCCCAATCACAGTAAACCCAACGGGAGAATGCGATTTACAAGCTAACAAGTTCGAGAATGCCTGGCAGTATCTAAAAGTATATGCGGATCATTACGACGCAGACACAAATACAATTAAACAATCATGGACAGATTGGTCAAATGAAGGATTCCGTAACCCCACGGCCGTAAGATTCCCGCGTGGAAAGGGTGCAAAACCATTATTCTCGCTCTGGAAGGGGGAGAAGATGGGTTATATAGAAGCCCGCACTAGAATATATGCGCCGCTCTATGCAGAATGCGTATTAAAGCACGCGGCAAACGAATTCGCGATTTTAAAGCGCTTATATGATAGCGGGGAGAAACTGGCTCTATTCGACTTTGATGGCTATGCGCACTATAACGCCGGACTTTCGTTATCTGACGTTCTTTATAACGAAAAGAAGAAAATGGGTCATTCTTTCGTGCTAATGGGGATGTTAACCGAAAACCTGTTCTGGAAACAAGATTTTGACAAAAATAAAATCAAATCTATATCAGTCAAAAGAATTCGTTAAATATTTTGCTACGCAAAAACGCTCGCTAGGGTTTGCCTTCGGCAAACGCCGTCGCTTCGCGTGTATACAAATTTTGTATACATATTTTTTCATCTAAATACAGTAATGGAACATTAGATAATCATTACATCAAATAATGCCCCATCAATACGATTACGCGATTTTAGTTATGTTTGCATGTACATGCGCCACCGTAATTTACGTTACCGGAAGATTAACTGGAGTACTGTAACATACACTACGTATCATTAGACGCGAAGGCGTAGGGGATCTTTGATCCCCGAGCAGAGCGGGCACGCAGTGCAGAAAAAATCAATTCCAAGAAAATGTATTATGTAGAAATAGCCGCCGGTGCCTCTGGAACGTAATTTTCACAGTCCTGTATCGCCCGTGCTAATTCCTGTTCTATCATTCGCAGCATCATTAAACCGATTCCAGGTTGCCGAACACGTTTTCCCCGACTGTAATGCTGACGCATAGCAAAATTCATATTATTAATGATAACATGCTGGAATCCATCGCTGGAATAAAACTGTTCCATATCGTCTTCAACTACACTGTTGTGTTCACTCTGCGGACTCTCATCTGTTGTGCAGTGAGGTTCATCGGATTCGGAATCCGAATCGCTTATTTATCCATCTGATATGTGCATCAGATCCGCATTATCTTCGCCGCGCAACAT
>Ga0134124_10000499_pt1 | contig 33111 bp, 23 predicted proteins | sample KB304_FD_96880 | JGI IMG/M metagenome (GOLD analysis project Ga0134124, IMG submission 96880) | Terrestrial soil microbial communities without Nitrogen fertilizer from Kellogg Biological Station, Michigan, USA - KB3-0-4 | ecosystem: Environmental > Terrestrial > Soil > Unclassified ... | reverse complement strand
TCGCCGGCGGTTGATGCGTCGCGGCGAATGATATACGTCGGCACCGGCAACTTCTGCACGGGCGCCGATCTTCATTCGTCGGCGATAATCGCGTTGAACGCGGATACCGGTGCGCTGATGTGGAGATTCAAGAGGCTTCCGCAGGCTGACACCAATAATCTGGATTTCGGTTCGTCGCCTGTGCTGTATGACGTCGACGGCACTCCGATGCTGGCGCTTCCTTCCAAGGATGGGCATTGTTACGGGTTGAATCGGGCGACGGGCTCTCTTGTTTGGGACACCGTGGTGACGGACGGCAACTCGAGAGGCGGCAGCATCGCTTCGCCGGCCGCGGCTTACGGCAAGGTATTTTTTGGCGGGACGGTCAACGTCGCCACGGGAATGTTTGTCGCGCTCGATCAACGTGATGGGCGGATAGTCTGGCGTGCCACGCAATCGCTTCCCATCCTGGGCGCCGCAGCGGTCGCCGGAGGCGCGGTGTTCGTAGGATGCGACGATGGAGCGCTTCATGCCTACGATGCTTCAACCGGTGCAGAGCTTTGGAATGCGCAACGCAGTCCAATGCTTGGTGGTGTTTCGATCTCAACAACCAGCGTTATTGTCGGATCGCTCGATCGCAACGTCTATGCGTTCGCGCTGCCCTCTGCGCCGCCACCGCCGCCTCCCCCAACTGCGGCTGCGGTCTCGGTCAACTTGCCGGCGGCAGGCGATCAGTGGACGAAAGGCGAAAAGTACGACGTGGCATGGAGCGTAAGCGGTCCCGTGAGCCGAGTGGACGTGAGCATCTCGCGCGACGGCGGCGGTTCGTGGGAGGTGTTAGCCACCGGCGTTGACTCATCGGCGGGCAGCCTCCAGGTAAAAGCAAAGAAGCCAAAGTCCAGCGCAACGATAGTGCGCGTAACCGACTCGGCGGATACTTCAATATTTGGACAGTCGGGAATGTTCTCGATCAAATAGTTAGAAATGGGCCACACGCTATCGGTGATGAGCATAACTCTGGCGGCGACCGCCGCGCTGATGCTCGGAGTCTGGCTGTTGAGCCTCATTAAGAAAGATGCGAGCATCGTCGACACGTTCTGGGGGTTGGGGTTCGTTCTGATCGCAGCGGTGTGCTGCGCGACCGGCGAAGGTTACGAGATGCGTAGGATTCTAATCACCGCGCTGACTGCGATATGGGGTTTGCGGCTTGCGGGTCACATCTTCTTAAGAAATAAAGGCAGGGGCGAGGACTTTCGATACAAGGCGATGAGAGCCCGTCACGGCAAACGGTTTCCCGTTGTGAGTCTTTACTCGGTCTTCGCCGTTCAGGGGCTGCTGATGTGGGTGATTTCGTTGCCGCTTCAGATCGGTGAGACTTCGCGCTTGCCTGCAAGGCTCACCTGGCTCGATTGGGCGGGAGCGACAGTCTGGCTGATCGGTTTCGGCTTCGAGTCAATCGGCGATCTTCAATTGGCGCGCTTCAAAGCCGATGTGAATAATAAGGGCAAGGTGATGGACCGAGGGCTCTGGCGTTTCACGCGACATCCGAATTACTTCGGTGATGCTCTGCTGTGGTGGGGATTCTTCCTGATCGCTCTCAGTACACCGTCGGGCGTATGGACGCTGATCAGCCCATTGATTATGACAGCCTTGTTGATGAAGGTCTCGGGCGTTGCGCTGCTGGAAAAGACGTTGATGAAGACCAAGCCCGAATACCGCAACTACGCTAAGGGAACTAATGCGTTCTTTCCGTGGCTGCCTCGATAATTGTTACTTTTGTCGAAGTGCCGCCTGCAATCACTTGGTGCGAAGCAGGATTTCGTCGTGCGGGCGCTCATCTACTCTTCTCAACCACACTTCAAAATCAAGCACCCGTTTGTTGAACACTTCGATCGCGCGGTTGGTGTTGTAGAGTCCGTCTCGAACTTCGCGACCGAGCTCCGCCATTCGAAGCTCCAAACGTTCTTGCCTGCCCGCAAGCTCATCCTGCTTGGCAGCGATCTGATCCACCTTGGCTGCAAGCGAGTCGTACCCCTTGCGCAAGTCGACTAGCTGAGCAACGATGTGGCGTTGTCCTTCCAGGATTGCTTCGAACATTGGCTTGGTTGTCAGATCTTCGCTCATCTTGAGATCCCTTTATAGCATACGGATTCTATTAATACAAGTTCAGCGCAAAATATATTCAGTGCGGAATAATATTAAGCGCGAGAAGCATTGCTCCCTAATGCGGAAGACTGGTCATCGAACGGTTGCACCCATTGCCCGAAACTCGTTCGGCGTTGGCAAGCGTTCTAAGCGCGACTATGATGACTTTATTGAAGGGCTGTGATCGTTAGTCCGCACGCAATCCGGAGAAGGAGGCAGGATGTCTGATTCAAAGAGCGAGATATGGCCAGAACTTCCAGTAAAGGACTGGCAAGACACATACGCGACGCTTCACATGTGGACCCAGATTGTCGGCAAGATTCGGCTCGCCCAGACTCCGCTTGTGAATCACTGGTGGAATACGACTCTGTACCTGACCTCGCGCGGACTCACAACGTCCCCTGTTCCATATGGCACTCGCACGTTTCAAATGGACTTCGACTTTATTGACCATCGACTGCTTGTCACCACGAGCGACGGCTTAACAGAGTCACTGGCGCTCGCGCCGCGTTCGGTTGCCGACTTTTACGGCGACGTGATCGGCACGCTTGGTTCTCTCGGTATTGTTGTTCACATTCACGCAAGGCCTGATGAAGTAGCCGAGCCGATACCTTTCGACGAAGACCAGAAGCACGCTTCGTACGACGCTGAATACGCGAATCGCTTCTGGCGCATGCTGGTTCAGGCCGACAGGGTATTCAAGCAGTTCCGAGCTCGCTTCATAGGAAAATGCAGCCCGGTCCATTTTTTCTGGGGAAGCTTCGATCTCGCGGTCACTCGCTTCTCCGGGCGTCCGGCGCCTGAGCGATCCGGCGCTGACGCAATTACTCGAGAAGCCTACTCCCACGAGGTCATCAGTCACGGCCTATGGCCGGGCGGGGGTGCAGTCGGCGCGCCGATGTTTTATTCGTATACCGCACCTGCGCCGGCGGGTTTGGAAAAGGCATCGATTGGCCCGAGCGCGGGATTCTACAGCACAGAAATGTCGGAATTTCTTTTGCCCTACGATGAAGTCCGTAAGGCGGATGCACCCGATGAAATGCTGCTCGAGTTCATGCAAAGCACATATGAGGCGGGCGCCAACCTTGCTAACTGGGATCGCGCTGCGTTGGAGAAGTAAACACCACGCGTGAGTTGCACGCTGCGTTTCACGCTAACTTCAGCGAAATTCGTGAGCAGCCCGGATGAGAATACTTCTCACCACAGCTAGCATTCTTCTGATCTTCGCGCTACTCCTGGACGCGTTTGAAACAGTCGTACTCCCGAGACGCGTAGTTCGGAGAATCCGTCTGGCGCGGGGTTTCTACCGCATAACGTGGATTCCGTCGGCTGCGATAGCGCGGCGCATTAAATCGAAGAGGAAGCGAGAGTCTTATCTCGGCTTCTTTGGACCGCTCTCGTTGATCATGCTGTTGAGCGTTTGGGCGGTCGGGCTGGTCCTCGGCTTTGGCGCCCTCCACTGGGCGCTCGGCTCGCACCTCAACATCAGCGAAGGGCAAGTAGATCTCGGCTGGTATTTGTATTTCAGCGGTACGACATTCTTCACTTTAGGCTATGGAGATGTTACCGCCGCGGGAACGCTCGCCCGGGTGCTGGCGATTCTCGAGGCCGGCCTCGGCTTCGGCTTTCTCGCGCTGATAATTGGTTACCTGCCGGTGATCTATCAGGCGTTCTCGCGCAGGGAAGCAAGCATTACCTTGCTCGATGCGCGAGCGGGTTCGCCGCCGAGCGCCGCGGAAATGCTTCGTCGTCACGGCCAAAATGTCGCCGAGCTGGATCGGCTTTTGTACGATTGGGAGCGTTGGGCGGCCGAACTGATGGAGAGTCATCTCTCCTACCCGGTCTTGTGCTACTACCGCTCGCAACACAACAATCAATCATGGTTGACGGCGCTGACCGCTGTTCTCGACGCGAGCGCGCTGGTGATGGTCGGCGTAGATGGCGCATCAAAGCGACAGGCGCAGCTCACATTCGCGATGGCCAGACATGCGGTAGTCGATCTGGCGCAAATATTCAACACACCTCCTCGCGAGATCCAACATGATCGATTGTCGAAGGATGAGAATAATCGGCTTCGGGCTTTTCTATCGACCGCCGGCGTAAAGTTGGCCGCCGGTGATGAGGCGGATGCAAAGCTCTCAGAACTGCGCCGCATGTATGAGCCTTATGTAATATCGCTTGCGGATTACTTGTTAGTCTCCCTTCCGGTTTGGGCGCCTGAGGCAGAGACCTTCGACAATTGGCAAACAAGCGCGTGGGGACGAATCGCATCATTAGCCGAAGAGGCCCCCTGTGCATCCCAGGAAGAGGAGCACTTCTAGATTGATTGAGACGCCGATAATTATTTCTTCACTTTGCCGCCAGTTCATACCCACCTCGTCACGAGGTGGGTATGCGCCAGAATCTTACGCCCACCCGTTGCCAGCTTCTTGAAACCGCTCCCGCAATGAGAGAGTATTAGAAGGTGACACCGTGACGCTTGCGGGCCTGTTTCGACGGGCCACAATTCCTTGAATCAGCCGGTATTCAATGAATGCGAATGCATCAAGCGTTACCGCCGAAGCGAACCCACCAGTTGAGAAAACCCACGAAGCCAGCCCGCCAAAGATAAAAAAGCGACGTTGGTGGCTTTGGCTTATTGCTTTTGCGGTGCTCGCGGTCGCCGGGGTCTGGTTGCTCTCGAAATGGCAGGCTCATAGCGCGGCCACAAAGCCGGCGCGTGAGGGCGCTTCCCCCAGCGTTCCTGTAACGGTAGCCCAGGCGAAAAAAGGTGAAATCCCAGTCTATCTGAACGGCCTCGGTTCAGTGACGCCCTTCAACACGGTCACCGTTCGCAGCCGAATCGACGGACAGCTTCTTAGAGTAGCTTTTCAGGAAGGTCAGTTTGTTCGACAGGGGGATGAGCTTGCGCAAATCGATCCGAAACCTTTTAAGGTGCAGCTCGAACAAGCGGAAGGACAGTTGGCTCGCGATCAAGCGCAGCTCGCCAACGCCCGGCTCGACCTTCAAAGATATACGATGCTCGTCGAGCAAGGCGTAATCACCCGACAGCAATTCGATACACAGAAGGCAACCGTCAGTCAGTTTGACGGTGTCATCAGAGCGGACCAGGCCGCGATCGACAACGCGAAGCTGAATATCAGTTACTGCCGGATCACCGCCCCGCTCTCGGGCCGCGTCGGATTGCGACTCGCGGATGTAGGCAACTTGATCCATGCCACTGATCCCAACGGTCTGGTCGTCATCACTCAAGTGCAGCCCATCGCCGTGCTGTTTACGATTCCTGAAGACAGTCTGAGTCAGGTGCTAAAGCGGGTCAGGGCCGGCGAGAAACTTTCTGTCGAAGCGTCGGATCGTTCGGGACAAAACAAGATCGCCGAAGGGCGCGTTGCTTCGATCGACAACCAGATCGATCAAACCACGGGTACGTCCCGGCTCAAAGCGGTATTCGACAACAAAGACAACACCATGTTTCCAAATCAGTTCGTGAATATCCGGCTATTGGTGGAAATGAAAAAGGATAAAATCCTGATCCCCACCGTCGCAATCCAGCGTGGCCCGCAAGGGACATTCGTCTACGTCGTGAAACCTGATCAGACTGTCGATGTGAGGCAAATAACCGTTGGAATAATCGAAGGGACTGAGGCTTCGATTGACCAGGGACTCTCCGACGGCGAGCAAGTGGTGGTGGACGGAGTCGATAAGCTTCGAGCCGGCAGCAAAGTGCGGACTGGCGCGGGAGAGCAATAAAACATTTTCCATTTTCCATTTGAGATTCGTCATTTGCCATTGACGACCTGGCTGGGCAATGACAAATGGAAAATGGAAAATGCGAAATTGAAAATGTCATGAGCCCCTCCAGAACATTCATCCTGCGGCCGGTCGCAACGTCCCTGCTGATGGCCGCGATTCTGTTGTCGGGCTTCGTAGCCTATCACTGGCTGGCGGTCTCGGCGCTGCCGCAGGTCGACTATCCCACGATTCAGATACTCACCTTCTATCCCGGCGCCAGTCCGGATGTGATCGCGTCATCCGTCACCGCGCCTCTGGAAAGACAGTTCGGCCAGATGCCCGGACTGAATCAGATGACTTCGTCCAGCTCGTTTGGCAGTTCGCTGATCACTCTTCAATTCACGCTCGATCTGAATATCGACGTGGCCGAGCAGGAGGTACAAGCGGCCATCAACGCGGCGGGGACCTTCTTGCCGCGCGACCTGCCCAACCCGCCGATCTACAGCAAGACCAATCCTGCAGACGCGCCAATCCTCACGCTCGCGTTGGCGTCAGACACGCTGCCGCTTTCAAAGGTACAGGATCTCGCCGACACGCGACTGGCGCAAAAGATTTCGCAGTTGCCGGGTGTGGGACTTGTCACAATCAGCGGCGGCCAAAAACCCGCCGTGCGAATTCAAGTGAATCCCACCGCGCTTGCAGCTTATGGGTTGAGTCTCGAAGATCTGCGAACCGTCATCGCAACTGCCAACGTCAATCAGGCAAAAGGGAATTTCGACGGGCCAAAACAGGCTTACACGATCGAAGCGAACGATCAGCTTGTCTCGAGCGACAACTATCGTTCGATTGTCGTGGCTTACAGGGACGGAGCGCCGGTGCGAATGTCCGACGTGGCCGACGTCATAGACGATGTCGAGAACGTCAAACAGGCCGCGTGGATGAACGAGCGCCCGGCGGTCATTCTCAACATTCAGCGGCAGCCCGGCGCCAACATCATTGGAGTTGTGGATCGAATCGAGAAGCTTCTGCCGCAGCTCAAGGCTTCGCTGCCGTCGGCGGTTGATGTATCGGTGCTCACCGACAGGACCATAACGATAAGAGCCTCGGTTGAAGACGTGCAGTTTGAATTGATTCTTACCGTAGCCCTCGTCGTGATGGTGATTTTCCTCTTCCTCCGCACGCTTTCGGCGACGATCATTCCGAGCGTCGCGGTGCCGCTGTCGTTGGTTGGCACATTCGGCGTGATGTATCTGCTGGGCTACAGTCTGAACAACCTCACGCTGATGGCTCTGACAATTTCGACTGGTTTCGTGGTGGACGACGCCATCGTCATGATCGAGAACATCGCGCGCTACATCGAAGAGGGCGACTCGCCTCTCCAGGCCGCGTTGAAGGGCTCGGAGCAAATCGGGTTCACCATAATCTCATTGACGGTGTCGTTGATAGCCGTGCTGATCCCGTTGCTTTTCATGGGCGACATCGTTGGCCGGCTCTTCCGGGAATTTGCAATCACCCTGAGCGTGACGATCCTCGTGTCAGCGGTAGTCTCCCTCACATTGACGCCGATGATGTGCGCGAAACTCCTCAAGCACAAGCCGCCTTCCGAACAAGGCAAGTTCTATCGCTGGTCGGAGACGGTTTTCAATCGCGTAATCGAGCGCTACGGCACGACGTTGAAGTGGGTGCTGCGTCATCAGGAGATGACTCTGATGATCGCCGGCCTTACGCTGGTGGCGACCATATTGCTTTACATTGTCGCGCCAAAGGGATTTTTTCCGGTTCAGGATACCGGAGTAATCATCGGCATATCAGAGGCGCCCCAGACCATTTCTTTCAACGGTCTCTCCGAGCGCCAGCAGCAACTCACAAAGATCATTCTCCAGGACCCGGCGGTCGAGAGCCTGTCGTCGTTCATCGGGGTTGATGGAACCAACGCTACAGTCAATAGCGGCCGAATCCAAATCAACCTGAAGCCGTTATCGGAAAGAAAGATCAATGCGAGCGACATCATCCGCAGGCTTCAGCCGGAACTCGCCGGGATCGAAGGCATAACCTTGTACATGCAGCCGGTCCAGGATCTGTCCGTTGAAGATCGAGTGAGCAGGACTCAGTATCAATACAGCCTCGAGGATGCAAGCGCCGATGAGCTTAATCAATGGGCGCCGCAACTCGTTCAGAAATTACAGGGGCTGCCCGAACTGCGTGATGTCGCAAGCGATCAGCAGGACCGCGGCTTGCGAGCGTCGCTGGTTATCGATCGAAACACCGCAGCCAGGCTTGGCGTCACGCCCCAGGTAATCGATGACACATTGTATGACGCGTTCGGCCAGCGACAGGTATCTACGATTTTCACGCAGTTGAATCAGTACCACGTTATTTTGGAGGTGAAACCAAATCTGCAGCGCGATCCCGGTTCGCTGAAAGACATCTATGTGAGGCCGGCTACAACCGGGCCTGCGGTTTCGTCTGCATCAGCGCAACCGGCGACTGGTTCAACTACGGCGTCGACGAGCACGCAGGCCACGCCCGGCGGACCCGCTGCGACACAGACAAGCGGCCAGGAGGCGGCCGCGGCCGCGCGGTCGGCTTCCAGCAGCGCCGCCGTCCCGCTCGGTTCGTTCACCCATTTCGAACAGGGCACGACCGCGCTGGCGATCAACCATCAAGGCCAGTTTCCGGCGGTCACGCTGTCGTTCAACCTTGCTCCCGGGGCCGCGCTCGGCGACGCGGTAAAAGCGATCGAGCAAGCCAAACAGGAGATTGGCATGCCCGCTTCTATTCAGGCGGGCTTTCAGGGCACCTCAGAAGCGTTTCAGGCTTCGCTCACAAACGAACCGTTGCTGATACTCGCGGCGCTGGTGACCGTGTACATAGTGCTGGGCGTGCTCTACGAGAGCTACATTCATCCGGTGACGATTCTTTCGACTCTGCCGTCGGCCGGCGTCGGCGCGATTCTGGCGTTGTTGATCTGCCGAATGGAACTCGACGTGATCGCCCTGATCGGAATCATTCTGCTCATCGGCATCGTGAAGAAGAACGCGATCATGATGATCGACTTTGCGTTGGAAGCCGAGCGAGAAGGAGGCAAAGAGCCTGAAGAAGCGATCTACGAGGCGTGCCTGTTGCGGTTCCGTCCGATCATGATGACGACGATGGCCGCGCTGCTTGCCGGGCTGCCTCTCGCGCTCGTCAACGGCGTAGGAGCTGAGCTTCGGAAGCCGCTCGGAATCACGATCGTCGGAGGCTTGATGTTGAGCCAGTTGCTCACGCTGTATACGACGCCGGTGATCTATCTCGCATTCGATCGCATTGCGAAACGGGTGACTCACAAGCGCGAAAGACGCGTTGTAATGGACGACCGGCACCCGGTCCCCGGGGATTAGCGCAGAGTCAGCGATGAACATCTCCGAACCCTTTATCAAGAGACCCGTGGGCACGTCATTGCTGACCGTCGCCCTGGCGCTTGCCGGTTGTCTCGGATTCCTGTTGCTGCCGGTTTCACCGCTTCCTCAGGTCGACTTCCCGACGATTCAGGTTTCCGCGAACCTGCCCGGCGCCAGCCCTGAGACGATGGCGTCGTCGGTTGCCACGCCGCTCGAACGCCAGTTCGGCCGCATCGCCGGCGTGACTCAGATGACCTCGACCAACAACCGGGGCTCGACTAACGTAACGCTCCAGTTCGATTTGAACCGGGACATAAACGGGGCCGCGCGCGACGTTCAGGCTGCCATAAACGCCGCCCGGGGCCAATTACCGGCGAACCTTCCAAACAATCCGTTCTACCGAAAGGTCAATCCGGCAGACGCGCCGATCATGTTGATGGCGCTCACTTCTGAAACGATCGAGATCAGGAACATCTACGATCTCGCCTCGTCCGTGCTTCAGCAAAAAATCTCCCAGGTGAAAGGCGTCGGCCAGGTCGTCGTTGGGGGAAGCTCGCTGCCATCCGTGCGTGTCGAGCTCATACCCGAAGTCGTGAATAAGTACGGGATCGGCCTCGATCAGATTCGCACGGTCCTTAACGCGGCGAATGCAAACCGGCCCAAGGGCAAGCTCGAAGACTTGGGCACCGCGTGGGAGATCCAGGCTACAGATCAGCTCTTGAATGCGGACGAGTATCGCCCGCTAATCGTGGCTTATAGAAACGGTGCGCCGGTCAGGCTTTCCGATATCGCCGACGTGCAGGACTCCGTCGAGGACCTGCGCGGCGGCGGACTCGCAAACGGCAAACGCGCCGTCCTGATCATCGTCTTCAGGCAACCCGGGGCGAACATCATCGACACGGTCGATCGAGTTCGAGACTTGCTGCCCCAGTTGCGAGCCTCGATATCGCCGGCGATCAACCTCGAGGTAATCAACGATCGCACGACGACCATTCGAGCTTCGGTGCACGACGTCGAGATTACCCTGATGATATCGATCGCGCTCGTGATCCTGGTCGTGTTTGTGTTTCTTAGAAACGCGTGGGCAACGATCATCCCGAGCGTGTCGGTGCCGCTATCGTTGCTGGGGACGTTTGGCGCGATGTACTTACTCGGCTACAGCATCGACAACTTATCCCTGATGGCTTTGACCATTTCAACCGGGTTCGTCGTGGACGATGCGATCGTGGTGATCGAGAACATCACGCGATACCTGGAACAGGGCATGCGCCCGTTTCAAGCTGCCTTGAAGGGCGCGAAGCAGATCGGGTTTACGGTGCTCTCGATGAGCATATCTTTGGTAGCTGTGTTTATCCCGATATTGCTGATGGGAGGTATCGTCGGAAGATTGTTCCGCGAATTTGCGGTGACGTTGTCGATCGCCATCGCGATCTCGTTGATAATATCGCTGACCGCGACCCCGATGATGTGCGCGAAGTTCCTGAAATCCGAAGCCGAAATGAAACACGGGCGCATGTATCGCGCGGGCGAGCGAGTCTTCAACTGGGTCCATCGCGGGTACGAGCACGGGTTGGGGTGGGTGCTCGAGCATCCTCCACTGATGCTCGGAGTGACCGTGCTCACAATCTGCTTCAGTATCTATCTTTACACTGTTGTGCCGAAGGGCTTCTTCCCGGATCAGGACACCGGCCGCCTAACCGGGAACGTCCAGGCTTCGCAGGATATTTCTTTTCAGGCGATGCGCGAGAAGCTGACTCACGTTGTCGATATCGTAATGGCCGACCCGGCAGTGGACACAATTGGCGCCTTCACCGGCGGCGGCGGTTCGACGACCAACACGGCTCGAATGTTCATTGCGCTCAAGCCTATTTCAGAAAGAAAGGTCGGCGCGGACCAGGTGATCAATCGGCTGCGCGGCAAGCTCTCCACAGAAGTCGGCGCGAACACGTTTCTGCGCCCGGTCCAGGACGTCAACATCGGCGGACGGATTGGCAACGCCAACTTTCAGTTCACCCTGCAGGGCGACAACCTTGACGATTTGACCAGGTGGGCGCCAAAAGTGCTCGAGCGCCTTCGAACCATGCCGCAGCTCACCGACGTGAACGTAGATCAGCAGGACCGCGGGCTGATGGCTTCCATTACAATCGATCGCGACACTGCTTCCCGGCTTGGAATTACCGCTCAGATGATCGACGAAACCTTGTACGATGCGTTTGGACAGAGACCGGTTTCGACGATGTACAAGGCTTTGAATCAGTACCACGTCGTTATGGAAGTAGCCCCACAGTACTGGCAGGACCCCGACACGCTGAAAGACATCTATGTGCGGTCGGCGAACGGGCGCCAGGTGCCGCTCAGCGCGTTCACTCACATCGAGCGATCCACGACGACTCTTGCGGTAAACCACCAGGGCCAGTTTCCGGCGATCACGATTTCGTTCAATCTCGCTCCCGGCGTATCTCTCGGGGACGCGGTGAAGGAAGTAGAAGCGGCCGAGCGGGAACTGGGCCTGCCCGCAACTATTCAAGCCGGGTTCCAGGGCACTGCCCAGGCGTTCCAATCGTCGCTCGCCAACGAGCCGCTGCTGATCCTTGCTGCGCTGGTGACTGTGTACATTGTGCTGGGCGTGTTGTACGAGAGTTTTGTTCATCCGTTTACGATCTTGTCCACGCTGCCTTCGGCCGGCGTCGGCGCGTTGCTGGCTCTGCTTATTTGCCGGACGGAACTGACGGTCATCGCTCTGATAGGAATTCTGTTGTTGATAGGGATAGTCAAAAAGAACGGGATAATGATGGTGGACTTTGCGCTCGAGGCCGAGAGGTCGGAAGGCAAGAGTCCGAAGGATGCAATCTACGAAGCGTGCCTCCTGCGCTTTCGCCCGATAATGATGACTACAATGGCGGCGTTGTTGGGAGGACTTCCGCTTGCGCTGGGCGGCGGGACGGGATCGGAGCTCAGGCGCCCGCTGGGCATCGCAATAGTTGGCGGCTTGATGCTGAGTCAGATGCTGACGTTATTCACGACGCCGGTGATCTACTTATACCTGGATCGGTTTCGCGATCGTTTCAAGCGCGCTCACGTGTCGCCCCCGTCGGGAGTACTGGCAGGTTCAAAAAGCTGAGCGATTGGCACACCATTCACAGATCGGGAAGTCAATAAACAATAACAGGTAGGGAAGAGGGACTTGTCCCCGCCCCTCGCTGACATCGTCAAACCAAACGGCGGGGACAAGTCCCTCTTCCCTACCTGTTATTGTTTGATGATGTTCAATGCCGGTAACTGCTCCAGTAAATGCCTACGAACTTGTTCCGCGGCCGACGCCGCCTGCCAGGCTGGCAATCACGATGGCAAGCTCGGCGGGCTCAGCGGGCTTGGCTATGTGCATCTGGTACCCGGCGGACAGCGCGCGCATTCGATCCTCGACTCTCGCATAAGCCGTCAATGCAACCGCCGGGATCAGCCGTGCTCCGCTGCTGGCTTCATCGCGGCGCACCTTTCTGATCAACTCATAGCCGTCCTCGTCCGGCATTTCAATGTCGCTCACAATCACGTCCGGCTCCCAGTCCTTAAGCACGTTCAGCGCCTCGACGCTTGAAGAGCAAGTCTTCACCGACGCGCCGAATTGGCCGACCATCACACGCAGCATCTCGCGTGTGTCGGGTTCGTCGTCAACCACCAGGACCTTCACACCGTCGAGGTTCGGCGGAGGCAGCGATGATACGCTCCCTCCCGAAGCCGGATGCACGCGGTCGGAAGCCAGCTCGTCGGCAAGCGCCGCGATCACCGGCAATTTAACGGTGAAGGTTGCACCGAGGCCTTCTCCCGGGCTTGCCGCTGTGACGACCCCGCCATGCATCTCTGTAAGATGTCTCACGATCGCTAATCCCAGACCGAGCCCGCCGTATCGGCGTGTGCTGGTGGCGTCGGCCTGTCGAAACCGGTCAAAGACGTAGGGGATGAAATCGCTTGTGATGCCCTGACCCGTATCGCCGACGATGATTTCGACCCGCGATTTGACCCGCTCGATCCGGACCTGAACGCGTCCGCCTTTACCGGTGAACTTCACCGCGTTGGAAACAAGGTTCCAGACGATTTGCTGTAGGCGATTTGCGTCACCCGAGACGGGTCCCGCGCGCGGGTCGAGGATGGCTTCGATTCGAATGTCTTTGGCGTCCGCGGCGGGCCTGACGGAATCGATCGCGGCTTCCACGACCGGCGCGAGCTCAACCGGACGGACGTCGAGTCTTAACTTGCCGGTCACGATGCGCGAGACGTCGAGAATGTCCTCGATCAGTTGAGCCTGAGACTTCGCGTTGCGTTCAATCGTCTCGAGCGCGCGGGATTGAGTTACCTGATCGAGCTGGTTGGCGCGCAGCATGTGAGCCCACCCGAGAATCGCGTTCAGCGGAGTGCGCAGCTCGTGCGACACCGTAGCGAGGAATTCGTCTTTGGCGCGGTTTGCGGTTTCAGCCTCCTGCCGCGCGGCGTGTTCCCGCTCGAGCAATTCGTCGCGCAGCCCGAGCGCATCTTCGCGAGCTATCAGCGCCGCCTGGGCCTCGCGATAGAGCCGGGCATTATCGACCGCAAGCGCGATGCGATGAGCCAGGTCTTCAGCCAGCGCGAGATCGATGCGATCGTAGACGCGACCCGATTCCGCGGTCAGCAGGGTGATAGTGCCGAGCGTTCGGTTGCGCGCGACCAGGGGCACTATCATGCCGGAGCGCAAACCCTCTCGCCGAAGAATCTCGGCGAGCTCAGGACTCTGAGCCGCGAGCTCCAGCCTTTGCTGATCGATGTGAGGATAAAACTCCGGACGTCCGGTTCGCATGACATTGGGCACTCCGATCGGTGAATCGGGATCCGGTGGAAAACGCCTCGAGAGCTCCTGGGCTGCTTTTACCTTAGCCGGATCTGAATGCGCGATCGCAACCTGGCGAAGTCCGCCGGTAGACTCTTCCATGATGTAAACCGTGCACCAATCGGCGAGCATCGGAACTGCGAGCCTGGCTACGCTGGCCAGCGTCGTTTCGTAATCGAGTGAAGTTGCAAGCAGGCCGCTTGCTTCGGCCAGAAAGCGCTGCGAGTCTTCGGCTCGTTTGCGTTCGGTGATGTCCATCGTAACGCCGCGCATTCCGATAGGCGTTTCGTGGTCGTCGCAAACTACGACTGACTGCGACTCTACCCAGACTACGCGCCCGTCGCTTGCAAGCCATCGAAATCTGCTGATGCCCCCCTTGCGAGAGGCGAAGATGGCCGCGGCTTCCTGCGCCGCGCGTTCCTTGTCGTCCGGGTGGACAATTGTCAGCCAGAAATTTGGAGTTGAAAGCCACTGCTCCACACCGTAGCCCAGCATCTTCTCGACGTGTTCGCTGACGAAGTCGATTCGCTGCTCGCCTTCATCCGGCTTGCCCCACGCCTCCCAGACAACGCCCGGGACGTTTGCTACCAGGTTGTTCTGTCGCAGGCGTTCGCTTTCGATCTGCGCCGCCAACGTCTCCCGTTCCTGTTCGGCGCGTTTGCGACCGGTAATGTCTCGCTCGATCGCCGAGACTCCGGTCAGGCGCCCGCTGTCGTCCCTCATCGGGGAAAGCGTCAGGGCGACGTCAATCAACACTCCGTCTTTTCGAATGCGCAAGGTTTCAACGTGAGGTATAGATTGTCCACCCTTCAGGACCTGATACATCCGCGCCAGTTCGTCTTTGAGATCGGGCGGAACGAGAATGTCAATGTTCTGTCCCTTGACTTCGTCCGCCGAATAACCGTAGATGCGCTCCGCGGCGGCATTCCAGCTCAGGATCACTCCGTTTAGAGTCTTGCCGATTATCGCGTCCTCCGAGGATTCGACGATCGAGGCCAGGAAGTACGAAGCCTCCGCGGCGCTTTTGCTATCGGTGATATCAATCACCGAGCCGGCAAGGCCAATGAACTCGCCGCCGTCGGTCGTCCGGGGAGCGCTTGAGACCAGCACCCATCGATACTGGTCGTCGAAACGTCTCAACCGGTATTCGACCCTGAAGCTCTCACGAGCCTTCAACGACGAGGTGTATCTATCGAGCAGGCGCTGCAGGTCATCCGGATGAACGCTGTCGATCCAGCCCAGTCCCAGCTCCTGCTCGAGCGTTCGTCCGGTGAAGTCGAGCCACTGCTGATTGAAAAAGGTCCGCTTCCCCTCGGAATCCGAAAGCCACATCATCACCGGCGCGGTGTTTGCGATGGTGCGAAAGCGCGCTTCACTCTCTCGCAGAGCTTGCTCGGCGAGCTTTCGTTGAGTAATGTCGCGGAACACCAGCAAGGCGCCGACGCTCGCTCCGTCTTCATCCTTGATCGGGGAGCTGCTGTCCTCGATTGGAGTTTCGATTCCGCTCTTCCCGACCAACACGCCGCGGTGCGACTGCCTGCTCCGGGCCTCATTGTCGATAACCCTCTTCACGACGTCTTCAACCGGCGTGTGACTGGTTTCGTCGAGTATTCTGAAGAGTTCGTGAACCGGCTTGCCCGAGGCGTCACTTGAATTCCAACCGGTTAATGATTGCGCAACGCCGTTTATGAAAGTCACGCAACCGTCGGTGTCCGTAGCAATAACAGCATCGTTGATGCTCGCGAGAATCGTCGCCAACTGCTTGCGGTTGGCTGCCAGCGCGGACGCGTTTTGCTCGGCGCGTTTCCGAGCGTCCTGAATTACCTTGATGAGGATCGAGAGGCCTAAGGTGAGGCCGCAGAAAACCGCCACCTGGAGGATGCCCGATGTGTCGGCGATCCCGAATGCATTTGTCGGAGCGACGAACAGGTACGCACCGAGAGCCGCTCCAAGAGCAATGCTGAGAAGGGCGGGACCTAAACCGGCGAAGCAGGCCACGAGCATTACCACAACGAAATAGATCGTAAACGGAAGCCTCGACCCTAACGCGCTGCTAAGCAGCAGGCGCAACGCCGTCGCAAGTGCAACGGCCACGACTGCGCCGCCGTAGCGCATGATCGGACCACGTAATTTAATCTGTTGGTTGCCTGGCACGTTCACTCAAACTGTCGCAGGATTGAAGCAACGTCCCGGAATACAGCCTCGGCAGGTTCACAAAGCGGGCAGAAAACATGGGTCGCTAATCGACGTTGCCCTACGCCTGCTCGGGGGAAAGCATCTCACATCGGGAAGACTAACAAAACGACGGATGTAGTTTCAATGAGGGTAAGTTTGCGGTTGTCTTCTCTGCGTCTTTGCGGGGCTTTGCGTCTTTGCGCGAAACCGGTTTTAGAATTCGGAGGATACGTTTCGCGCAAAGACGCAAAGTCCCGCAAAGACGCAGAGGGTTCTTTGACCGCACTCGCCGGCTTCGTTAATATGACCCGCGCTGCATATGTCTAAGCCTGCGAAGGAGATTGTGAATGAAAGCGATTCGCGCGCACGAGTGGTGCGGCCCGCGTGACCTGGCTATCGATGAGATCGAACAGCCAGAACCGGGAGACGGCCAGATCCTGTTGCGAGTCAACGCCGCGGGTCTGAACTTCCCTGATCTGCTGATCATTACCGGCAAGTATCAATTCAAGCCGGCGTTGCCGTTCTCACCGGGATTTGAAGTCGCAGGGACAGTTGAAAAGCTCGGCCCCGCCGTCACAAAGTTCCGCGAGGGACAGCGCGTTATCGCGCAAGTGCCGGTCGGCGGCTTCGCCGAATACGCGATCGCCGAAGAGTCTTACGCGCATCCGGCGCCGGATTCGATGAGCGATGATGAAGGCGCCGCGTTCCCGCTCGTATATCAGACTTCTTATTTCGGACTGGCGTACAGAGGCGCGATGGAAAAAGGGGAGACCGTCCTCGTGCACTCGGCCGCCGGCGGAGTCGGACTCGCGGCGGTTCAGATCGCTCGCGCGCTTGGAGCCGGGAAGGTCATCGGCACTGTGGGTTCAGATGACAAGCTCGCGGTGGTTCGCGAGAACGGCGCGGACATCGCCTTGAACTACCAAACCGAAGACTTCGTGGAAGTCGTCAAACGCGAGACTAATGGACGCGGCGCCGATGTGATCTACGATCCGGTGGGCGGAGAAATCGGCGAACGCAGCACGAAGTGCATCGCCTTCGAAGGCCGGCTGGTGATCATCGGATTTACCAGCGGCAAGTTCTCGAACTTTGTCGCGAATCATATTCTGGTGAAGAACTACAGCGTGGTTGGTCTTCACTGGGGAGCATATCGGCACAACAATCCGGCGAAGATCGAGCAGGGTTGGAACGAGCTGATGGAGCTTTATCAATCGAGAAAGTTGAAGCCGGTGATCGGCGGCCGCTTCCACATGGAAAAGGTGGCCGACGCAATGGAGTTTCTGGCGTCGCGCAAAGCCGTCGGCAAGATCGTCTTACATTGGTAGCCCGGTTTCCAGCGGTGCGTCACGTTCACCGGCGCGTCAAGTTCACCGGCGCGTCACGTTCCACCGGCGCGTCACGCTCACCGGCGCGTCACGTTCACCTGCGCGTCACGTTCACCTGCGCGTCACGTTCACCTGTATGGGCGGCCCTCCGTGGCCGCCCCTCTTTCGTAATTGTGTATGCTCCGGATAACGGGCGAGGGACGGCCACGGAGGGCCGCCCATACAGGGTCGTATGATATGATTACGCGCCGCGCCATAGAATCAATGAACAACATGTCATCAGGAGGAAGACTTGCCAAAATCTAAACTAGTGATGATCACATCAATAGTCGCACTCGTTCTTCTAACCACTCCGGTGCTCGGTTCCGGTCGAGCTCAGACCAAAACGAAGGGCGTTCCAGAGATCGTCGCGCTACTCGAGAAGTCTGGTTATACCTACACCAAGGTAAGCGATGGTGTTTGGGAGATACCGGGCACCGGCAAGAACCTCAAGGAGTTTGGGATCAGGCTCGCGCTTGCCGACGACATCCTGCTGGTGATGGTAAAGATCGCGGATCGCAAGGACCTGAAGCTTCAGCCCGCCCTTTTGACAAAGCTTCTTGAACTCAATCATAAATTTGATTCGATCAAGTTGGCGCTCTCCGAAGACATGGCCTACTTGCGAATGGATACGCACTTGAGACTACTGGACGGCGAGGAATTGAAATACCTTGTGACCCAGATCGCAAACGCCGCTGATGAGACTTATCCTCAGGTCAAGCAGTTCATCGGCGCGAAATAGGCGAGCCGAAAAGGTATAGACAGGATGAACAGGATGAACATCTCAATTGGTTAATCCTGTTCATCTTGTCCATCTCTGTTCATTTCTGCTTCAACCAGGTGGCGACTTTGTCCAGCACCGCTCGGTACACTTCCTCTTGAGTGACACCCGCACTCTTTGGAACTTTGAATGAGTGATCTCCGCCCTCGACTGCGTAAAGCTCCGCCGGTGTCTTCAGCTTCTTCAGTATGGGCTTCAACTCGTCAGGTGTTCCGAACGAATCGCGCGAGCCCTGTACGAACAACATCGGCGCTTTTATGTCCGGCAAGTGCTTGGACCTCATCTTTTCGAGGTTGCCTGGTGGATGCAGCGGATAACCAAGAAAGACCAGGCCCGCGAGATCACTCACTCCTTCGATCCCGGAAGCCGCAACCTGTGAAGCGATTCGCCCTCCCATTGACTTGCCGCCTATCGCCAGTTTGTTTCGCCCGAGTTTCTTATGCTTGCGAACCGTTTCAATCACCGACAGGTAGCAAGCTTCAAGCTTGTCGTTCTTATCAGGAATGTGCCGTCCATTTTCGGTGTAGGAAAAGTTGAAGGTGACCGCGTCGATCCCGCGCGCGGCAAGCTCCGTAGCGAAGCTCACCATAAACCCGCTCAACTGGCCGGCTCCCGCGCCGTGCCCGAGAATTAGATTGATTCCCGCGCGGCTCTTTGGCTTGGCCGGATAGATCAGCGCCGTCACGCGCTGATACTCGTTGATATCGACTCGAAGCTCTTCAGTCATATTCGCTACAAACTATCTAGAAAACGCGGGGAAAGCCGGATTGCTCATGATCTCTGCGATTTGTTTATCGTGCCTGAGATTGTGAGCCGGAATGTAGAGCAGCCATTGATAAGCGTTCAAAGTTCCGAAGACCGGGAACGGGTGATCGAACGTGTGAGCCTTCAATGGGAGATCGGTTTGCTCGGCGAACTTGAGCGATTTGGCGCGGCCCTCTTTGAACATCGTCATGATCTCGGCGCGCGTCATCTTTCGCTTGAAAGGTTGAATCGGTTCGGGAGCGTTCGCCTTGCCCTTGCGCGCGGCGAGAAGGTTATCAAGAAGAGACTCTTTGCCGGCGGACTTCGTCTCCCAATCCGGGTTGACCGGAGTTGCGAGGGCGCGCTCGACTGCGCTGAACAGCAGCCCTTCGGCGAGCGCGATGTGCTCGGCCGTTTCACCTACCGTCCACTTGAAAGGCGCGGGGCGGAAATTCCACTGCTCGTCGCTGAGCTTCTCGACATAAGAGAGAAACTCGTTCTGCGAGTCCACCAGCATCTTGATGGCTTTGGCTCTTTCTTCCGGCGTAAGCTTTCCATCGCTCGGACCCGGAGGCGTGACCCCCTGAGCGAGCGCCGAGAGAAAGATGATGCATACCAGAACTGCGATAGTGTTTTTCATGGTTATCCTCCTGGGATCCCAGAGATCAGATGCCTGATGATACTGGACTCGATCCGACGCGGCAATGTAGGGTTCGACGTGGCGCGCTTTGGAGTGCGCCGCCGCTGTTGTTGTCGAATTACGGGTCTAATCGGGCGGCGCTTTGGCTTTTCATCCCAATCAGCCACTTGCCTGATCTGTTCTCGAGGATGACGAATCGCCACGGCGCAGTACATATGAACTTCGAACAGTTGTTGCGAGAGAATGAACCGCTGGCCCCGATGACCACTCTTGGCATCGGCGGCGCGGCTCGTTACTTCGCTGACGTGACCACTGTTGAAGCCTTGAGCTCGGGCATTGAATGGGCGCGCGCTCTAAAACTGCCACACTTCGTGCTTGGCGGCGGGAGCAACATAGTGGTAGCGGACTCCGGATTCGCCGGACTCGTGCTTCGGATGAGCATTCGTGGAATCGAGACTCGCAGTTCAGGAGATAACGTTCTAATAACGGCGGGCGCCGGCGAAGAGTGGGACCCGCTGGTCGCGCGTTGCGTCGCCGGCAACTGGGCGGGCTTCGAATGCCTGTCCGGAATACCGGGCCGCGTCGGCGCGACTCCAATTCAGAACGTGGGAGCCTACGGCCAGGAAACCAGCGAGAGCCTCACGTCGGTGCAGGCGTTGGACCAGGTCACCGGGAACATTGTTGAGCTCAACGCGGTGGATTGTGAGTTCGGCTACCGGACCAGCAGATTCAAGGAGCGAGATCGCGCCCGGTTCGTGATCGCGCAAGTGACGTATCGCCTGTCGGTGAATGGCAAACCCGCCGTTCGCTATCCTGAGCTTCAGAAGTATCTGGCTGAGCGCGGCGTTAACAATCCATCTCTCGCGGATGTTCGTGACGCAGTGCTGACGATCCGGCGGCGCAAGGCCATGGTCATCGATCCTTCCGACACAGACTCGCGCAGCGTTGGTTCCTTCTTCGTCAATCCCGTTGTTTCGATTGCAGAGTTAGAGCGAATCAAACAGGATCTCTCAAGCGACGACCTCCCCGCCTTTCCAGTCTCGCAAGATCGCGTAAAACTTTCAGCAGCATGGCTGATCGAACGCGCCGGAATAGCTCGAGGTTACCCTTACGGCAACGTCGGCACTTCAACAAAGCACGCGCTTGCGATCGTCAATCGCGGAGGCGGCACGGCTCGCGAAGTAATCGAGTTGAAAGATTTCATACAGAAACGCGTCCTGGACCTGACCGGCATCGCGCTGGCGGTTGAACCGGTGTTCGTGGGATTTGAAAACTCTGTCTGAGTGCGAAGTTCGCCAAGTTCTGACAGACCGTTATGTTTTTTATCCTGCACAAACGACTCGTCATTATCACTGCTTAACCAGGAACACGTCATACGCCCATCGCCCCAGGTGAGCGCCGCTGGCGTCATAGACCTTGGCGCGATACCTAAATACGTTCCCGTATTCGTCCTGCCGCGAAGACCACCTGTAATCAAGGCTGATCGAAGCCAAACCGAGGTCGGGTAACGTGTGGAGTGTGGCCCGGACTCCCTCAAGGCAGGTGAACTGAAGTTTGCAGATGATTCCTTCGCAGTATTTCAACAGAAGATGAACTAGAGCTTGTTGATGATTCTCTCATAGTACTCAACAAGCTCTAGTAAACGCAGCCGGAACGATTGCGACTGATTTGCGACGTGAAGAGTATCCTGTCTTTGCATAATGATACTGTGAATCTCACGAGCTATGCGCATTCTCTCATCACTGGTTCCAAAATTTATGTTGTACAGCCGCCTGTTCTTCTGATATGGCAATGTCTTATCTTGAGTTATTGAAGGCGATGAAACTTGATTTTCGACTCGACTCAGTGCAGAGACTATCTCTGAATCATCTGTTTTCAAAACACCTTGTAGTAGGCTGAGAACACGCTTGCGCTCCATTTTCATCCCGAGGCGATAATACTCGATTTCTTCGATTGCTTCGGCATCGCCATCTGTGGTTCCATCCTCCAATACGACCGCGAGGATAGTGATGCCGCGAGCGTCCGTCTCGTGCTGAATGGCGTATATTTCTTGATACGTGTTTTCAGGAAGAATAAAATTCGTTTCGTCACCTCCCAACGTCAGGTCTGTTTGGACCCGCCCAGCGCCAACGGATACCTGAAAGCCAGTGATTTTCTTTTCGTAGCCGTTCTTGAGTGTTAGCCGAATGTTCTTGTCGTCGACCTCTTCTATATCGACAAGTTCAAAAGCTCTAGTCCTGTTCGTTACTTTCAAGCTCCTTATCTTCAGATCGCCGTCCGATTCTTTGAGGCGGCGCCCAGTTTCTTGCGGTGCAATGAATCTGGAAGTCGGCCCCCTCATTCCTGAAAAAATGAGAAAGAGAAGTCCGAAGGTCATTGTAATTCCAGTAAGATAAAGCGTGCGCAATCTGTAAGAATGCCTTTTCATGAGATGACCTATTATCTGCTTCAAAGCGACGATCTTTTAGTCGTGCCATCTACCGGCGTCAACACTACGTCTGTGCGGAGTATCTTACATTACGCGGCCCGATGCAATAAGAAAGTATTGGCCAAAGTAGTTCGGCCGGCTCCCATAGACCGTTATGGTTTGTATCCTGCCACAAACGACTCGTCATTATCACTGCTTAACCAGGAACACGTCATACGCCAATCGCCCCAGGTGAGCGCCGCTGGCGTCATAGACCTTGGCGCGATACCTAAATACATTCCCGTATTCGTCATGCCGCGAAGACCACCTGTAATCAAGGCTGATCGAAGCCAAACCGAGGTCGGGCAACGTGTGGAGTTCATTTGGTTCCGAGAGGCCATTGTGGTTAACGTCCTGCCATAGCCGAAGCGAAGAGAATATCGCGTCGTGGCTGTCAATCATACCGTCACCGTTGCCGCCGTTCGCAGGCTTATCAAACTCTGCTAGTGCGGCGAAGCCATTCAGATTATTAGACAGAGGCTGCGGCGTGAAGTTACCGAACAGTTCCAGGCCGTTATCTATGGCGCCGTTTCCGTTCCTGTCCAGCACGAGGAAAGCATCGTCGGAACCTGCCGCCGTCCAGCCGAGTTGCTCGGTCGTGCCGTTGGTGTTGATGTCGAAGTTGACACCGCGTGCCGCATCGGTAAGGTTGAATCCATTGCCGAGTACATCTATGAGGATGGGGCTGTCACAACAACTATTGCAGCTCGGATCACAACTTCTGGTGTCGCCGCCGCCTGGACAGGTATTAATGCAGCCACCCCCGCCGCCGTCAGCGATACAAGGATTTCCGCAAGTGTTACACGGACTGGGAGAGTCCTCGAAGTGCGTCAGCCCTTTGCGGCAAGCCGTACAGCCCGACCCGCTCGGATCAGAACAGTTAAGCGTCGCATCGTCGACCTGCTGCCTCCAAAGTTGACCGATGGGTTGAGGGGGCCAAAAACTTGGCCAGCAAAATACGCTGGGTGTGCATTGGCCGTAGCCCTTAGCATCGCAATAGCTGTACAACGGGGTAGTCCCATAATCGTTCGGCCACGCTATGGTCCAATGAGAAATCTTGGTTAGAGTATAGTTCGGAAAGAACCCCTGGCAGTCGCTCGCGAGTGTGTCACTCGCGTTCTGATACCAACTCGTGGGTAAGCATCTCCCCGATGTGTCACCTGCTCCCAGCGAAATAACAAATAGGAGGATAAAAACACCTATGCTCTTTCGGTTCATGGGAAACCTCCTCGTGTACGCGATTGATGGTTTGGACCGGCTTCCTTGCCTAGTATCTTGAAAGCCAGGTATCGGTCTGTTCCATTAAGCCGGAAAGGATTCTCCTGGCATGCTCAACACCGTTTGGCCCGCTTAACATTTCAATACCACCGTGTTCCGTCATCAAGTGTTCGAGCATTACCAGCGTGTGCCGTTTAGCGCTCAACAACCCGTCGGCTATCTCATCAGATTGCCCTTCTTCCGGAGTATTCGAAAGCGCGGTGATCCGTGCTCTCAAGCTGTCGAGTCTGTTTGGTATTTCAGAATCCTGGGCATCGCCGGCCTCGTTGAGCAGTCGCTTGACTCGCTTGAGTTGAATTTTCTCGCCGATCCGCCTGTCTTTGATTACCTTCACCCGCTCAGGGAAGCCCTCGCTACTGAGGTCGTCGAATACCACGGCAATGAAGTTGAAGATAGCCTGGTGGGAGGGCGTCGTTTCAGCCGAATGCTTGAATGCTATTAGCGGGACCTCTGCTCTGAATATTGCGCCAGGACTGATAACTTGCCCAGTTCCCGCGCCATCTGAGTCACGAATATTCGTAGGACGGCTACTGGGTCCGAGCGACCATGAATACGCCGAAATCGCCTTCTGCGAAACGTTCTTCAGCATGATGACATAATCGTCACCGACGGTTTCGGTGCCGACCACTTGAAAGGCATTTGTGTAGTTTCTTATTTGAATCTCCGGGCTCGCTTGCGGTGGCTGAGATTTCTTCGCGGACCTGGCATTCACGCCGACGAACGCGAGACAGAGTCCGGCGAACACAGCTATCGGCCCGATGAGACGTTGACTTGCTGAAGTGCTTCGCTGTGTTTTCATGTGTTGACCTCGCTGAATCGTACGCCCTCGAGCCGGTAGTTACGATGAACTCGATGACGGATGCGTTGAATGAGCGGCCCTCAGTGACTTCAGTACTTGTTGTGATGTATCATCCATCGGCGAGTATCCCTCAACACATTCCTGAATGCAACAGGAAAGATTTGGCCAAAGGTACTGTTTCTTGGCCAATCGTCCTGTTCTCCTTATTCCTCTTGATCGTTCGTGAAAAACTGCGCTCTATACTGCAATGGCGTCAGGTCGTAGGTCCTTTTGAAGTCTTTCGAAAAGTGGCTTTGATCACGCATCCCTACTGCCGCAGCTACCTCCTTTGCGTTAAGAGAAGTTCTTTCGAGAAGCTCACGCGCCTTCTGCATCCTTTGAGCTTTGAGGTACTTTCCCAGCGATATTCCCATCTCGTTCTTGAACACATAACAAAGACGTGAACGAGAGAGCCCGGCTAATCGACCCAGGTTGATCAGATCGAGCTTTCGATGTAAATTCGCATTCGTATAATCGATGACTCTCTGAACTTTAGGATGCATGAGCTCCTTGGCCCAGAAGGCGCGTCGTACACGGAGAACGCCATGCGTTCCCAGTGATCGTTTTCACTAACATTTCAGAGCATCTGTCGGTCGAGCCGCATTTGGACTAACCTATGTCGATCATTCTTAGGACACGTACACGGGACTTTGACAGGAGCCCAGTATCGCACGATATCTTTTTCGTTACAATAAGAAAAAGGTCATCAATCTTGCTAACGTTATCCGGCCTTTACGGTTCTGCCGCGCGAATCCGCTGCCCTTTCAAGATCAACTCAAGGGCTCTCTGTATTCTGAAGGAGAAAGACCAAATGCCTTTCCGAAGCCGCGCACGAAGTGACTCTCGCTATTGTAGTAAGTGACAGAAAGCGCGCTTAAGAAAACTAACGCTTTCGGCTGTGCGCAGTTTTTTCTTGACTTAAACCTGTAATACATGATACTAACTTGCTCGTCTGCTTTTCCCCGCTTCTCAATCTCAGTGATTCGATTCGGAACTTGTCTCGGAAGGGAGTGTCCATGAACAAGCATCAAAAAATCTTTAAGAGAAAACTGTTATTCACCTTTCTTGCTTGCTGTATTTTGCTTGTGAGCGTCAGCGCGATGAAGAGGGCTTCGAGTCAGGCTGCGCGCACGGCTGTTAGCCCCCAGCCCGATGCGCCTTTGAGGCTCCAAATCCTTCATCCGGAAAGCACGGCAGACGACCAGTATGCTCCAAAGGAGGACGTTGTAGTCGCAAATGCCAGCGGCAGAGACGTGAGTGCGTACGCGATTAAGTACGATATCGTTATTGGCGGTGAGCTACGCCCTGGAGGCGTGGAGCTCAACCAAAGTACTACTGCAAACTCTCTCTTCCGACCGGGGGATACTCGAACGGTCACTGTGGGTGACGCCCACTATTCGCGTCCCGTCGAGCGCGTTGTGGTATCACTCGACTTCGTCGAATTCACAGATGCCAGCACTTGGGGAGCCGATACATACTCATCAAAGGAAGTGCTCGCGGGCCTTCGAGCGGGAGCTCGAACTATGGCTAAACATTTATTGGGCGTGCTCGCTGAAAAAGGTATGAATGCTTTATCAGCAGAGCTAGACCAAACAGGTGACGATATCGGCGCCAGAGACGGATCAGCCAAGTGGCAGGAAGGTTTTCAACGAGGCGCATCCTTCATCAAGGCTCGGGCGAAACACGAGATAAAAACATTCTCAAATGCCGAAGTCGAGAGGGTGCTGGCGTTGCCGATTGATGCCCTTGATGAAATCAAGAAGAGGTAACGAGTATGCGTAATCGAGGAATAACTGTTCGCATAGTTTGGACCGTCGGATTCCTCATCTTATCTGTTCTATATAGTTGGTCGACCGCAATGGCCAATTGTGGTAGCCCCACCTGTGAAGTATATACCGATCTCCAGAATAACAGGTGCTACAAACTACAGTGCGCATATCATTACCAAAGCGGCTGCACGTCTCTCTCAACTACTGGCTGCCGGTATATTCCTGCCCGCTGTGCCACGGGATCCGCTTACTGACTTCCCCAAGCAAGCAAGCTGTTCAGCGATGGACATGTCATCGCCTTTTGCGATAGCATCGCTCCCGCCACTCGGGGATTCCCAAGGTCGTACTCGAAGCATCATCCTTGTCAATTCGAGCAGATGCCGCAGCGAGATCCGACTCAATGGAAGTTAGGTATGTTTAGCAGAAGGCTCCTCACATTAATTATCGCTTTCGTCCTAATGACAGGGACGATGAGCACACTGCTTCCTGTTCTTGCGTCTCGTGATGGCCGGCATGAGCCGAACAAAAAGCTGAAGCCGGAATCCGCCACGCTCATCATCAACGAGTACCTCGCCGACCCGCCCGACGGTCTGGCGGGCGACGCGAACGGCGACGGCGTTCGCGATGCAACCGCGGATGAGTTCGTCGAGATCGTCAATAACGGACCCGCGCCGCTGGACATTAGTTCCTTCACGATCAGCGACGCGACACAAACAAGGTTCACCGTTCCCGGCGGCAAAATAATTCCGGCGGGTGAGGCGGCAGTCGTCTTCGGTGGCGGTACTCCGACCGGGGCGTTTGGAAACGCCACCATGAATGGGCTGGTGTTTGCGGTCGGCGGTTCGGGCCTTTCACTAAACAACGGCGGCGATACGATTACAGTGAAGGACAATCTCGGAGCGGTCGTTGATGCGGTTACCTACACCGCGACCGAAGGCGGCGCCAATCAGTCGATTACTCGCAGCCCGGACATAACCGGACCTTTTGTCGAGCACTCGACTGCCGCGGGAAGCGGCGGCGCGCTGTTCTCACCCGGCGCTCGCGTCAATGGCGCTCCGTTCACGACAACCGATCCGGTGATCGCTTCAATATCACCGGCGGGCGCGATCGCCGGCGCGGGAGACGTTTTCATAGACGTTGTCGGCATGAACTTTCACGGCGGCGCTGAGGTCCGAGTGGATGGAAACGCGATCTTCACCGCGTTCTTCAGCGACACCGATTTGAACGCGGTAATTCCCGGCACGGTAACTAGTGTCCCAGGCACTTATGCGATAACCGTTCGGAATCCTGATGGCGCCATTTCGAACTCAGTGCCTTTCACGGTCCTTGCTTCCATCGGGATCAACGAATACATGGCCGATCCGCCAGACGGTCTGGCGGGCGACGCTAACGGCGACGGCGTGCGCGACTCGGCCGACGATGAGTTCGTCGAGATCCTCAACAGGACCGACGCGCCGTTTGACGTCAGCGGCTTCTCGATAAGCGACGCCGATGCGCAGCGATTCGTTTTCCCTCCCGAGACCTTGATTCCGGCGGGCGAAGCTGCGGTCGTTTTTGGGGGAGGACATCCGCAGGGCCAGTTTGGAAGCGCAGGCGCAAACGGGCTCGTTTTTACATCAGGCGGGCTGTCGCTCAATAACACCGGCGACACGATTACATTGAAGAATTCTGACGCGGCTGCAATCGAGTCGGTGACCTTCGGTTCAGGCGAAGGTAACGCCAACCAGTCGCTCAATCGCAACCCCGACGGAGGAGGAATCACGTTCGCGCCTCACTCGACCATTCCGGGCAGCGCAGGACGTTTGTTCTCACCCGGCGCTCAGGTCAATGGCGACCCCTTCACCGCGGGCCCGCGGCTCACGTCGATTAATCCCACCAGCGCCAACCTGAACGGTCCGCCTTTTGATTTGACCGTCGAGGGCAGTGATTTTGACGGAGGGGCGAAGGTGTTGATCGACGCGCAAGTGATCACCACGGCATTCGTTGACTCGGGCCGATTGATTGGCCACGTCCCGGCCAGCGTCCTGGCCGCCGGCGGTGCGCATCAGGTCCAGGTTCGCAACGAGGGGGGCAATCGTTCCAACGCTCTCACGCTCACCATTCTCATTCCACCGCCCGTGCTGACATCGATCAGCCCGCGAGTTGTCGTGGTGGGCAGCGGCGCGCTTACGCTGTTTGCTTCAGGCGCGAACTTCGTTTCAGGAGCGGTAGTGTTGATCGACGGAGCATCGGTCACGACGACGTTCACGAACTCTCAGAATCTCCGGGCAACCGTCCCCGCGTCTTTGCTGACGAATGCCGGAACGAAGCTGGTCTCGGTGCGCAACCCCGACGGGAAGCTATCGGGCACCGCCACTCTCGAGGTGATCTTGCCCGCAACGGTTGTCAGCTCGATATTGCCTTCGAATGCGATTGTGGGAGGGCCCGGATTCTCATTGTCAGTGAAGGGCTCAAATTTCAACAGCAGCACCGTGGTGTTCTTTGATCAAACGCCACTTGTGACACGTTTCACATCGGCGACTCAACTGGTAGCCGATGTGCCGGCGTCGCTGATATCCACGATCGGGGTTCACGTTGTTTCAGTGCAAAGCTCCGGTGAGTCGCCATCGAACCAGGTGATCTTCCAGGTTTTGCCGGATCCCCCGCTTATCGGGTCACTTGATCCGTCAAGTGTTATCGCCGGAAGCGGCGATCTGACGGTGACGATTACCGGCGAGAAGTTCCAGCCGGGCGCCGTGGTCGTCGTAGGGTTGCAAGGCGACATTCTGGATACCACGGTAACCAACAGCGGGCGGCTTCAAGCGAGAGTGCCTGCCGCGCTTATTCAGGCTCCAAGTAATGTCCTGATGGCGGTGGTGAATCCCGACTCGGGTACATCGAATGTCGTAACGCTCAGAGTCCTGATAAAGGATCCGTTGGTGATCAATGAGTATCTCGCCGATCCTCCCGCGGGTGACGCCGGCGACGCCAACGGGGACGGTACCCGGAGCTCATCTCAAGACGAATTTGTCGAGATACTGAACCGCTCCGCCGACCCGATCGACATCTCAGGCTACAAGCTGTTTGACGCCGACGATGTCAGGCACGTGTTCGCTCCCGGGACGATCATCCCGGCTTTTGAAGTCGCGGTCGTATTCGGTGGAGGAACCGCGGTCGGCGCATTTGGAAATGCCGCGGAGAACCACCTCGTATTCAAAGCGTCTACCGGAGGGCTCTCGCTCAACAACGGAGGAGATTCCATCATTCTGCAGGACGCGCAGGGGCACGTATTGCAACAGATCGTATTCGGCTCCAAAGAAGGCGGGGCCAGCCAGTCTCTCAACCGTGATCCGGATGGCGACGGCGCAATTTTTACGCTTCACAGCATTGTAGCCGCGGACCCGAACCGGCTGTTCTCGCCAGGGACCCGCGCTGCAGGCCAGACGTTCACCATCAAGCCGACGATTCGGTCGCTCTCGCCGGGAACGGTTCGAGTCGGTGCATCGCAGTTCACGCTCAACATCTCGGGAACGAACTTCCTGCCGGGCGCGGTTGTATTGGTGGGCAACATCGCGGTGGAAACCGTCTTCCGTTCCGACACGCAACTGGAGGCTACGGTAGCCGCCGGCCTCGTTGCCGAGGGAGGCGCCGCGGATATTCGAGTCAGGAACCCGAGAGGCGAGCTCTCGAGCGTTGCGCGGTTGTTGATCGTCGATGATCCGCCGAAGATAATCAGGATTACACCGCAGACCACGGGCACCGGCGCTGATAAACTCGAAGTCACGATTACCGGCGAACGTTTTCAAAGCGGCGCCGCGGTTAAGGTGCAGGGAGTTTTGGTATCTACGACGTTTGTATCTTCCACCACACTGACTGCGGTCGTGCCCGGTACCTCTTTCGTAAGAGCCGCTGAACTGCCGCTGTTGGTCGTCAATGCCGACGCCAATCAATCCAACACGGTTACGCTGACGGTCGAGAACGGCCCGCTTATCACGAAGCTGTCGCGCGGGAAGATAAAAGCGGGAACCGGAGCGTTCGAAATCACCGTCGGCGGCGTAGCCTTCAAGCCGGGCGTTGTGCTGTTTGCCAATGAAACTGCGTTAAGCACCACCTTCGTGAGCGAGGCTTCATTCACCGCTCGGATTCCAGCCGAGATTACCGCCCAGCCGGGAGTGCTCACGCTTCAAGCGCGGCACCCGGACGGCGGGCGGTCGAATACCGTGAAGTTAAAAATCATCCAGTGAGTTGTCTTGTCGCCGCTTGTCAGTCCTTCGCGTGCTTTGCGGTCCTTTGCGTCTTTGCGTTGAGTATTGGGTCTTACTCCTTCAATACCCCAATACTCAACGCAAAGACGCAAAGGACCGCAAAGCACGCGAAGCTTATCGAGCAACGCAGAATCCGAACACTGCCCAGATTCAAACGATAGAATTCAGATGATAGAATTGAAGCGATCAATCAGCGTTGGTCGGGAAAACCAAAAAGAGGGTTCGAATGAAGACACCGCGGATACTCGTCTGTTTCGTCATCGCAACAACTCTGGCGGGCGTTTCCTGCTCGACCGCTAAAGCGCCCGGGGCATGGGTCACCCAGGATACCGGCACCGGCGACTCATTCTCCAGCGCGAATTTCGTCAATGAGAACGTTGGCTGGATCAACGGCGTAAGCGGGCGGAGTTTCGAGGCGCCGGGCGACGACGCCAACGCCAACAAGAAGGCGAAACCCAAAAAGCCCGGCGAAAAAACTGATGATCCGCTTAAAGCGAATCAGGGCTTCGAGGTTCTGCAGACGACCGACGGCGGACAGACCTGGCACGGAATGCCCGATCAGTTCAAAAACAAGATTCGCTCGGTCTGGTTTGTAGATCCTGATAGGGGCTGGGCGTTGACCATCGATCGCGATATCCTGCGCACGACTGACGGAGGCAAGACCTGGTCGCTTCAGCGGAAAGCCGGCAAGGTCAAGCTCAAGCTGCCGGGCAACAAGCGCCAGCCCGAAATCGAACAGCCGGAGCAGATCGATCAGATCCACTTCATCGACAGCTCTCACGGGTGGGCCTGGGGCGGCGGACGCAAAGACGAATTCACGGAACAGCCTGGAATCTTTCTCACCACGATCGACGGCGGACAGAACTGGAACGAGATCAAATACCCGTTCGATCAGAGCGTGTCATCCGCTTTCTTTCTCGACACCGAGCATGCCTGGGTGAGCACCATCGGCGCGAGCTTTTATCGGACAAACGACGGCGGACTCAACTGGACAAAGATCCAGACGAAGCTGCCCGAAGACGTATTCCGGTCGGTATTCTTCACTACTCAAAACGACGGGTGGGTGGTCGGCCGCAGCGGGCGCATCGCAAAGACGACCGACAGCGGACGCACCTGGCGAAAGATGTACGAGATCAAAGACGAGTTCAAGATGCAGGACCTCGTTTTCACCGACAAGAATCACGGCTGGGCCATCGGCGAAGAGGGCGCGATCCTTTACACGCCCGATGCCGGAGAGAGCTGGATCGATGCAGGAACGCCGGTTCCCGCGCGGCTGATAGATCTTGTGTTTGTGAACAACCGTACCGGTTGGGCGGTCGGTTTAGGCGGAGTAGTGATCAAGTACGAAGCGAAGTAACTTCCGCGTGCTTTGCGGTCCTTTGCGCCTTTGCGCTGAGTATCGGTATTGCGTCTTCAAGACCCAATACTCAGCGCAAAGGCGCAAAGGACCGCAAAGCACGCAAAGGAACGTCCGATATTCAACGTTGCAGCATTCACTTTGAGGCCGGGATTACAGTGTAGTCATCGAAGTAGCTGACGCTGTCCGTCTTTGACCAGGTACCGATCTTGCCGCTGACAGGTTCCGCTAGATCGTATTGCAGGAGCAGCTTTCCGTTCAGGTATCCCTCGAGCTTCTGGCCCTTGACGGTGATCTTCATCGAGTGCCACTCGTTCCTCGCAAGCGGCATGTTCTCAGAGCCTTTTTTGACAAAGCTCCGCTTGCCCGTTTTGAAAGTCCAAAGAACGAGGTTGTCCTCTTTTCCGTTGAAACGCACGGTCAGGTAATCGCCGTTGGGTTTCAAGTTGAAAAGGATCCCCGCACATGAATCCAGCTTCCCGGAAATCATCTTGAAGCGAATGCTTATTTCGCCGTCCGTAAAATTGTCTATCTCTTTTGCGACGGCGTAGGGAAAGTAGGCGAAGGCTTTCACGTTGTCGATGAACTCTTCGTGGCGCGAGCCGTAGATCGCCCGCGCTTTTTCGGCGAGCCCCCCGGCCGGCTGGCCTCGCATCCATTCGCGGCCGTCAACCGCAAGGACCTTTCTGTCGCCGTCCTGAACGATCGACCAGTTGCCGACCACCGACAGGAACTTCGCGGATTCGCCACCCGCTTTCTCTTTCGACAAGTCGACTTGGATGCTCTTTGGCCCGCCCGCCGATTTCTTTGTGCGTTGCGCCCCGGCCGAAACCGCCAGCGAAAGAGTCACCAGTCCTACAATTGCGATCAAACGAAATTTCATGTTAGCTCCTCTCATTTTCTAATAAGCCAGAAGGCCAGGATCGTTGCAACCGGGAAAATCATGTAGAAGATCCACGGCGCTCCTGTTGCGCGAGCGGGCAGCGGATAGCCGGGGAAGTCGTTCTCGTTCACGTCCTTTGCGCGCGCAGGTGGTTTTACTTCGGCGAGTTCGTAGAGTTGCTCGAGCACGATTGGCTCGGTCGTTGAGCGATTCATAACTCTCCGTCCGCCCATCTCGTACCATATCTCGCCGTATTGCTCTTCCGCTCCTTCAAACAAACCCGTGCGGCTGCTTGCCGCGTAGTCGACGTCGACGCGCGGCAGAATTCGTTGAAGCTTGCTCAAGATGCTCCGCTCGAGATCGGTCAGACGCGGATCTTCCGCCGACAGATAAACTGTGACTTTCAGCGGCTCCTTGATTTGCCTTAGAGCAGCTTCATCCGCCGGTGGAAATGAATTGCGCCGGTTCTCACTC